>Ga0114933_10003715_pt1 | contig 14688 bp, 14 predicted proteins | sample 4SBtaG_FD_89691 | JGI IMG/M metagenome (GOLD analysis project Ga0114933, IMG submission 89691) | Deep subsurface microbial communities from Kolumbo volcano to uncover new lineages of life (NeLLi) - 4SBTROV12_W25 metaG | ecosystem: Environmental > Aquatic > Marine > Volcanic | place: Kolumbo...
CGGACGGCGGTTCGCCAGCGCCGCCGCTACCACCAAACACACCGCGTGCGGCAGCTGATAGCCAGCCGCGGTCTTCCACCAGCCGAGCCGCTTGGCGGCTTCCGGGGCGTGCTCGAGGTACGCCTCGAGCCCATGCGCACCGAAGGCGCCGAGGCCGACCGCGGCCGCACCGAGGAGGCCGCCCGCGACGAGAAGATATCGTGCCATCGGCTTGCCCTTATCAGAACGAGGGCGCGAAGCGAACGTCCGTGCCGGCCGCGACGACCACGTTGGGGCCTGATTGCCAGACGCTGCCGTCGATCAGCGCCTTGATTTCAAACGACGCCGAATGCTCGGTGCTCACGAACTGCCACCGACTTCCCCCAAGGTCATGCATGGGCCAGTCCAACGCCCAGCTGAGCGGCGCGGCGTCGCCGCGGACCGAGAGGTGGCGTCCGAGGCCTGGATCCGCTTCGGCGATGATGCGCGTCACGGTGACGTCGTCCCCGGTGCCCGGGGCAAGCTCGACCAGGACGCCGGGGTGGTCGCTCACCGGAGCGTCGACGAAGAGCTGACGCGAGCCGACGACCGAAAGAGGCGCACCGCGGTGTACGAAGATGTGATCGATCCGACGTCCCTCAGCCTCCAGGCTTGCGTCGACATACCCAACCGATGAGAGGGCTCGGTAGGCCGGGCTCCCCGCCCGAGCGTTGAAGTCCCCTCCGACGATCGCGGCCAGGGACGGGTCCGCCTCACTGAGCGTCACCGAGGCCGCCTCGCGCGCCTGCGCAGGGCGGACGACGGAGTCGCGATGGTCGAGATGAACGCTCATCACCCTGACCTCGCCGAGCTCCGTGGCGACCGAAGCCGCGGCCGCGACCCGCTGAAGTCCCGCCTGATCCCGGTGCGTGAGCGCGCTCTGCGTCGAGAGCCCCCGCGCCATCACCGCCACGCTCTCCCGCGCCTCTTCGGGCGTGCCCTCCCAAGCGACGTGCGCAAACACGACGTGCGAGTCATAGCTGCCCGCGCCGGCGGCCTCGAGAGCCGCGGTGAGCGCCGCCACTGCATCGACGCGACCATCGTCGCAGACCTCCTGCAGCAGCAGCACCGCCACCCGCTCACGGGCGACCGCTTCGGCGACGGCCGCGAGCCGCTCGGGGTTGTTGGCGTACGGTGTGCCCTCGACGCTGAGACAATGAAGGTTGAGGGTCAAGATGCGCAGGGTGTCTGGCGAAGGGCCCGCGTCGGGGCGGCTCGCGTCCGGCAGAACACCAGCGTCCGCCGGGCCCGCGTCGGGCTGGCCACCGTCGAACGGAGGTTCGATCGAGGCATCGACCGGGCCGCTGTCGGTGGGTGCGTCGGTCTCACAACCGACGAGGGAAAGGAGTGCCATCACGAGGAGGCAGGCAGCGAGGCTGCGTCCGTCTCTCGAGCCGTTCGTTCGTCGTCGCGACACTGTCACAACTCTGCGCGCTGGTGTCAGGAAGCGCCAACCGGTTCCGCACACACTCGACCGGTGCAGATGACGAACCTACGTGAATCCAACCGGCCCTTTGATCCTCGTTTGTTGATGGCCTTCGAGCGTGCGCTCGATCCGGCGAAGCCCGACGAACCTCCAGCCGGCAGCGAGCTCGTCGGGTTCGGCGAGATCTCCATGGTCTTTCGGCTCGATGCCTACCGAGACCGTGTGTTCAAGCGGGTCGCAGGCTTGAGCCCCAACGAGGCGATCGCTTACCGCCAGGTCGTCTCCGCGTACGTGAGCCGGCTCGAGTACTGCGGGCTCCGGGTCGCGCCCGTGGAGCTGATCGAGGTCGAGCGTGAAGCGGGCCGCCACATCACCTACCTCTCTCAGCCCGCCAAAGACGCGAGGCGACTGGCTCACCGAGCCGCGCTGACGGCGTCGGACGAAGAACTCGAGACGCTCCTTCGCACCGTGCTCGGGCACGTGCACTCGGTGATCGAGCGAGGCGCTGGCCTAGACGCGCAGCTCTCGAACTGGGCGCTCGACACCCCGGGCCGATTCGACCGACTCACCTACCTCGACCTGACGACCCCGATGCTGCGCTTCCGGGGCAGAGAGCGCTTGGACCTCTCGTTTGTGCTGCGCTCGCTGCCGTTGCCCCTGCGGGTCGCGATGAAGCTCGTGCGCGCCGACCGCGCGATGATGGATCGGTACTACGACCGGCGAACGGCCGCGCTCGACGTCGTATCCAACTTCGTGAAGGAGGGCATGGAGCGCCGCCTCCCACTCGCGATCCGCGTCGTGAACGTTTGGTTGCGCCGTAGCGGAGACCGTCCGATCACGCTCGCGGAGGTGCGCTCGGACTACCGCAGCGACGCGCGCATGTGGGCTTTCCTGCAGTGGATTCGGCGCCCCGACCGCTGGCTGCGTTTGCGATTGGGCGGCACCTACGACTGGGGTCTGGCCCCGCGCGTCGATCGGAGGAACTCATGAGCAGCGAAGCGAAGGCTCGCGTACTCGAGCGCACCTCGAGGCACCTCTCGCCGGCGAAGGTGGCTCTCTTCCACGCGCTGGGGATCGACCTGGTCATCGGTCGCCGGGAGGGCTACCGGATCTGGGACATCGATGGCCGTGAGCTGCTGGATCTGCACCTCAACGGCGGTACGTACAACCTCGGTCACCGACACCCCGAGGTGGTCGGCGCGCTGCGCTCCGCCCTCGATGATGGGCTCGACATCGGCAACCACCACTTCGCGTCGGAGGCGGGGAGCGCGCTCGGCGCTCAGTTGGCCGGTCTCGCGCCCTTCGAGAGTGCGCGCGTCGTGTTTTCGAGCGGGGGCGGCGAGGCGGTCGACGTCGCCATCAAGAGCGCTCGGCGCGCTACGGGCAAGCGGCGGATCATCTCCGTGCACGGCGCCTACCACGGGCACACGGGGCTCGCGCTTGCGGTCGGTCACCAGCGCTTCAGCGAGCCCTTCCTCTCGGACGGCGAGCAGCATCGCTACACCCGTGTTCCGTTCGACTCACTCGCCGATCTCGCGCGGGAGCTCGACAAGGGTGACGTGGCAGCCGTGATTCTCGAGACCATCCCAGCCACCGCTGGTTTCGTGATGCCATCGGAGGGCTATCTGCTCGGGGTGAGAGAGCTCTGCGACCACGCGGACGCGATGTACATCGCCGATGAGGTGCAGGTCGGGTTGGGACGCACGGGGGCCCTCTGGGGCGTGCAGAGCTGGGGCGTGAAACCGGACGTGCTCGTCACCGCCAAAGGGTTGAGCGGTGGGCTCTATCCGATCGCTGCGACGCTCCTGAACCCGCGTTGCGGCTCCTGGCTGCGCACGGACTCTCATGGACACGTCTCGACCTTCGGCGGCGCAGAGATCGGCTGCCGGGTCGCATCCAAGGTGCTCGAGATCACCACGCGTCCCTCGACGGTGCAGAACGTGTCTCGGACGAGCGAGATGCTCGCGCGCGGGCTCACGGCCATGGCCGAGCGCTACGAGTTGCTGAGCGAGGTGCGCCAACGCGGGCTCGTGATCGGCCTTGGGTTCAGCCGGAACGATGGGGGCATTCACGTCATGCGCGCCCTCTACGAGCAGGGCATTTGGGCCATCGTCGCCGGCTTCGACTACGGTGCGCTGCAGGTGAAGCCGGGGCTCCTCTGGGGGGAGGCGACGACCCGGGCGGCCCTCGAAGGCATCGAGAAGGCCGTTGACCGCGTGCAGCGCACCCTCGGCGGTTGACGCCATCTTCCAGCGGATGTGACAACGGAGCGCTGGGGGTGGTGATGACCGGTTTGCGAATTTGGGCGCTAGGGCTCGTGGTGTTGTCGACGGCCGCAGGTTGTGCGGAACCGACCGGGGAGAGCCGTGCGCCGATCATCGACGGTGACCCCGTCATGGACGGTGACTTCTACGGGACCGTCGGCTTGCGCCTGCCGCTCGACAAGGGCGAGGTCTGCACCGGCACGCTCATTCGGCCGAACGTCGTCGTGACGGCCGCTCACTGCGTGATCGACACCGATGACTTCGACGGGACCATCATCGACCGGCGCATGCCGAGCGAGATCACCGTGGTCGCCGGTTCCGCGCCGCTCAGAGACGGCGACCCCAGCTTCGACTACGCCATCGAGACCATCATTCCGCACGAGTCTTACCCCAACTTCGAGGGGAGTTCGGACCCCTCTTCGCTGGGTGAGCACCACGACGACATCGCACTTCTCGTGCTCAGCACAAACGTCACCACCCTCACCCCCGTCGAGGTCTTGCCGGCCGCGGAGATGGACTCTTTCCTCACCGCCGGAGAGTTCGTGACGCTCTCCGGCTACGGGGCCCGGGCGGTCGAAGCAGGTGAGACCACCATGATCGGTGAGCTCTACATCGCGGACACGCCGTACTTGGACCGCAGCGCGCGCGAGCTTCTCGTGGGCGCGGCTGATGAGACGGACAATCAGCCGGACAGCTGTGAAGGAGACTCGGGCGGTCCGGGCTACGTCTTTGACGGTGAGACGCCCTACTTGGTCGGAGCGAGTTCTCGGGCGCGCAACGACGGTTTCGCCGGCCGAGAGCTCTGCGGTTCGGGCGGCATCTACACGCTCGTTCCCGCCTTTGAGACTTGGATCGCCGAGAAGCTCGGTGAGGGGCCCTCACCGACCGATGGCGGGACCGGTCCGGGTACGGACGGTGGCGTGGCGCCCGCCACCGACGCGGGAATGCGTGGAGACGATGACGGGGGCTGCGGCTGTCGTGTGGGCGCCCAGACCCAAAGCCCCGCGTGGCTCATCGCGCTCACGTTGCTCGGCTGGCTCGTACGCCGGCGCTGCTGATCAGTCGATCCGGTCTGCGCCCGCGTAGACGTTCATCCCGCCCTCCCGCACAAACGCGGCGAGGGTGATCTCGGCTTTGCAGGCCAGGTCGACGGCGAGCGACGTCGGTGCACTCACCGCGGCGATGGTCGGGATGCGAGCCGCCGCGGCCTTTTGCACGATTTCGAAGCTCACCCGCCCGCTCACCGCGAGCACGACGGCGTGCTCGAGCTTGCCGTCGTAGAGCAGTCGACCGACGACCTTGTCCACGGCGTTGTGCCGACCCACGTCCTCGGCGTGGGCGAGGCACGTCCCATCGATCGCCAGCGCCGCGGCGGCGTGGGCGCCACCGGTCCGTGTGAACGCGCGCTGCTGCGCTCGCAGGCTGTCGATGGCGTTGAGCAAGAGCTCCCGCGGGACACGTCTGCCGTCTCGCAGGGGACCCACTCGCACGAGGAGGTCGTCGATGGAGCGCCGCCCGCAGATGCCGCAGCTCGCGGTGGTCAGCGTGCCGCGCCGTGCTCCGTCGAGGGCCTCCGTGTCCAGGCTGCAGCCGGGGCCTGGGCTCACGTCGATCGTATGGCCGAAGCCCTCATCACCGGGGCGCCCACAGTGTGCGACCGTGCCTACGTGAGCGAGCGAAGGCACGACGCCCTCTGCGTGGAGGAAGCCGACTGCCAAGAAGCGGTCTTCCCCGGGGGTGCGCATCGTGATCGCCAGCGGATCTCCGGCGACTCGGATCTCGAGGGGCTCCTCGACCGCGACCGCGTCCAGCTCGGGCGAGGCGTCGCTCTCGAGGCGCATCCGCTTCACCGTCCGCTGAGCGATGGCGGGAAACTCGGCCGGCTCGCCGCTCATCTCAAGCGCGGAAACCCAGGGAGGCATCGACGGCGAAGCTGATGCGAACCAGGTCACCCTCGAGCGCGACCGTCTGGTCGGCTGGCGCGTATCGGGAGATCAGTGGGGCCGCCAACCGATCGACTTCACCGTCGACTCGAAAGGTGATCGGCTGCCGGCGGTGCCCGAGGTAGGCCTCGAGCTGCTGCTGGAACGCGCCCTGCACCGCCTGCGCCTTCTGTCGGTCTGGCTCACGGCGGACCTCCCACTGCTGCTTGGCCCATTCGACCAGGGAGCGAGCGCGCTGCTCGGCCTTGCGCGCGGTGTCCTGGGCCTCATCGCGGCGGTTCTGCAGCTGAGAGTCGGCGTGCCGAGCGCTGCTCGCTGCCTCGTCCGCTCGCCGGTTCGCGTCGACGGCCTTCTGCTCCGCGATCTTGGCGACGTCGCGAGCCTTCTGCATGCGGTCTTCGGCGTGGGCGATCCGCTGCTCCGCCATCTGCGCGCGCTGCTCCGCTTGCGCGATGCGGGACTCCGCGCTCTGCGCTCGGGCCTCCATCTGGGCGAGAGCGTTGCTGGCGTGACCGGCGCGCTGCTCGGCGTCATTCGCTCTGCGGGTTGTCCTCCAGGCCACGAACGCGAAGAGGGTCCCGAAGAGGACCATGATGCCGAACAAGGCCCACGGCAGGATCGACACGAGGGAACTCATGAGAAGGGCGTCAGCTTGCCATCATCCGGCCGGAAGGCGGGAATTGTCTGCACGTGCGGCCAACACGGAGCTGAACCGCTGCTCGTACTGGGCCTGCAGCTCACGCGTCAGCGACTTCGAGTCCAGCTCGCGCCCGTCGGTCTCGATGGGCGCGAACCACTCGAACTCGTACACCGGTGTGCGTGGAGGGACCTGGTGGACGGGCACCCCCTTCATCAAGAACGGCTCGCTCAGGTCGATGAAGAGCGGCAGGATTGGCACGCCGGCGCGGATCGCGGCGTCGATGGCTCCCCGGCTGAAGCGCCTGAGCTCCTCCGCCCCCGATCGCGTGCCCTCGGGAAAAACCAGGAGCTGCGCGCCGTCGCGCATCGCCTCCTCCATGCGAGCCAGAAAGTTCGCGTCGTCGCCTTCGTACCCGGGCCCGGGGATGAACGTCGTGCGTCGCAGAAAGCTGCCCATCAGGAAGGTGTCGTACCAACCAGCCTTGGCCACGCAGGTGAGGGACGGCATCGACGAGAGCGTCAGCACTACGTCGATCAAGCTCGGGTGGTTGGCGATGATCAGGCAGCCGCGCTCGGAGAACCCGCGCGGGAGTGCCGGGGGCCAGTACGAGATCAGGCCGGTGTCTCGCATGAACCCGCTGAAGAGCTGTGTGGACGCGTTGACGCGCCGCGTGAGCTGCTTCGGGGCTCCGAGCTTCCCGCCGCTCAGGAGCGCCAGGGGGATCATCACCGCGCCCATGATCACGGTCGACGAAAAGAACATGAAGAAGCAGAAGAACGTCAGGCTGATGCGGAGCCACCGCGGGTACTCGACGACGCGGTGCTTGGGCCGCGCCGAGGTGGACGCGAGCCCCGAGCTCACGCCTCCTCCACGCTCCGCAGCAGGAGCGATGTGTTGACGCCGCCGAAGGCAAAATTGTTGCTCATCACGAGTCTCGGTTGCGAAGCCTCGAGCTCTTTGACGTAGCCGAGCGGCGCGCAGCGCGGGTCGACGTTCTCGAGGTTCGCGCTCTTCGCGAGGAAGCCGTCTCGCATCATCGCGGTGCAGGCGATCACCTCGATGCCCCCACAGGCGGCGAGTGTGTGCCCCATGTGGCCCTTCAGCGAAGCAGTCGGGACCGCACGCTCAAAGAGCTCGTAGGTCGCGTGGCTCTCCTCGATGTCTCCGAGGTCCGTCGCCGTCGCATGCGCGCACACGTAGTCGACGTTCGCGGGCGACTCCTTTGCGTCTTCGAGCGCGAGCGTCATCGCGGCGCGCATCCCGCTGCGGGAATTCGCGGTCATGTGTCGACCGTCGCAGGTGGTGCCGAAGCCGACGACTTCAGCCAGCGGCGTCGCCCCGCGCGCCAGCGCGTGGTCGAGCGCCTCGAGCACGACGGTCGCCGCGCCCTCGCCGACGACCAGGCCGTCGCGCCGCGCGTCGAACGGCCGCGGGCTCTGCGCGGCCTTGTCGTTGAAGCGCACGCTCGTCGCCATCAAGAGATCGAAGGTCACGGCGGTCGCGTAGTGTTGCTCTTCGGCTCCCCCACAGAGCATGGCGTCCTGCTTGCCGGCGGCGATCGCTTCGTAGCCATAGCCGATGGCCTGCGCCGAGGTCGTGCAAGCACTGTTGACGGGGATGATCCGACCCTGGACCTGAAAGAACTGGGCGAGGTTGGCCGCCGCCGTGTGGGTCATGAACTTCAGGTACGACGTGCCGTCGAGGCCCTTCATCGTGTGGTGGGTGAAGAGCTTCCCGCAGAAGTCCTCCATCGCCTCACTCGACGGAGACGTCGTGCCGTAGGCAATGCCGCAGCGCCCCGACTGGAGCACGTCTTCTCCGAGGCCTGCCTGCGCCACCGCTTCTTCGGATGCGTAGGTCGCGAGCAGTGCCACGCGGCCCATCGTCCGGCGCTTCTTTCGAGGGTAGCGCTTGCGCAAGTCCAGCCCGTCGACGTTGCCGCCGAGGCGACCTTGGAGGTCCGAGACCAGATCCCACTCCGGCATGAACCTCACGCCCGAGCGGCCTTCCTTGATGCCTCGGATCGTCTCCGGGACCGAATGGCCGAGCGGGTTGGCAGTGCCCATGCCCGTGATGACGACGCGTCGGCTCATGCGTGCTCTCCCGCGGGAGGTGTGCCCGCCATCACGTTGATCGAGCCCTCGGCGAGCAGTTCCTCACCCCGGAGCAGGCGACAGTGAATCTGTGCCATCGGACCCATCGCCATTCTCTCCTCGCAGTGGATGTGCACGACATCGCCGACGGCCAAGGAGGCGCCGTGCAACTCGAGCTTTCGCGTGCCCAGGACCGCGCCGCCTGCGATCGGCCCGCCGGTGCGGAGCGCCAGCAGGGACACGAGAGTACAGGCGCTCTGGGCAAAGAGCTCCAGCGCGACCATCATCGGCACCTCACCGTCGCGGACGAACGGCATGGTCGCGCCGATGGTGGTGCGACAGGTGACCGATCGACCCTCCTGATGGACGACCTCGTCCACCAGGCGCATCGGCGTTCGGTGCGGGATGAGCGCCTCGATCGCCGGGAAGGTCAATCGCCGTCCTTACCAAAGAGGTCTCGCGGATCCGGCGGCGCGCCGGCCTCACCGTCCGCCTCGGGGCCCTTGGCGATCTCGGATTCGACGAATGTCACGAGCTCCGCGACGGTGCGCACGCCCCGCGCTTCCTCGGGATCGGGTCGGCGACCGGTGATCTCGCGTAGCTGGACGAAGATATCGATGGCATCGATGCTGTCCAGGTCGAGTTCCTCGTAGAGGGTCGACTCGCTCTTAACTTCGCCAGGCTCCAGCTCGAAGGACTCGACCAGGATCTCTGTGATTCGCGCTTGGATTTCGTCTCGCGTCATCTCTTCTTCCGCTGGCTCGATGCCATGTTTCGCGCTCGCAGTCTAGTGACGCGAAAGCGGACCGAACGATGCAGATCAAGCCGAAATGATACCGGGGGCGCCCACGAGAGCATGGACGGTGAGCCCACTGAGCCGTCACAATGCACTCGATGGCTGGAGACGACACCGATGATGGCCTCGGAACGCTGCTCGGCACCGGGATGGAAGAGTCTAGCGAGCCCCTCATCGAGGCCATAAGCACGATCGCGATCCTCCGAGACGCCATTCGCCGTGGCGACTCCGACGGTGTGCGTCTGAAGCTGGATTTGCACGCCCACGGGGCGGGTCGACGAGGTCTGCTGAGCACCTTGGCGGGCACCGCGAACATCGAGACGGCTGTCTCCACGCTCTCCCGTTTCTGGCAGAGCGCCGAATACACGACCAGCGCGGCGCGCGTCATCTCGCCGGACGAAACCGAGGTTTACGAGACGATCGCGCATCCGGCGCACGCACAGAAACTGCGCACCGTGACGCTCTTGCGGCGGCGCGGTGGCCACTGGCGGATCGTCACGACGACCGACACACCGGACGAGAAGCTGGTCGCCTCGCTGCTTTGCCCCGTCGAACCGCTCCTGCTCGAAGACGCCCTCCCGGGGGCGCGCCTGGACTACGACGGCGACGGCAAGCTGGTCCGATTGGTGAACGAAGATCTCGGTTGGCAGGCCGCGCTGCGGCTGGGCCCCGTCGTCAACCGGGACTCCGTGGACAACCTCGAGCTCGGTGCGGCCCTCGCCGACACGGAGACCCTCGTCTCAGTCGCGTTCCTGCCGTCCCGGGTGCCCAAGAAACGGCGCGCACAGCTCGCGTGGTTCGCGAACGTGGTCGCGGAGCTGGCCGAGGCGGTGAAGGCTCCGCAGGTTTTCTTGCCTTGGTGCGATCGTCTCCTCGAGACGGACGAGCTCCACCTGAGGGGCGACGTGACCGACGAGACCCTCGCTGCGCGCTACGTGCACGTGCTCACGGACGAGGAGTGGATCGGCACGCGCGGCATGTCTCACTTCATGCTGCCCGAGCTCGAGGCCCGCACCATGGACTGGCCGAGCGCGAACTCCGCCCGCGCGATCGTCGAGCAGGGCGTCGAGATGCTGGTGGGCGGGGGCGACGCCTGGATGCCCCGGACGAGCCAAACGATCGGTGACACGAAGTGCTGGATCGAGTTCGGTCGCAGGGGACGAGAGCTGGGCCAGACCTATGGGCGCTGGGGATCGCTCCGGCTGGCCCCGGCGCGGACCTGACGCGCGCCGCTCAGACGAACTGATCGAGGCGTAGGGTCCGCCCGTCGTCGGCTCCGAGCAGCTTGAGGGCTTCTGTCCGGCCGTAGTTGAAGACCTGCTCGGTGCGCTGCTTGATGAGCCGTCGCTTTCGGGGCGTACCCACCTCATCGAGCCACTCGCGCAGGCAGTCGACGCCGAGGTTGTATTCGCCGAGGTTCTTTTCGAAGTAGCGGCCGCTCTCCCTGAGGTGACCGTTGGCGCGCCGGAAGAGATCGCCGAAGTACTGGAGTGCCTTCATGGTCTCGGGCCCCCGGGTGAGCTGGCGGAGCAGGTACGCCTCGTCGAGGTGCCACCCGTTCGCGACCGGATCGAGCCAGAGGTTGTAGTAGCAGCCGAGGTCGAAGTTGAGCTTCACGCGCATCAGGTCGTAGCTGCCGAAGCAAGCGTAGAGGTCTCGGTAGAGCATCATCGTCGCGTCATACCGATACTGCATGAACGCGTCGTAGGTCCGCGCTCGATCCGCCACGGGTTCCCCTCCGAGGTCGCGCTTCACGAGATCGGTCGTGAAGTCGCACTCCAGCGCGATGAAGTCGGAACCCGGGCTGTAGAACGGATCCGGGAACGCCGCAGCGTCGCCCAGGAGCGCCCACCGCTGCTCTCCCTGGAAGAACCGCTTGGTGGCGTAGCTCAGTTGCGTGAAGCCTTCGCTGTCGAGCGCCCTCGCGTTCTCGAGCATCGAGCCGACCGCCGCGTGGCCTCGCAGGAACTCGAGGAAGCCGCCCTTCTTGCGGATGCCTCGCGGGAAGATGTGTTTCCGTCCGACGACGCCGATGCTCGTCACCCCGCGAGCCAGCGGGATGAACCAGATCCAGTAGTCCGGGTAGCAGAAGTGGTTGGTGCTCAGGTTCCTGGCCACCCAGCGGGAACGGGAGCGCCACGCCGAGTCCTCGATGTGATCGAAGTCCAGCACGCCCTCGAACCGGCCCCAGACCGAGCCGACGGCATGGTCCGTCACGGGGAGTCGCAAGTCTTTGGCGCGCGCGATGGTGCTCGCGCGGCCGGTCCCGTCGATGATCCACCGCGCTCGGACGACCTCGCCGTCGACCTCGAACGTGTGCTCCTCGAGGTCGACGTTCACGGCTGGGGCGCCGATCCTCACGTGAACGCCGTCAGCCGCGTTCATTTGCAAGAGATCTTCCTCGAAACGGCTTCGGTCCAACTGAAAGCTCGGGGTCGGCGGTGGCCGGTCCGTGCCCACCTCACTGAGCTGCGTCAGCCCCGCGTCGCGCGCCTCGTTGTCGAAGAAAAAACGCAGCCCGTTCTTCGGGAGGTGCTGGTCGTAGAGGTAGGTGCTCAGGCCGAGCTTCGAGACGAGATAGTGGGCGGCGATTTCCACCGTGGACTCGCCAACCTTCCAGCTCCGCTCGCGGCTCTGCTCCACGATCATCACCGACGCGTCCGGGACCTCGCGCCGCAGCTGTCGTGCCAGCAGATTGGAAGAGAGTCCTCCGCCCAGAATCGCCACGTCGACCTTCACGTCGTCTCCCCTCGCCGTGACGCCCGTCGCGGCTCTCAAGGGCGGCAACCTACCCCCGCCGCACCTTCTTCGCCACGCCTCTACGTCGCTCGGGTGGCACCGCCGCGGAGCGAGTCTGCGCGGAGCGGCTCCGGTCCGGGCGCCGAGATCTCCAGGACCACCCGGCCGGCCTTGCCACGAGCCCGCGCTCGCTCGAACGCCGGCGCAACCTCGCCCATCGAATAGACCGCGTCGATCACCATCTCGAGCGACCCAGAAGCTGCCCACGCAGCCAACTCCTCGAGTTTGGCCGCATGCCCTTTGTCCACCCAGAGGTAGCGGACCTGTCTTCGGGTGGCGACGTCGAGCAGGCAGTTGAGCGGGTTGGCCGGAATGAAGCAGCCATCGTCCGAGAGCAGGTGTCGCACGTGGCGGTAGCGGTGGGTGGTCGTCATGTCGAGGATCAGCGCGTGTTTGCCGCGGAGGCGAGCCAGGTCGAGGTCCGCGGAGTCCATCACGGTGTGCGCGCCGAGCCGGCTCAAGAGCGCGTGGTGCGTCTCCTTGGCCACCGCGGTGACCCGCGCGCCCAGGATTCGGGCGATCTGCACGGCCAAAACACCCACCCCGCCCGAGGCGCCGAGCACCATCACCGAGTCCCCGGCGCCCACCCCGGCGATGTCGCGCAGCGCCACCAGAGCGGTCTGTCCGCTCATCGAGAGCGCGCTCGCGTCGACCGCGCTCAGCTGGGCTGGGCGGCGCGCTAGCTGAGCCTCGGCGATGGCGATGAAGGCGCCGTGCGGGCGCCATCCGCGGGTCATGTTGACATAGCCGAGCACGGGATCGCCCGGCACGTACGTTTCGCCAGAGGACCGTACGACGCCGGCAAATTCGAGCCCCGTGACCACCTCGCCCCGAGCCCCCATCGCTCGACCGACCAGGCGGAGAAACGCGCTCTCGGCCACCTCGATTTCGTGACCGTTGACGGTCGCGTGGGTGACCTGCACCAAGACCTCCCCCGGCCCAGGCTCCGGGCGAGTCAGGTCGTGCCGGACGAGCGGCTCTCCGTCGGTCCACACCACTCCGGTCATCGTCTTCATTGCGACTCTCCTCTTCTCGTAGGTCACATGACCTAATGACGGTTTAGGTCGCCTGACCTAAACTGTCAATCGTGCGAGCGGAACAGCGAAGGGATCGGATCGCCCAGATCATGGGGTGTGCGGTCGAGCTCCTCCGTGAGGGGGGCGACCAGGGCCTGACGATGCGCCGGGTGGCGGCTCGAGTGCCGATGTCCCTCAGCAACCTTCAGCACTACTTCAAGACCCGCGATGCGCTCTTGATCGGTCTGGTCGACCACTACCTGCTGCAGACAGCCGAGGTCGCCCGGCGCCGCCTCGAGGGCATGCCGCCCGGCAGAGAGAGGTTCGTGGCGCTCATCTCCGCGTCGCTCGAGGATCCGGAGCTGGCGCCCATCTGTCGTGTCTTCAAGGACATCTGGGCGCTGGCCGAGCGCTCTCCGAACATCAAGCAGCACCTCGACGGCTACTATCAAAGCTACGCTCTCGCCCTCTCCGACGAGCTGCGGAGCATCGCGCCGCGGAGCTCACCGCAGCGGGTTCGCGAGGCGGTGTCGCTCGTCCTCCCGATGGTGGAGGGCTACGCGGTCACCAAGGACGCGCTGCCGCTCGACGCCGCGGCCATGACCCGGCTCCTCTGCGAGCAGGTGTTCGCGCTGCTCGGTCGTGAGGGGTGAGGCGCTGACGAGCGGCCAGATCCTACACGCGCGTTCCGGACGGCTTGGCTCGCCGGCGGCCGCGCATTGATCAACGCACGGGCCGCGAATCTCGTCGCGCGCTAGAGTTCCCGTCCATGCGCTGCGATGTGGCTATTTGTGGAGGCGGTCTCGCCGGCCTGACCCTGGCACTCCAGGTTCGGCGTCGTGCGCGCGACGCCACCATCGTGGTCTTCGAGCCGAGTCGTCGACCGTTGCCCGACGCTTGCCACAAGGTCGGCGAGTCGACCGTGGAGATCGGCGGTCACTACTTCGGCCATCTGCTCGGCCTCGACGCCTACTTGGTCGAGACGCACCTGATCAAGAATGGGCTGCGCTTCTTCTCCGGGCCCTCGCGCGCTCCGATGGTCGGTCGGAGCGAGATGGGGCCGCGAGAGTCGCCCACGGTGCCCTCCTACCAGCTCGACCGCGGCACCTTCGAGACACACCTGCGTGAGCTCTGCGAGGCCGAGGGGATCGACCTCCGCGAAGGGGTCGGCGTGCGGGAGGTCCGTATCGGAGCACCCCACACGCTGACCGTGGTCGAGACCCGCTCGGGCAAGGGGCCCGAGGCCGTCGAAGCCCGATGGGTGATCGATGCGACCGGCCGGCGCCGCCTGCTCGCGAAGGCGCTCGACCTGCATGAGCCGATCGCTGACCAAGCGAGCTCCTCATGGTTTCGGGTCGACGAGCGGGTCCGAATCGAGGAGCTCGTGCCAGCCGACGAACGGGCGTGGCACGAGCGCGACGTCGACGGAAACCGGTGGCTCTCCACCAATCACCTCTGCGGCACGGGCTACTGGGTCTGGCTGATTCCCCTCGGCAGCGGCCACACGAGCATCGGCATCGTGGCCGAGGCGTCTGAGCATGCGTTCTCGAGCTTCAGCACGGCGGAGAGCGCACAAGCCTGGCTGGCGAAACACGAACCGGAGCTGGCGGCTCGACTCGAGGGGGTGGCGCTCGCCGACTTCATCTCGATGAAGGACTACCGACACGGCGCTACCAAGGTGCTCTCCTCGGAG
>Ga0114933_10003719_pt1 | contig 14684 bp, 14 predicted proteins | sample 4SBtaG_FD_89691 | JGI IMG/M metagenome (GOLD analysis project Ga0114933, IMG submission 89691) | Deep subsurface microbial communities from Kolumbo volcano to uncover new lineages of life (NeLLi) - 4SBTROV12_W25 metaG | ecosystem: Environmental > Aquatic > Marine > Volcanic | place: Kolumbo...
GAGCTCTGGTCAAACATATACCCCGCAGGCTGGTTATCAACACCGGGGTGACTATCTTTATGGCGGCACCGGCGCCGATACGCTTGTGGGCGGTCTGGCCAACGACCATCTTGAAGGCGGCGCTGATGCGGATTTCTTTGAGTTCACCGGCACCAACATAGGCGCGGATACAATCACCGATTTCACCGATGATGTGGACACGCTGCGCTTGGATGAGGCGCTTTGGGGCGGGGGGTTGAGCGCCACGCAGGTGCTGGCCACTTACGCCAGCGTGGGCGGGGCGGATGTGGTGTTTGACTTTGGTGGTGGCAACACCATCACGCTGCAGGGCTTTGGGCCCACCGGAACCGCGGCCTTGGTCGATGATATGGTGTTTGTTTAAGGGGCGGTGTCGCTGTTCCCCTCATGCTGTGCGATCGCCGCTTCCAGATCGTCGTAGTAATCCAGTCGGCCCTTTTCCAGAACCGCCCCGGCGGTGCACATCTGGCGGACCATGTCCATGGCGTGGGTAACCACGATGGCGCCGCTGTTTTGCATGCGTGCATTAAAGGTGATGCTGGATTTCCTCCTGAAACTGGCGTCACCCACCGATGTCACCTCGTCCACCAGATAGGTGTCAAAGCGGATGCCCATGGACACGCCAAAAGACAGCCGGGATTTCATGCCCGCGGAATAGGTGCGCACCGGCAGGTAGAAATGCTTGTCCAGCTCGGCGAAATCTTCGACAAAGGCCACCAGTCCTGCGGTGTCCACACCGTAAACCCTTGCAATGAAGCGTACGTTCTGCGCCCCGGTCAACTCGCGGTGAAAACTGCCGGAAAAACCAACCGGCCAGGAGATGGTGCCGGTCGAGGTGATCCGCCCCTCGTCGGGGTTCTGGGTGCCGGAAATCATCGACAGCAGGGTTGATTTGCCCGCCCCGTTGCGCCCCAAAAGCGCCACACTGACCCCGGTGGGAAAGATGACGTTGATATTGTCGGCCACCGTTTTGCGCTGACCTTTCAAAATGAAGGTCTTTGACAGGTTCTCCAGCCGGATCATCGGCTTAGCGCCGGTCTTTGATGGAATAGGCGACAAGGGCCAGGATCGACCAGATCAGGAATAGAAACACCGTGACCAGCCCGGATATGGTCAGCCGCTTGGGGTAGATCGAGGTTTCGGCCAAAGTCGGCTCCACATAGGCGGCCAGATAGCGGCTTTGGCGATGTGCCTCGGCCCTGGCGATATCAAAGGCGCCAAGGGCGGACAGATAGGCCTGTTCGGCAAATTCCCGTTCCACGCTCAACCCCTCATATTCGGTGATCAGGGTTGAATAGGCCTCGCCACCGGCGTCACTGACGCCAAATTTCTTGCGTTCTTCGGTAATCCGGGCCTCGATCACGGCAATCCGCCGGCCGGTCTGCTCGATCCGTGGATCATTTTCCCCGGCAGTTTCGCGCAGAAGATCCTGCTCGATCACCGCCTCTGCAAGCTGCTGTTGCAAGGTGTTGAGCAGCCCCATCTGCCCCTGAATATCGATGGTGGGATCAACGATCTGGTTTTCGTTGCGAAACCGGGCCACGTTCTGGCGGGCGGTTTTCAGCCGCGCCACCGCCACGTTCAGATCATCCTGCGCATAGCGCGTGGTATCGCTGCGTGCGATGGCGCTGAGGCGGTTGATCATCAGCGAGCTTTCGCTAAAAATGATCCGGGCAATGTCTTGCGCGTCCTGGGCTGCAAATGCGGTGACCCGAACCTCGATTAACCCGGTGGCGCTGTCATAAAAAATCTTCACCATCCGGCCCCAATAGGCGACCAGATCCTCGATCGAGCCTGACGGATCAAAGGCAAAGACCGGATCATAGCCCGGCTTTGAATAAAGCGCGCGTAGATCAATCAGGCTGTCCACCCTGCTCACCAGATTCTGGCTTTGGATGAACTCATAAAGAATATCCGTGTCAGACGAGCTGCCCGAGGACACGCCGGTAATGCCGCCAAGCAGATCCATGGGCGTGCCGGCCTCTTCCGTGCGCACGGAAAACCCAACGGTAGAGGCATATTGATCCGCTGCCACCTGATGCAAATAGACGAAAGTCAGCCCGGCCGGGATCAGCACCATCACCAGAAAGCTGAGAAAAAGCCCATAGTGGCGCGGCCGCAGCCGGGCCGGCGGCGCAACCGGGTGAACCGGCGGCGGGGCGTCTGCCACAGCCCGGGGTTTCGCCGGCGTCGCATCTGTGCCGGGGTGGGGCGCGACAGGTTGACTTGCAGGGTTTTCCAAAAAAGAATGTCCTCAAAATTCAGAACATATTTGAATGTTCGCAGTTCTTGTTACATAATTTCAGGGTGTAAATCCAGTTTGATCCGAGACCCGGAATGACCCTGCCCAACCCAGCTGCAAAAGCCCAGAAGGCACGAAAGTTCAAAACCCCGCGGACCATTCTGGCGCTGATCCTGCGGGAAATGCAAACCACCTACGGCCAGTCGCCGGGCGGCTATATATGGGCGATCCTGAAACCCGCAGCCGCCATTACCCTGATGTCGTTTGTGTTTTCACTGGCGCTCCGGTCACCCTCGATCGGGACCAACTTCCCGATTTTTTACGCCACCGGCATGTTGCCGTTCATGCTGTTTAATGAATCCGCCAATAAGGCCGCCGGTGCTTTACGCTTTTCCCGCCAGTTGCTGCAATATCCAGGCGTGCGCTATGCGGATGCCATCATCGCCCGGTTTCTGCTGAACCTCCTGACCCATCTGATGGTGTTTTACGTGGTAATGACCAGCATTCATTTTATCTATGATCTTGGGGTGTTTCTGGATCTTCCGGCGATCCTGATCAGCCTAGCCATGGCCGCCGCCCTAGGATTGGGGATTGGCTGTCTGAATTGTTTCTTAATGTCGATGTTTCCGATCTGGAAGCAGCTTTGGGGGGTGCTGACCACGCCGCTGTTCATCATTTCCACAATTATTTTCACCTTCGAGTTGGTGCCGGCGAATTTCCGGGAATACCTGTGGTACAATCCGCTAATCCACATCGTCGGCCTGATGCGCCGGGGTTTTTATCCAACCTATGACGCCACCTATGTATCGGTAACATATGTCTTTGGCGTGGCCCTGGTGTTGCTGGTTTTCGGACTGGTGTTTTTAAAGCGCTATCACCGGGATATTTTGAATCTGTGAGGGGGCTGCTATTGCCCGCCGCGCGGGGAAAAGATTTCATGTGGCGTTCGGTTCAGGCACACAATAGAAGCCTGTTTGGGTGAATATTGAAAGGCGGACAAATTTTGTGAAAGTTGTTTTGTTCATAGGGCATCACAAAGTTGGCTCCAGCTCGTTGCAGGAATTTCTGTCCCAAAACAGCATCAGATTGCTGAAATCCCGCATCCTTTACCCCGCCGTTGAGGCACAGGGCCTGTCTGTCCTGCTGGCCAAGGCGCTGCAGGGAAAGGACAACGTTGAAACCCTGCCGATCAACGCCCGCGAAGCCCATAACGCGCTGGCCTTTACGATGTTGACCGAAGAAACCGGCGGGGCGATGCCGAATTTTCATGCGGGGTTACCCCATTCCAATCAGATGTTTCGCACCATTCAGCAACAGATTAATATGTTGCAGCCCAAAGCGGTTATCCTGACCGCCGAGGTTTTTGCCAATTTCGCCCCACGTTCGACGTCACTGATCGACCGGCTTGCCACGTTCTTTCAGGGTGCTGATATCCGCGTAATTGCCACCTTTAGGCGGATTGATGATTACCTGGCCTCCTGGCACGGCCAACGGTTGCGGTTTGGTCAAAAAGTCAATCCGTTGCGCGCTGTTGGCATAGGACCCTACAGGAACAGCATCCACTTCGATTACAAAAAAATGCTTGATGGCTGGTGTAAGACCGTGCCGCAGGCTGAATTTATCCTGCGCAATTATTCAGATGTTCTGGCCAATGGCGGTTCGGTCAAAGATTTTATCGCCAGCTCCGGCCTGAAATTTCCACGCGGCCTTTTGCCGGTTCGGCAGGCCAACGAAAGCCTGCACCGCGGGATGGTGGAAATTGCCCGCAGGGGCAATCACCAACTGGACCAGCCGGATGCGCGACTGCTGCGGCAGGTTTTGGGCTTGAAAACACCGGCGCTGAATTTGCCGGCCTCAGGTGATGTAGAGCTTTTTGGCGCCGAACATCGGGAAAATATGGTCAACACATTTGAACTTGTGCATGACTATATTGGGCAGGTTGCGGGCCGACAGCCGTTTTTCCCGGATATGGAAGAAGCCCGCACCACGCGGCCCTACGCCGAGATAGAGGTTGCCACAGACGCGCTTGACCAACTGCAAAGATTAAGCGGTGACATCGGGAATGCGGTTGTGCATGATTTTCTGAAATCGCTGGACCTCAGACAGGAGACCTGAATTGATACGGTTCATGTTTGGGCATAAAATGGATGCAGCCGATGGTTAGAGAAGTGGTTTTTCACCTGGGCGATTGTAAAACCGGCTCGACGTCGATTCAGCGCGTTCTGGCGCAAAATGCCTGGCAGGCTGACGGTATCTCCATACTTTATTCAACCGGGGGCAATCATATCCCTACGGCCAAGACTCTGACACAAAAAAAAGAATTCAAGTTTCGCGGTCTCCGATTTGGTCAACTGAACAGGCATTTGACCAAAAGTCGCGCGGATTATGCTGTGGTTTCCGCAGAACATTTCGAATTTACCGACCCAAGCGTTCTGAGTGATGCAGTTCAAACATACCTGCCGAAATTCGCCGGTAAAATAAGATATATCGCCTATGTGCGGCCCCATGCAGAGCGCCTGATGTCCAGCTTTGCCGAACAATCCAAAAATGGCCAGATTCACCACTCGGTCGAAGATTTACACCGACTGTATCAGGAAAACGGGCGGCTGTTCTATACGCCACGCTTTGAGAAATGGCGGCGGGTCTTTGGCGATATGTTCACCGTGCGTCCGATGATCCGTGACCGGCTTTACAAACAGGATGTGGTGACGGATTTTTTTCACTACCTGCTGGAGGGCAAACCCTTTAAAATCACCAATGATACCGCGGCCAACGTATCCCTGTCGTTGGAGGATCTGGTGATGATCAGAGAGATGCGGAGGCACATCCGGAAAAACAGCACCGGCCTTGGGAAGCCGCTGCAGGTGTTTGGTCGGCATTTCGGCCGGGTGCTGGCGTCGCAGAGGGCGGTTGAAGGGACTAAACTCCGGCTTCATAAAGCCCTAGCCGAAGATGTGGTCCAGGTTTACCGCGAAGATGCTATCGCCCTTGATGCTGGCTTTTTTGAGGGCACCCCTATGTCAGATATGCTGGAAACCGCAGTCACCAAAGCCATCAATAAACCACAGTCCTTTCTGGCCCGGGACCATTACAATGCGAGAGAAATGCGTCGTATCCTTGCGGTTGCCGACATGATGCAGCGGTTGATGGAAGCAGACCCCAGGTTTTTCACCCAAGCTGCCAAAGGCCCGAAACAACGGGTTGGCATTTTGGGACAAAAGCCACAACTGCCCTGGTGGTGGCGACTGCATAAATTTGTTCCAGAATCAATTCTGAACGGGTTCAGCGGGCGCTAGACCCAGCCGCGCATTCGACAGCACCCGGAAGATGGGAAAGCATTGATATTTCCATAAAATTGCGACAAATGAGAGCTTCTTTTGGAACCGGGCATGGTATGATCACTCTGCAAAACATCATATTTCCGGAGCAATCCGTCTGCTCTGAAGACGGGCTTTATGTCCGCCTGAACACATCGGCCGCTTTTCATGCCGGGTTCGGCCTGCGCCTGCAACCGGGCGGCACAGCGCGCTTTGACACCTATTTCAACGCCCTGAACATCGGTAAATGGCACCGGGAATGTGATCTAGATGGGCTTTATCTGTCCCTGTCAGGCACCGGCACGTTCGTGCTGACAGTCCGGCAGGCTGAGGCGGGCGCGCCGGGCGCGCCGGGCGCGGTGATGTTTCAGGAAGAAGTCACACTGGAAAAATCTACGGAATTTCTGGTGGATCTGTCCCGGTACCACCGCAGTCCTCCCAGCAGCCTGATCCATTTTGAACTGAAAGCCCTCACAAAGTCCACGTTCACCGGCGCCGCGTTTCTGACAAATGCCGCGCTGCAGGCCCCGCCAAGGCTGGCCGTCAGCATCACCACGTTTCAGCGCGAGGCAGAGGTTCAAGGCACGGTCAGGCGGTTGGAAAAATTTCTGAAGACCTTTGACTTCAAGAGCCATGTCCATGTTTTCGTGGTCGACAACGGGCACAGCGCCAAGATTGCGAACACCAAGAAGGTTACCTGCCTTCAAAACAAAAACCTCGGCGGCGCAGGCGGCTTTGCTCGGGGCCTGCTGGAAGCCGAAAAAGCCGGGTTCAGCCACTGTGCGTTCATGGATGACGACGCCACATTTCATCTGGAAAATATCCACCGCGCTTATGTCTTTTTGGCCCTAAGCCGCACATCCCGCGCCGCCGTGGCCGGGGCGATGATTAACAACAGCACTAAATGGCGCCTGTGGGAAAACGGCGCGGTTTTTAACCGGGTTTGCCGCCCGGTGTCCGGCGGGACCGATTTGAGGGATTTTGACGAAATCCTTGAAATGGAACAAAAATCATCCGAGGAAAGGCCGTTTAATTTTTACGGCGGCTGGTGGTTTTTTGCTTTTCCGATCGCCCATGTCACCCATTACCCGTTTCCGTTTTTTGTGCGCGGGGATGACATCAACTTCTCGCTGACCAATGATTTTCGGATCAATGTCTTAAACGGCGTGGTGTCCTTTCAGGATGGTTTTTCTGAAAAGGAATCCCCGCAATTTCTATATCTCGATCTGCGCTATCATCTGGTGCAGCATCTGACCATTGACGGGCTGGAAATTAGCGCGATCAGTTGCGCCCGCATTGCGCTTTGGTTCATTTTGCGAAATGCTGTGAAGTTTCAGTATGAATCTTGTGACGCCCTGCTGCTGGCCTGGCGGGACGTGATGCGGGGGCCGGGGTTTTTCACCGAAAACGCCGACATGGTGGCACGGCGGCAGGATATCGACGCGATGATCAAAGATGAGGCCTGGAAGCCGGTGGCGGAACTGGATTTGCGCAAGCGCCGCCGGTTCAACCCCAACCGCCTGTGGTTCATACCCCTGCGGTGGGCGTGGAAATACACCCTGAACGGCCATCTTTTTCCGTTTTACAACGCTTGGGCCAACCGGGTGGTGGTGCCTTCGGTCCAGCGGGGGTGGTTCAAACAGGTCTGGGGCGCCTCAAGGATCACTTATCTGAGCCACGACCGCAGCAAGGGCTATACGGTTAGCCAGTCAAAGGCGCGGTTTGCCGGGGTGGTGTGGCAGGTGTTTGTGACCGGCCTGCGCTTTGTGGCGGGTTACCAAAAGCTGCGTCGGGTTTATAAAGGACAGTTTGCGGACATGACCTCCAGTGCCTACTGGGCGCAGCTTTTGGATATCGGGCCAAAGAAATGAGTATCTTTTGTGCGGCAGCCGTGTCGGCCAAATTTAAACATATGAAAACACTATGAACCCTTTGCAACGTTTCAAAAACATTCACCATGGCGAACGGTGTGTGCTGGTTTGCAACGGCCCGTCGCTCAACCAGATGGATCTGGGGTTTTTGCGCCGGGAAATCGTCTTTGGCCTTAACAAAATATATCTGGGTCTGGATCGCTTTGGGTTTTATCCACGCTATATGGTGGCGGTGAACGATAAAGTGATTGCGCAGTCCGTTGAGGCTTTTCGCGCGATGACAGCCATCAAATTTATCTCGGACCGGTCAGCGTATCTTTTGCCACAGGATGCCTGGACCTATCATCTTGCTTCAACAGACCCGGAACAGCGATTTTATACGGATATCACGGAAGGTGTGCATGAAGGTTTCACCGTCACCCACACGGCCCTGCAGATTGCCTATTACATGGGCTTCCAGGAGGTGGTGATCATCGGAATGGACCACCGGTTTGCGCCTTCAGGTCCTCCCAATACGCCCCAGTTGATGCAAGGGCCCGACCCGAACCACTTCAGTCAGGAATATTTTAAAGGCCAGGCATGGGACGCCCCGGATCTGGTGGAATCAGAACATTCTTATCGTGTTGCGCGACAGGTTTTTGAGGTGGACAATCGTAAGATTATAGATGCCACTGTAAACGGCGCCTGCCAGATCTTCGTCAAAACAGAGTATCGTGATCTCTTTTCGCATTGATTTTGGGCTAAATACCCTTGCATAAAGGGCCGGGATTTTAGGCCTCTACAACAATCTATCGCTGTTTTGGCCATTATTATTGAATTTGAAGAGCGCCCTGAATGCTGGCAACCATCGTCATCAGAACTTTGAACGAGGCAGAATATCTTGCCGATCTTCTGGTGATGATAGGGCGGCAGAAAACCAACGGGCTTGATCACGAGGTGGTGCTGGTTGATTCAGGTTCAACCGATGGCACGATTGAAACCGCCAGACGCCACGGCTGCCGAATTACCACGATTGACAAGCGGGATTTTTCTTTTGGCCGGTCCCTGAACCGGGGTTGCGAAATGGCCAAAGGGGATATTCTGGTTTTTATCTCCGGTCACTGCATCCCGGTAGATGAACACTGGTTGCAAACCCTGTGCCAGCCGGTCTTCGATGGGGTGGTAAGTTATGCTTACGGGCGTCAGATCGGGGATGATGACAGCCATTTTTCAGAATGCCGTATCTTTGCCAAACACTATCCAAAAGCAAATCTTATTCCGCAGGAAGGGTTCTTTTGCAACAATGCCAATGCTGCTTTGTTAAAAACCGCCTGGGCCGCCCGGCGTTTTAACGAAGACCTGACCGGGCTGGAAGACATGGAACTGGCAAAATGGTTGTTGGCCAATGACCACAGGCTTGGGTATGTGGCGCAGGCACCGGTGTTTCATCATCACCGGGAAACTTGGTCGCTGGTAAGGGTCCGATTCGAACGCGAAGCTATTGCGCTGCAACAGATCATGCCAGAGGTTCACCTAAGTCGATTTGACGTGGTGCGTTATATTCTGTTGAGTGTCTTCTTGGACTGGAAAAGCGCATTGCGACACGGTAAATTACTGGCGAACTGGAAAAGCATCCTACGCTATCGGATATCCCAATATATTGGATCCTATGCGGGAAGTAATAATCAGCGACACCTGTCTAAGTCCCGCAAAGAGAAGTTTTTCTACCCTGCCGTAGATGAAAGTGATGACGAAAATGAATCGCTCAAACCGCACCGTCGCACTCCTCCCCATGAAGGCGAACAGCCAGCGGATAAAGGGTAAGAATTTTCGTACCCTGCAGGACAAGCCGCTGTTTTCCTGGATCCTCGACACCCTGCTGGGTATCGACAAAATTGATCAGGTGGTGATCAATACAGATGCCCGCCGTCTGTTGGTGGAAAATGGCTTGAAAGAAAGTGACCGCGTCATGATCCGTGACCGCAAACCGGCCCTTTGCGGTGATGATGTGTCCATGAACCTGATTTTGAGCGACGACGTAGAAAATATTGCGGCCACAACTTATCTGATGACCCACACAACAAACCCGATGCTGTCCTCCGCCACCATCAGTGCGGCGCTACGCGCGTATCAGCGCGGGCTGGCCGCCAAAAAAGCCGACAGTCTGTTTACCGTAAACAGGAAACAGACCCGGTTTTACCGCGCTGACGGCAGCCCGGTGAACCATGATCCTGACAATCTGGTCCAGACACAGGATCTGGAACCCTGGTTTGAGGAAAATTCAAATCTCTATATTTTCAGCCGGGAAAGTTTTGCACAAAGCGGGGCGCGGATCGGGGCGCGACCGATCATGTATGAAACTCCGGAGCTGGAGAGTGTCGACATCGACACACCCGAAGACTGGAAACTGGCCGAGGCCATCGTCAGCTTGATGACACCTTCAACAAAAGCCGCTGAATGAACAACACGATGAAAGATGTTCTTATCACCTGCCCGCCAATGTTGGGGCAAATTGATCTGTTCACGGATTATGCCGCCAAGCGCGGGCTGACACTGCACCCTGCCAAGGTGACACAAATCTTGTCAGAGGACGAATTGAAATCCCTGCTGCCTAAATTTGACGGCTGGATCATTGGTGATGACCCGGCCACCCGGGCGGTGTTTGCCGCCGGACAGAGTGGGCGGCTGAGGGCAGCGGTCAAATGGGGCATTGGTGTTGACAATGTTGATTTTGCTGCCTGCAAGGATATGGGCATCCCGGTCCTCAACACCCCGATGATGTTTGGCACCGAGGTGGCTGATATGGCCGTGGCCTATGTTGTTGGACTGGCGCGGGAATTGTTCCTGATCGACCGAGCCGTGCGCGCCGGTGGCTGGCCAAAACCTGCGGGCATCAGCCTTGCAGGAAAGGTTGCCGGGGTGGTTGGCCTTGGCGACATCGGGCGCAATCTTTGCACGCGCCTGCAGGCCCTTGGCATGAAGGTTATCGCCTATGATCCCGGGGTTGAAGGGGACGTTGGACTGTCGGGACTGGCGCGCGCAGCGTGGCCGACGCGTGTTGAAGATCTGGATTTTATGATCCTCACCTGCGGCCTGAATACGCAAAACTTCCACATGCTGAACGCCGATGTATTGACGGCCGCCAAAGGCGGCATTCGCATCGTCAATGTGGCTCGCGGCCCGCTGATTGATGAAGTGGCATTGATTGCAGCACTGCGGTCCGGAAAGGTGCATTCCGCCGCCCTTGATGTATTTGAGGAAGAGCCCTTGCCAATTGACAGCCCCCTGCGCAACATGGAACGCTGTATCTTTGGCACACATAATGGATCAAACACCGTTGATGCAGTGATCCGGGCCAGCCACGCGGCCATTGACCGTCTGGCGGGGTTTATTGCCTAATAGTTCCCAGATGAATGGTCTGCGCCAAGGCAACCGGGGACTGGAAAACCATAGAATATGGAACGGAATAGACACCATAGCGGCGCGCACTATTCAGAAGCGGCGATTGCAGGAAAGCTCAAATGACTAAGAAAAAAGACCATGTTGTTGGGTCAATTTCAGAATTCAACCTGTTCCTATATTCCAATGCCACCAAAGAACCGAATCCGGAGGCTGATCTTACGATCGCGCTCAAAGCCCTGAAAAAAGGTGCTGCCGGGATTTTGATCTACGACCATCCAGTGTCCGTCATGGCGGCAGCTCTCGACCGTGAACAAAAAGCGGAAGACATGCTGAATATCTGGGTAGCACAGGCTGCAGCGCATTTGACGCTTTACCGCAAAGAGCGCCAGAAAATTTATGTCGTTGAGCGCAACAAGACACCGATTGTCCAGAAAGATTTTCCGGATATGAGTCTACCCGAGGCACTGTTGGCCCCACTCACACCGGATGACCCATTGCTTTATGCGCTTGCCTCTTTCTGTTTTGACCAGCACCCTTCAGCGCAACGCCTTTTGGCGGAATTGCGAACCAGTGGTCAGCCTTCGGAAAACATATATGCAGGTCCTGATCTAGCGGCCGCCGTAGCCAGGTATCACCAGATGGCTTCGGAGCAGCGCAACCAACTGTTGATGCAGGAAAATGACAGCAAGCAAAAGGCAGCCCGATTGTTGCAGGAACAGATCATTCAGTTGCAGGCGACAACTGAGGCCTATTACCGGAATTCTGAAGCGGCGTGCCAGGAACTGGATAGACTCTATGCATCGAAATCCTGGCGGGTGACCAAACCCTTGCGCGGCCTTCGTCGAATTGTTCAAACACGCTGGAATTAGGATATGTGATCACAGCCATACGGGCTGCCAAAGCATATTTTCGTGGCCAAGGTGTTTGCGATTATACGCAGTTTCTGTGCCACGTTCAAAAGATTTGCACTCTTCAGGCTTGAACACGCAAGTATCTCTAGGGCACAATGAAAAAACTGGACAATAGCGCAGATGGCAAAAGCTCCGGATATAGATGTGTCCTCCGGTGTTAAAGTGGCAGGATGACGGCGAGCCACTACCAGTTTACAAAAGGCAGAAATAATATTGACAGGGTCAGGGAAAACCACTGCAATTCAGCACAAAAAGTTGGTAGAGTTGCGGACAGCTCTGGCCAAGGCAACAAAAGCACTCGAGGTAACTCAGCAGCAGTTGGCCGGGGAAACCGAGCAGCGGCAGATTGTCCAGGCGCGGGAAGCGGATGCGGTTCAGAAATTGGAGCGGGCCACAGCTTTGTGTGAGGAAAGTGAAAAACTACAAAAAGCCACGACAGATAAATTACATATCTCTACAAGCACACGATCTGCTATACAGGCGGATCTTGAGGCGCTGCAGGCGCGCTACAAGCGGCTCAGATACGAAAAACTGGCGCTGGATTCATTGCTGTTACAAGTGACCCAAAGCCTTGGTAAAGCCTCCGATTACCTTCACCATCTCAACCCGTCGGCCGCGAAAACTGAGTCAGTAGAAAAATCTGCCCCAAAGATGCAGACAGGTGAACCCTGATGTCTGCCCCAGCGGACTTGACCGAGTTGATCGACGCCACCCTTGGGCTTTTAACACCCTACACCGCCGAGGCAAAAACGGCGCTTACGACCGCCAAGCCGCTGGAAAAAATTCTTAGCCAATGTCAGGCTTTGGTTGAGGACCTGGAAGGGCAAGGGTCCGACCCCCTGCGGACAATCCATCATTTTGCCTGCTCCGGCGGTACCCTGATGTCGCGCTGTCTGGCGGCCCAACCCAACACGGTGGTCCTCAGCGAGGTAGACCCGTTCAGCACAATTCCGACAGGGCCAACAAAATACGCCCCAACCGATCTGATCATGCTGATCAGAGACGGGTCTCGCGCGGCTTCGCAGGAAATTATTGAAGATGTGTTTCTGGCGGGCCTCGCCACCCTTTTTGATCACTATCTGAATCGTGGTCAGACTCTGATTTTAAGAGATCACACCCACTCGCATTTTTGCACCAAAGCCGGAATTGCCGACCGCCCCCTGATACGGGAGGTTCTGGCCAAACGTTTTACGCTGAAAAGTGTTCTGACCGTCCGCCATCCACTTGATTCCTACCTGTCGCTCAAGAAAAAAAACTGGGTCCGATTTGCCCCGGCAACGATTGAAGAATATGCCCGCCGCTATACTTTGTTTCTGGAGGCGTATCCGCAGACGCCGGTTTTTCGCTATGAAGCGTTTGTCGCCAACCCAAATGCCGAGGCAAAGCGCCTGACTGCGGAACTGGCTCTGCCTTACGTGGCAAACTGGCAGGACATCCTGCCGGCAATACAGCTGACCGGGGAAAGCGGCCGAAGTGGGAATGACATCGCTCAGCGGCCTCGGCGGGATATTCCGGACAACATTGCAAACCAGCTTAAGGATAGCCTGGCGTACCAAACACTTTGTGAGCGCCTAGGATATAACCCGGATATGACGGCCCCGGCATTGTAGCAGGATAAATTTACTAGGTGGCCAATGGGGCAGTTGTCATTGTCCCTATTCTCCGGCAAAAAGCCTACGTTTGATTACATGAATTGGAACAGACATGCCGCGCAAAGCCCTGATCACCGGCATTACCGGTCAGGACGGTTCCTATCTGGCAGAATTTCTGCTTGAAAAAGGCTATGAGGTTCACGGGATCAAGCGCCGTGCATCCCTTTTCAACACCCAGCGGATCGATCATATCTATGAGGACCCGCACAGCAATCATGCGGCATTAAAACTGCATTACGGCGATCTGACCGACAGCTCAAACCTGACCCGGATTCTTTCAGAAGTGCAGCCGGATGAAGTCTATAATCTTGGTGCCCAATCCCATGTGGCGGTTAGCTTTGAAGCGCCGGAATACACCGCCGACGTTGATGCCATGGGCACCCTGCGCTTGCTTGAGGCCATTCGTTTTCTGGACCTTACGGAGAAAACCCGGTTTTATCAGGCCTCAACTTCAGAACTTTACGGTCAAGTCGTAGAAACCCCGCAAAATGAGTCCACGCCGTTTTACCCGCGCTCGCCTTACGGGGTGGCCAAGCTCTTTGCTTACTGGACAACAGTGAACTACCGCGAGGCTTATGGCATGTATGCCTGCAATGGTATCCTGTTTAACCATGAAAGCCCGCGTCGGGGTGAAACCTTCGTGACCCGCAAAATCACACGAGGGCTGACCAATATCGCCCAAGGTCTGGAAGATTGCCTTTACATGGGCAACATTGATGCGCTGCGCGACTGGGGTCATGCCAAAGATTACGTGCGCATGCAGTGGCTGATGCTGCAACAGGACGCGCCGGAAGATTTCGTTATTGCCACCGGCAAGCAATACTCGGTGCGGGACTTCATCATCTGGTCAGCCACTGAACTGGGGATCACTTTGCGGTTTGAAGGGACAGGTCTGGATGAAGTGGCGGCTGTTGATACAATTACAGGGGATAAAACCCCAAGCTTAACAGTTGGTGACGTGATCATGCGGATCGACCCGCGCTACTTTCGCCCCGCCGAGGTGGAAACCTTGCAGGGGGATCCATCCAAAGCAAAGACAAAGCTGGGCTGGGTACCGGAAATCACCGCGCAAGATATATGTGTTGAGATGGTGGCAGAAGATTTGAAGATCGCGCAAAGGCACGCACTTTTGAGGGAACACGGGTTGGATGTACCGGTTTCCATTGAAGGCGGGAGCGTTAGAAATTCCGTGTCATTTCTGTAAACTGAAGAAAAGGAATGACACATGCGAGAAGATTTTGACTTTGATGCGGCGCTTGCCGCTTTGCAGGATGGCCAGGGGCTCACGGGCA
>Ga0114933_10003721_pt1 | contig 14682 bp, 13 predicted proteins | sample 4SBtaG_FD_89691 | JGI IMG/M metagenome (GOLD analysis project Ga0114933, IMG submission 89691) | Deep subsurface microbial communities from Kolumbo volcano to uncover new lineages of life (NeLLi) - 4SBTROV12_W25 metaG | ecosystem: Environmental > Aquatic > Marine > Volcanic | place: Kolumbo...
AATATTATTATTATTACTGTTATTATTTCCCATAATAGAGGGTTTCTTTGCTAATTCAAGAAATACTTCTTCTCTCTTTTCTATGTTATTCATTATACATTTAAGAGTTTCATGAAATTCTTTTATTTGTTCTTGTTGATTTGTTATCATATTTTGCTGTGTTAATACTAATTCAGTAAGGGTTTCTACTTTGCTTTTATCTTCCTTTGAATTTTCTGTATTAGTATTTTCTGTATTAGTATTTTCTGTATTAGTATTTTCTGTATTAGTATTTTCTGTATTAGTATTTGTATTATTAGTATTTGTATTATTAGTATTTGTATTATTAGTATTTGTATTATTACATTTTTGTTTATGTCTCCACACACCATTTCTGCTCTTGTATTCTTTATTACATATATCGCAATTATACAATGATTTTTTTTGAATTAATAAATCATTTGATATCATTTTTTTATGTTTACGTATTAATATATGTTTTTCGTAGTCCTCTTTACTACTCGTATCATAGTGACAAAAATCACAAGAATAAATATTGGGATTTTTAGTGTCACCTAGCGTCACCATTTTATGTTTACGTGTCATTAAATGTTTATTATAATCTTTATTACTATACGTATTATAATCACAATATTTACAACTATATTCTTTGGGATTTTTTGGGATTTTTTTTGTCACCATTTTATATATATTTGGTGACAAAAAAATCCCTAAATATTTACGCAAATTAATTTTTTTTTACCGATTTTTTGTTACCATAATTTACACCTTAAATTTTCTACAGTTTTTTACATTTTAGAGCATTATGCTCACAAGTGCTCGAAAATCGCTATTTTTTATTCTTTTCTGGGATATGAAAAATGGACATGTCCCATTTTCTATTTCGAACCACTTTCGGGAATTTAGTTGTTACTGTACTTTTTTACCTGTATTTAAGAGAAGTATAATATTATGATAAATGGTAAGAAAGGAAAAAACAGCAAAAACACCAGTCACAAATATTTATCTTTAAGATTATCAAAAATAATATAAAATATTTAAAATAATCAGATATATAATATTTATAATAATGAACCGAGTAGAACAAATGAGAGAAATACAATCAAAAGCATTAGAATTATTTGAGAGAAAAAATAAAGACTATGGAGATGCATTTGCCAAATACGGAGTTATAGGTGTATTAATGCGTTTAGAAGATAAGATACAAAGAGCATTATCAATAACAAAAAATAAGGTAGTTTTAGTAGATGATGAAGGTATTAAAGATACATTATTAGACCTTCATAATTATGCTGCAATGGGATTAATGCTTCTAGAAGAAGAATAAGTTATTGAAATAATTAAATAACTTTAATCATTTTAATTCCATCATCCAAAATATCTTCAAATGTATCATCATCATTTTTCTTTTCCAAATATTTAAATTTATATATATTATTTAAGTATCGTTTAAAGTAGCGATTTTTTAATAATTGTTTCATAGTTACTTTATCTTCATTATTCCTATAATCGGCAAATAATTGATCCACATTTTCTTTCATCCATATTTTTTCTTCTTGTAAATAATGTTGTATAAAACGAAATCCGTGATTATAATAATAAGTTATTTTATCATCAACCGAGTTCAATATAATAAACTTTTTATCAAATCGTTTTGCATCACTAACAATACGTTTTATAATATCTTTTCCATGTAATTTTTTTGGTGGTGATAAATTACGGGTATCTACATTTGGATAAGGAGCTATTCCAATAACGTCTAATTTATAACCATTTTTATAATGATTAACTATTGCAAAACCTCTTATTTTAAAATCCACGAAACATAAATAGACGAAATCACTATCTTCAAAGCATTCTTGTAAAAATCCCTTTTCAATGACATCTTGAGTATAACTTTTATTATTTGTAATTATGTTTTTAATACTGGAAATGAATGTATTGTGTTTTTCTTTATAGTCTTGTTCCTTTAGACGAACAATATAAGTACTATTTTTTATTGAATTTTTATCCATTATAGTATTAAACTTGATAATTTATTATAACATGTAAATTCAATTTTAAATATTTTCAAAGATAATAAACATTATATTATTATTAATAAAATCTTAATATAATGGAAATAAATCGGGCGGGAAAACCAGATTTTGAAATTGAACATTTCTGGTTTTCTTTAAAAAAAAGCATGTATAATTTTTACCAGCAATTGCCAATATTTTTTCATAGACCTATAGATGCATGGTCTGATCATTTAAATGGATTACAAATCATAAAAAAATACAACGAAATAGAAGAAAAAATATTTCATTATATGTCTCTCTATGCAATAGATTTAATGCGCCTTCATGATACTTACAATGCATCTATTTTAATGACTAATATAAATCGTTGGAATAAATTATCAGAAAAATGGCAAATAAATAATAATAAAAATAGATATCATAATCTTATTTTTGCTCTTTTTGATATATATATATCATTAAATAAGACTCAATTAGAAGATAAAATAAGTAGTATTTTCTCTCAATTAGAATTATTTTTATTATATAAAGACTTTACATCATTAATAATACTAAGTGTAGAATCTAATAAATCTAATATTATAGATAAATTACTGAGTTATGACCGAAATATTCATTTACAAATAGAGAGAATATATCAAATGAAACAAAATCGCTTTAAAAATATAAGTGGTAAAAAAATCATTAAAATAATTCAATCTGCATCGTAAATTTTGTTATTATATTATCTAGTATTATAATAACAAAAATGTTTAATAATACAAAATCAAATTTATCAGAAAATAAGAAATTTAGTCGAATTATGAGAGATCCTAGACGTAATTTCACTTATCTAAATGTTGATAATGATGATGATGTTGTTGTTGTACCACCATTTCCTCCTAAACCTATACCACCATATGTTCCATCTTGGTCTTGGACACAAGTAGAAATTCCTGATACTAATGACTATGTTGCGGTTGCTAGTGATAATAGTGGACAACATTTATTAGTAGCTGCAGTCGGAGAGAGAATAAGATATTCAGATAATTCTGGTTCTACATGGTTTACTGATACAACTCCAGGGATTAATAAAAACTGGACAAATATTCACAGTAACTCAGATGGAAATATATTATTTGCTTGTACAAGTCAAAAAGGTATATATAAATCAACCGATGGAGTAAATTGGAGTATAACTAATGCTCCAAAAAATAATTTTGTTTGGAATGATGTAGTTTGTAATGAAAACGGTAGTTTAATAATAGCATGTATTCAAATTGAAGGAAAAATATATAATAGTATAGATGATGGATTTACATGGACTCCTTATACAACACCTGATGCTTCTTTTAATTGGCGAGGTCTTGCATCCAATGATACTGGGAATAATTTAGTAGGATGTGCTTCTAATGATTTTATTTATAAATCTACTAATGATGGAGTAGATTGGGTAAAAAAGGATAGATATGCAGAAGTTCAATATTCAGGAGTTAATTTAGATTTTCAACATATTACTGGTGCTATAGCAACTTTTGATCCTAAAGATTGGATAGATATTACTTCAAATTCTGTTGGAACTAAATTAGCAGCATGTGTTGCAGGAGGTTATATATATACATCAATTTCAGGAGAAACTTGGTATGAACATAGAAATTTAGGACCAAAGGATTGGCGTAGTATTACTTCAAATTCTGCTGGAGATAAATTAGCAGCATGTGTTAATGAAGGATATATTTATACATCAATTGATTCAGGATATTCATGGACTCAACAAACCATACCAGGTAATGAGGCATGGATAAGTATTGCATCTAATGGAGCAGGTGATCGTTTAATAATATGTAGCGCTGATCCTGATTCATCAGTATGGATAGGTGTATTTAGTTAATCTACTTCTTCAATTGTAGGTCCATCTTTATTTGTTGATGATGTTGACATATTATTAACATCATTAGCTTCATCATTAGCTTCATCATTCATATAATTAGATAACATCGGCATAATTATATCTTGAAGATCTTTTTGATATTGGTCCATTTCACCTTTTTCCACATTTTGATTTTCATCAAGCCATTGAATAGCTTCATCTAACTTATCATGTATCATTTTTTTATCACTAGAACTAATTACATTTTTTATTTTATCATCTTCAACTGTTTGTTTCATGCTATAAATATAGGATTCTAAATTATTTTTAGCAGCAATATTTTCTTTTAATTTATTATCTTCTTCACTAAATTGTTCGGCTTCTTTAACCATGCGTTCAATATCATCTTTTGATAAACGACCCTTATCATTGGTAATTGTAATCTTATTTGTTTTTCCAGTACTTTTTTCAATAGCAGAAACGTTAAGAATACCATTTGCATCAATATCAAATGTTACTTCAATCTGTGGAACTCCTCGTGGAGATGGTGTAATTCCACTTAATTCAAACTTACCAAGTATATTATTATCTTTTGTCATAGCTCGTTCTCCTTCAAAAATTTGAACTAATACACCTGGTTGATTATTAGCATATGTAGTAAATGTTTGTGAATGACGTGTTGGAATAGTTGTGTTTCGTTTAATAATAGATGTCATAATACCACCGGCAGTTTCTAGACCAAGACTTAATGGACAAACATCCAAAAGTAAAACATCTTCAACGGCTTCATCTTTTACACCATCTAAAATAGCTCCTTGAACTGCCGCACCATAGGCAACTGCTTCATCAGGATTAATAGATTTATTCAATTCTTTACCATTAAAAAAATCTTGTAATAGACGTTGAATTTTAGGTATACGACTAGAACCTCCAACTAGTACAATTTCATCAATCATAGATTTATCCATTTTAGCATCTTTCAATGCTCTTTCCACGGGTTCTAATGTGCTTCTAAATAGGTCAGCACATAAATCTTCAAAACGAGCACGATTAATAGTAGCATTAAAATCAATTCCATCATACAACGCTTCAATTTCAATAGATGCTTGAGTTGTGGAAGATAATGTTCGTTTTGCTCTTTCGCATGTTGTTCTTAATCGTCGCAAACTACGCTTATTTCCAGTTAAATCTTTTTTATGTTTACGTTTAAATTCGGCTGCAAAATGATTAACTAACCGATTATCAAAATCTTCTCCCCCGAGATGTGTATCACCGGCAGTAGATTTTACTTCAAAAATGCCATCATCTATGGTAAGAATGGAAACGTCAAAAGTTCCCAAAATATATGTATCAAGTTCTTTATCTTGATTTCTTATTTTTTCAAATAAGTTTAGACTATATCTTAATAAATTTTATTTTTAATTAATTCACACTTTTTAATCAATTCATTAGAATAAATAACCATGAAATCAGAATATTTATTTTCATTAACTAACTTTAATACAGCATCAACTTTAACATACCAAATACCATTTATTTTATTTTTTTTATGCCAACAATGATGATCTTTTATTTCTATTAGAGTATTTAATTGTGGTAAGAAAAAATCTACTATATATCTACGATTTTTATTATTAAAAACATAATTAATTTTGTGTCCATCTTCAACTATTATTTTATTTTTATTACAATAATTAATAAACTTTAGTTCTAATTTTGATTGATATGTTATTTTTTTATTAATAATATTTGTTGTATTTCTTATTTTAAATAAATTATTTGTAAAATTACAGTCTTTACATAATAGTTTAAATTTATTTTTCTGTATGTATAAATCTCTATTAATAAAAAATGCATCACAATTATCACATTTAAATTTTATATAATTAATTTTCTCAAAATTATTATTAATTGTATCATATAAATATGGATTAAATTTAGTTTGATTAAATATTTTGATATAAGGATAATATGTAAAATGGGTTAAATCACAAAATTTATTATTCTGAATAGACATTATTTTTGATTTAATATATGTAAATTCATCATATGTCATATGTTTTCTGAAATAATTATGTTGAAAATCAGTGTCCATACTTTGAAATTCATTTTCACTAATGCGAATCATTTCAATATTAGTAGGTTTTTGTTTTACAGACTTTACATAGTTTTTCGGTTTATTTAACATAAACATACTTTGATTTAATCGTTTAATAGGTTCATTATTCTTACAATTATTACAATTTATAATATTTTTATTTATTTTTCTTGTAATATTATTAAGATTTACATAATTTTCTTTATCACAATTTATACATAAATATTTAACTCTATAACTATTATTTCTATTAACTAATTTATCATCTATTTGTAATTTAAAAATAGGAATTTTTGTATTAGAATATTTACATGGTATTTTTTCACATGATATTTTATTATAGTTGATTTCATTTTCCGTTTTTTTATCAATAATACATGTAATATTATTAATTAAATTATCTATATTTTCCTGATTCATGGTACTATTTATTATAAAAAATAAATCTTTAAGCAGAATTAATTATAAAATTTATTTTTGGCACTCGTGGATATTTCATCATATTATAAAAATATAATTTAGATTACTTTATCTAGTCGTTGAACCTTCTTCCTTTTTCAAGGAAGCTTGGCTGCTGATTGTCTAATCCTTTAATTTTTCAAACCTTCGCATATATCTTTACAGATTCCGCTGTGGTATTAAAGGCTCTCAAGAGTTTCCAGCAATTCACCAAATTTTTTTTATTTGGAGGCAGAATTATTGACGTTTACCACCAATGTCATAGATAACAATGTTTCGTTCTTCATCTGATTTCTTATCTAAACCATAAGCGATTGCAGCAGCAGTAGGTTCATTAATAATACGCATAACATTTAATCCAGCAATTAAACCAGCATCTTTTGTTGCTTGACGTTGAGAATCATTAAAATAAGCCGGAACAGTAATTACAGCATTTGTTACTTTCTCTCCAAGATAGTTTTCAGCAATTTCTTTCATTTTTGTTAAAACCATAGAACTAACCTCTTCTGGGGAAAATGTTTTTTCTTCATTTTTATAATTGACGGAAATAGATGGTTTAGAATTTTTATCAATAACATTAAAAGACCAATATTTTATATCAGATTGAACGACGGGATCATCAAAATTGCGACCAATCAATCGTTTAGCATCAAAAATAGTATTACATGGATTTAGACTAACTTGGTTTTTCGCCGCATCTCCAATAAGTCGTTCGAAATCATTAAAAGCAACATAACTAGGAGTAGTTCGGTTACCTTGTTCATTTGCAATAATTTCTACTTTACCATTTTGGAAAATACCTACACAAGAATAAGTGGTTCCTAAATCAATACCAATTGTTCTCGTCATAATTAAAAAATAGTATTATTTTTATATTGGTTTAGAATAATATTATTAAAAATCTATTTGTTCAAGATCTTTAAATTGCCAATACTCGCTTTTACCATTGGGTATTGGTCTTCTAATAATAAATGGAATTTTTTTTGCTTTATATTCCATAATAGCAATAGTATATCCATCAATAACATTATTAGGTACATCAACAAATACTTGTGCACCAGTATTTATTTGTTTAGCTCTTATACCTAATATTTTTGCTTTTTCATAACATGTGACAAATGGAACAGTGTGATGAAGTTTATCAGTAATATATCCATCTTTATTTCTATTGATTTTTGCTAAACTTCTAATTTCATCATAGTTTAATGATGTATTTTCTGGATGAACTTGTGCAATAAAATCTCTCTTTATTTCTTCATTTATTTTTTTGAAACAATCTTCATCATCGTCATCTTCATTATCTTCATTATCTTCATTATCTTCATTATCTTCGTCAATGTCATTATCTATAGCATCATAGCCTCCTTGCATCATATTCATATTTTGATATTTATCATCATTATCATCATTATCATCATTATCATTATCATCATTATCATTATCATCATTATCATCATCATCAGTTATTTCATCATCATCATCATCATTATCATCATCATTATCATCATTATCATTATCATTATCATCATCAGTTATTTCATCATCATCGGCATCAATTATTTCATCATTATCATTATTAATATTTTCAATATCTCTTACTTTATTTTCGTCTTCATTATCTTCATTATAAGTAATCTTATTTTCATTATCACATAATTCCGGGTTATTATTTTCATATTCCATATTGTTCATTTATTAATAATAAATATATTTTTATATTTTTTCAATTTTTAATTATTCATTGTCCATACTTTGTCACATACAACACATAAATATATATAATTCATATTGATATCATCATAACGAAGATAAATAATTTCTGTTTTATGATCTTCATTATCTAAATTACTAGGACATTCAGCATTGGGACATTTTAAATTATTAACTCGTGGAAGTGTAGGATCTAATTTAGTATAAGGATTAATCATTGTAGTAAATCCTTGTTCTGTTTGATTGAAATTAGTATTAAGAACACACATATTTTCTTCATCAACAATATCAGTTTCTTCACCACATTTACGGCAATAATAAATTAATTTGTTATCCTCTGTATCGGATAATTTAATATAGTACATATTATCACAAATATTGCAAAAATTCATTGTTATTATTAATTAATAATAAATTATTTTTATTTTTTATTTTCAATTTTTATTATGAATATTTAATGTCTAAATAAGTTTTGTAATAACTATATAACATTATTAACACTTTTTACACAACATCAATATTTTTTTAATTTATGGGGACTTGATAACTACCATAGATACTTATAATACTATCTAAAACTTTTTTATAATTAATCTTAATGTTATACATATGACTATAAGTTCTAACAGAGAGAACTTGATTATTAGAATCATGAGAGCATAATTCATTAATTCGTTTAATAATATCATCAAAATGTTCTAAAAAATATGTTTTCATAAATGGATAAAAATTAATAAAGAGAGAAGGTAAATATGTTTGATCTAACATACCAATTAATGCAACACTATAATTTTTATATCTTATAATGTCGTTATAATTTTTAAAATCATTATGTGACTTCTTAATACCAGGTTCATTTAATAAAGGTTCGTTATTAAGAATAGAAACAATTGTTAAAAGAATACTACGAATCGTTTGACAAGAAGTCCATTGTTCTCCTTTCCAAGTATTTAAAATGGAAAGACATACCTTACCATTAACATAGAGATTCGGGTTAAATCGTGTTTTTTCATCTGATGTATAGAAGATTACTACGGGAGGAACATATGGATATTGATCAGTAAATTCAAATTTAAAAAAATAAAATCCGTGTTCATAAACACTATCTTCAGGACCAATAATCATCGCATACCCTTTTAAAACATTTTCATCATCATGAGTATAGAATATTCCTTGGTCTGTTAATGGTGATTTTACAATATCACAAATATCTTTAATTAATCTTTTTTGTGACTTTGTTGTCATTATAATATAACTAGTATCACTATTTTTAAATAATTAATGAATATTATATAATATTATTTGTAAAAGGGAGAGAAAAATAAAAAAAGAGAGGAACAACACATCATCCAATATTCATTATCTAATACACAATATCTAATACATAATACATTATATGTTATACACAATATTTAATACACAATATCTAATACATAATACATAACACTCAATATATTAAAAATTTAAAAACTTATATTTATTAAAATTGAAATTAAATTGATATAAAATTCTAACTAAATATATATTCTAATAATGAATAATCATAAAAATTTAGATGAATTTTTAAAGATTCATTCTACAAAAGACAATACAAATATAACCCATACTCGTATTGGAAATAAAGAATTAAATATTTATGGTGGAAAATATCATATTCAAGATGAGAAGATTAATGAATTTTACAAACTTTATCATCAAAAAGTATTTACACAACGAAAACTGGAATTCTTAACGGAAACACCTGAAAAAGTCGGACCCATTTTAATTGATTTGGATTTTCGTTATGAAGCTAATATTGAAGATAAGCAGCATACATCAGAACATATAATTGATATTGTTCAGTTGTATATAGAACAAATTCAAAAATTAATTGAACTAAAAAAGAACGAACCGTTTAGTGTATTTGTATTAGAAAAACCAGGAGTAAATCTTCTTGATAATGTAACCAAAGATGGTATTCATATTGTTATTGGTATAAATGTAGATAATACTATTAAAAATATATTGAGAGAAAATGTTTTGAAAGAGATTAAGCATATATTAGAGGATCTTCCACTTATTAATACATATGAAGATGTGATTGATCGTGGTGTAAGTATAGGACAGACGAATTGGCAACTTTATGGTTCATGTAAACCAGGACATGATATTTATAAACTGACTATTCTTACAGAAATAGAAATAAATGATGAAGATGAATTAATATGGAATGATAAAGATACAGATACGATTAATCAGTTTGATATATTAAAACGAATAAGTTCTAAAAATAAGACAAATCCACTTTATGATATTAAACCTGAACATCAAGAATTGTATGATAGATATAAAGGAAAAGAGAGAGAAAGAGTGACATCTAAACCTAGAAAGAAGAAATTAGTTATTACAGAGGATATATCTGCAATTTATTCTAAAGACGATTTAAAAGATTTATGTGAAACAATCATTGATAATTTATCACATGATGAATATAATATTAAGGAAACACATCAATATACACTGTGTTTGAAAAAAGATTATTATGAACCTTATGATAATTGGATAAGAGTAGGATGGGCATTACACAATACATCTGAAAAATTATTCTTAACATGGATGTTATTTTCAAGTCAATCGGATAAGTTTTCAATATCAAATATAGAGACATTGAAGGAACAATGGGATGATATGAAGGTAGATTCAGAAGATTTCAAGACATATTCAGAACGTTCAATAATGTATTGGGCAAAACAAAATAATTTTGAAGAGTATACAAAAGTAAAGGAACAAACGGTTTCCTATTTTATGGAGAAATCGCTTATTGGAATAACAGAATTTGATATAGCAACAGTTGTTTATCAGTTATATAAAGATAGTTATAAGTGTATAAGTATAAAGAATAGGATATGGTATGAATTTCAGAATGGTAGTTGGTGTGATATTGACAGTGGTAGTACATTAAGATATAAAGTATCTAGATATGTCTCTCCGATGTATTCAAAACAAACAGAACGAATCATGGATGTATTATCAACTAAACCAGAAAGTGATCCGGACCATGCTATTTTAACAAAATATTCACAAAAATATGCAGAAGTAGGAGTATTATTAAAGAAAACGAATTATAAAAATAATATTATGAGAGAATGTTGTGAGTTGTTTTATGAACCCAATTTTATTGACAAATTAGATAAAAATCCATATTTATTAAATTTTAAAAATGGTGTTATTGACATACAAGATAAAGTATTTAGAAAAGCAATACCAGATGATTATTTATCATTATCAACACATATTAATTATGTGCCGCTTAATAATTCAAAGGAACAATTAAAAATACAGAATGAAATTAAAACATTCTTTAAACAATTATTTCCAATCAAAGAATTGCATAATTATATGTGGGATCATTTATCAAGTTCTTTATTAGGAACAAATCAAAATCAAACATTTAATATTTATACAGGTGTAGGTAGAAATGGTAAATCCAAATTAGTAGATTTAATGAAGATGGTTTTAGGAGATTATAAACAAGTTGTTCCGATTACGTTAGTAACAGGTAAGAGATCATCAATTGGGTCATTATCGCCGGAAGTAGCAAAGTTAAGAGGTATTCGTTATGCGGCTATGCAAGAACCAAGTAAAGGAGATGTATTAAATGATGGTATTATGAAGGAAATTACTGGAGGTGATCCTATTCAGGGTAGGCCACTTTATCATGATACAGTGACATTTGTACCTCAATTCTCACTTGTAACATCCACTAATAGTTTATTTGATATTAAGAGTAATGATGATGGTACATGGAGAAGAATCAGAGTATGTGAGTTTATGTCAAAATTTATTGAAGAACCTGATCCAAAAAACAAATTTCATTTTAAAGTAGATAAAAAGATAGATGAAAAGTTTCCAAAATGGAAAACAGTTTTTGCTTCAATGTTGATAGATAATTTATTTAAAACAAATGGAGAAGTAATAGATTGTGATATTGTTATGACAACAAGTAATGAATATAGAAAATCTCAGGATTATATGTGTCAATATATCGATGAGTGTATTGAGGAAAATAATAATGGAAAAATAAAGAAGACTGAGATTTGGGAAGAATTTAAGCGTTGGTTTTCAGTTAATGGTAATGGAACATTGCCTAAGCCAAAGGATTTATATGGAGCTTTAGATAAAAAATTAAAGAATGTGACAAAGCAAGGATGGAAAGGATATTCTATTATATATAATAGTGATGAAGATGAAGAAATAGAAGATGAATAGGCAATAGGCAATAGGCAATAGGCAATAAGTATTTTAATATTATTAATAAAAAATAAATAATATTAATTTTTTTAATTAGAATTTCTTTATTGAATTATTTCTAATATTTTATTACATTACGTTTCATTTCTTCTCTTACTTTTTTTAATATATCCTTTTTTACAATACCATAATTAATATAGAGTTTGGTTATTTGATACTCATATTCATCAGCATCAATAATGTTTTGTGCAAAATATTTATGTATATCTTTTTGAGTAACATTTGTATTATCATTGATATGTGGAATATTTGTTAATACTTTTATTGATTTATTTGGTTTATACCAGATAATATTATTCAATGTTGTAATATTAGATGTTGGTTTATTTTTATACGTACAATAACAAACATTTCGCAACTTCATAATTCTATTCATAATGAATATCTTATTTATAATAATATTTTTTATTTAATTTCTTTAATTAAATATACTATATAAGAAAGTTAAAAGCTCTATTATTTTTTGACTTATAATAGCAAGAATACTAAATATAGTAGGAAGAAATATGAGAGCAATAAATGTTCCCCAGGCATAAAGATTTTTATATTGTTTATGATAGATAAAGATAAAAACGGCAAATACAATAAGTAAAACAGTTTTAATTTGGTGAATAATATGGAAATAGGATTGATAATGTTCTATATTTTCATTTTGATAATAAGTTAATCGTTCATTCACGCGACTTTTAGAGTCAAGATTTTCAATTCTGTCAGCAACATGAATAATGTTATCATTATTATCTTCCATAAGATTATTAATATTGTCAACAGAGAGTTTTTGTGATTTTAATCTACGAATATTATCTTTAATTTCTCTTTTTTTATCATTAAATTTTCTTTCAAGATGTTTTGCTTTTTTTTCTACTTCCTTTTCTACATTATTTTCAAGAAAATTATTATACCATTGTGTTCCTTCTGTATATGTATAATAATTTCTCTCTGCTTCTACTAATTGTTCTTCTCCGTTAGTAATATTATTTTCAGCTTGAGTTAATTCTTTATAAAGTTCTTGTGTTTTTGTATTTTTGAATTTTTTTTGAATATCAGTAATATTAATAGATGCTAATTGTTTTAATTGATTCATTATTTCATTGGTATCCATAATATATATCTATTAGAAATAATTTATGAATTATAGGAAATAAGTTATATTTTTATATTCAATTATTAAGTGTATTAAATCCATTTTTTGTTAAATAGGTAAGTTGAACTTTAATACTAGGGTCATTGGGTAGATCTTTAGTGGATATATTAGAATAAGAAGCTTCTTCTCTTTTTTCTAATCCCTGATATTCTTTTCTTCTTGTACTTACTAAATTATCTCCTTCTGATTTAATACCACTAATTAATTTGTCTAAAGCCTTTTTATCATATTCATATATACTTTCAACACCGCCATCGCTTGAATCATAACCACTTCCTATACCTAAATCAATAAAATCATATTGATTATAATTTAAATTATTGCGTGATCGTAAGTCATATACTTCTTTAAATCCATAAGCTAAACCTATAATGAGAACAATACTAATTATTCCTGTAGCAATAGGTGAAGGCAATATACCTTGTTTTAATAATATACTGCAAATTGCAACGATAATAGAAATACCAAAAATAATACGCATTACCTTTTTATGAGCTTCATAACGGTCAAATTCATAATTACTTAATTGAATCATACGAATTTGATTACTTTTATTTGTTTTAATATCTTGGATATTTGCTTTCATTTGATTAAGTTGTTGTTCTACTATTTGAATCATAGCAATATGATTAGCTAATTCACCTTCGTTTTGTAATGATTTTTCAGTTAATTGATAATTTTCTTTTAGTTTTTTATAAAGATTAACACGTACTTCAGTAAGTTGATTAATCTGATTTAATATATCATTGATTTGTTGATTGTCTTTCGCTAAGGGATTATTAGATCTAATATTATTAGATGGAGTTGTAGAAGTATTATTTTCAAATCCTTCCAATGGTTTTTTACTTAAATCAACTGTAATAATATTACTTAAGTTTTTAAATAATTCTTGTTCAATACTTTGTAATTGTTTGATATCTGTTACAAGGTTTAAATTAGTTGAGAAATCAATACTTTCATCTATTTTTGGAAAAAGTCCCATAGGTGCTGGTTTGGATGGAGTAGGTTGTGGGGGTTCCACGATATAGATTCCCTCCGTAATAGATACGCCATTGGGTCCTGCATTAGACACACTTTGCCTTATGCGAACCAATGGAGGGTTTGGTGGTAG
>Ga0114933_10003725_pt1 | contig 14665 bp, 11 predicted proteins | sample 4SBtaG_FD_89691 | JGI IMG/M metagenome (GOLD analysis project Ga0114933, IMG submission 89691) | Deep subsurface microbial communities from Kolumbo volcano to uncover new lineages of life (NeLLi) - 4SBTROV12_W25 metaG | ecosystem: Environmental > Aquatic > Marine > Volcanic | place: Kolumbo...
AATCCTTGCACCGATCGCGTCTTTGTTAGATGAAATCCCGTTACCCTTTAATTGAAAGGAAATGAAACGGTTCGAATTATTATTGTCATTACGCATGAGTCTTAGACGTGGACCGTTCCGATTTGATATCCATAAGTCTAGGTCTCCATCATTGTCCCAGTCAGTTGTAGCGATGGCTCTTGCATCGTCAGGATAATCCAGACCGCTTATCCCTGAAATGTCTGCAAAGGTTCCATTACCGATGTTAAGGAAACAGCAGTTCCTTTCGTTTCCGCTGAATGATCGTCCAGCATCCATCATTTCAGATAATTGTCTTTGGCTATTAGTATTATTTTGCGTGGAATCAGCTCCCTCAGAATCGATGGTTTGCGACACGACCTGTCGCCAAAAGAAACTTCACAAGTCTCCTGTCTCTTCCTTTGAGGTCAAATAACCATTGGCAACGACCAGATCTGCTAAAGAATCGTTATTAAAATCAACGAAATTAGATCCCCATGCCCAACGGCCCATGTTAACACCAGCGATGATACTCTTATCTTCGAATGAGGATCCAATATTTCGCAGCAAAGTATTACCTCTAGCAAAGCGGCGGAAACGGTCTCGGATCTTATCGGTAGTTTTGGATTTAAATTGTTGCTGTTCAGTGATTCTATTTCCTGCTGCAGAAAACATATTGGAAACGTAGAGGTCCATTCTTCCATCCCTGTCATAGTCTGCCCATGTCACTGACATACCGGAAGCACTATCCTCTGTGTTGGTGTTTGCAGCAATGTCTGTGAATTTTCCGGAATCATTTCTATATAGATTATTTCTGCCATAGTCATTAGCAACATAGAGGTCTTGATCACCATCATTATCAAAATCTTCCCAGGAAGCGGCAAAGCTCCATCGCTGGTTATTGATATTTAGACCAACTTCTTCAGTAGCATTTACAAAGGACAGCTTGCCAGATTGCCTAGTCTCATTCTTAAACAATAAATTGGAGGCACCGTTTTCAGCATCATGATATACGAATTGATTATTAGCCGCCCCTATCGATTCGCCATTGTCTTCTTGTACGTAAGCACAAACATAAAGGTCCAAGAGCCCGTCATTATCATAATCAGCGGCAGCTAATGATGCTGTTGACCAGCTTGTTTTTAATGTGATCGCTGGGACAAAATGTTTTTGCTGATCATTTTCAGCTATTAAAACCATTCCGTAAACAGCCACAGCCAGATCCTGATCACCATCATTGTCAAAGTCAGCTATTATTGCAGAGCGCGAATCTTCTAGCCAGTCCACGCCCCACTCGGCTGAGACATCCATTAATGTTCCATTTTTTCTTTGGATGAATAACCGATTTGGCAGTCCTGGTTCTTGACAAAGATAAATGTCTTCGAGCCCGTCTCCATTAACATCACCGATAGAAATGCCAGGAGTTCCGAACCGGTTTAGCATAGCTCTGACAGGGAGCCGGGTGAGCCAGTGGTTCATGCCATATGAGAGCTGTGTCTTATAGCAGTCATTAGAACCCAGAGCCGAACCTGTTACATCAGTGAATATTTTCTCTGATTGAGAACTGCTTGTCTGATTAAATGAGAGAACACGTATCTTATCAATTTTAGGTTTTTCCTGTTCTCCATTCCATTGCACTGACCATTTGGCGTGCTTTTCGATGACGCTCTTTTCTGTTCTAAAATTTAGCGAGAAGAGGACTTCAGTAGTAAATTTTTTCTGTGCTGATCCATTTTCTTTTTTTATGCTAATGATTTTGAATTTAGCATGGTTGGCATCATCAGATCCGGTCCGTTTTTGTCTGACACTGTTAAGTTCTTTTTCAAGGTGTTGGGTTCCTGCCTTTGGCTGATTCTCATTCTTACTTCCTTTATGAACTGTGATGGTTTTGTCTTTAAATATTAATTCAAGGCTCTCAGGAGTCAGAGGATCTGTTGCAATTAGAGATGATACAAGATCGTTCAAGGATCCTTCATTAAAGAAAAGGGATCCAAGCTTTTTCAGTTGATTATTTGCTTGGTTTGCGAGCAATTCAGTTTCCCACCCATCCTCAGAGGGGTCGTCTATTTTTTCCCATTCGGCGACCTTATTTTTAGATATGACACCCAGCTCATCTGGATTGATTGTTTTTTCCTTGAGAGAAATATTTGTTGGATTTGACCTTTCCTCTACTTGAGATGAATCTGAGGAATCGTTTTTTGAGCAACCAATTATACATAAAAATATCACTGTCATAGCGACGAGTGTTTTAAGTGCTTTTGTGATGCGTAGCTTTATGTAATTACTAATAATCAATTATCTTAAGCAGTTCTTCATACATTAGAATTAAAACTTAATTACAGTACCACGAAATAGTCTTAATATAAGGGATAATATTCTATTAGGCCATTGCAGGTTCAATCTGAAGGTTTGATTAAGTGTTTTTGGTGTCAGTATTTTAATGAATGAAAAAAAGCTTAAGCCCTTCCTTTAATCTGCTAGATTAATTAATAATGAAATTTACCGCCTGCTATTCGGTGTTGCCGGTCATGTTGCTGTTAAGCATTACAGATTTGGTGCACATGGCGGACGCTGATGAGGAGATTTCCAAGAAAAATATTTTCTGGTCTTACAATGAGCCTCTAAAGCAGGCCTTTCCTAAGGCTAGTCTTTGGGGGATCAATGAGATTGATTCCTTTATTTTTGAGCGGTTGAAGGTGGAAGATTTGTTGCCACAAGGAGCAGCTCCAAAAGAAGAATGGATCCGGCGGGTTAGTTTGGATCTGACGGGTTTGCCGGCCACGACACAGGAAATAGATGCATTCAAATCTGACCGATCCGATCATGCTTTTGAGAGAGTCGTTGAGAGATTACTAGCTTCATTTCGGTACGGTGAGCGAATGGCCTCTTGGTGGTTGGATGGTGCTCGCTACGGTGACAGCCATGGATATGATAATGATCTTGAAAATAGTCAATGGCCCTGGAGGAATTGGGTCATTGAATCATTTAATTCCAATAAGCCGTTTGATGTGTTTACCATTGAACAGTTAGCTGGGGACTTATTACCGAATCCAACGAATGATCAAATCATTGCTACTGGGTTCAATAGAAACCATCGGATTCAAACGGAGGGCGGCGCCATCGATGAAGAGTGGCGAACAGAGTATGTAATTGACCGTGTAGAAACTATGGGCACGGTTTGGCTTGGACTTACTCTGAGCTGTGCGCGTTGCCATGATCACAAATATGATCCGATCACTCAGAAGGAATTTTACCAGTTCTTTGCCTTGTTTAATAATTTAGATGAGAAGGGATTCATTAATAATTTACGTGGTAGTGCCGAGCCTAGAATCCGGTACAAGGCTGAGGAGTTTGAATTGTATTCGGAAAAAATTCGAACCGAAATTAAAGATAAAGGATCTCAGGAAAAAGAAATAGCTAAGCTCGAAAAACTATTTCCTACGGTCATGATCATGAAGGAAATGCCTGAGCCCAGAAAAGCATTTGTTTTGGATGGAGGGCAATATGACTCTCCGACCGAAGAAGTTTTACCGGGCCTACCTAAATCACTACCTTCGCTCCAGGAGGGAGAAAATATGAACAGGCTTGGTCTTGCTCGTTGGCTTGTGAATGGAAGGCATCCTTTGACCTCACGAGTGATAGTAAATCGATTATGGGCTCAATTCTTTGGGAATGGCATCGTTTTGACAACTGAAGACCTAGGCACTCAGTCAGAACGGCCTAGCCATCCTGAATTACTGGACTGGTTAGCTGTTGATTTCGTTGAGCATGGATGGAACATCAAAAGACTAATTAAAAAAATGGTTCTGAGTTCCACATATTCTCAGTCCCATGCTGTTGATAAAAATAGGCTACAAAAAGATCCCATGAACAGGTTCCTGAGTCGTGGACCGAGGCAAAGACTTCAGGCAGAAATGATACGTGATCAGGCACTGGCAATTTCTGGTCTATTAGTTGAGAAGCAAGGCGGCCCTAGCGTATGGACCTATCAACCTAAAGGTTTGTGGGAAGAAATAGAGAAACGAGGAAAATTTGTTCAAGATCATGGAGAGAAGTTGTACAGAAGAACCCTGTACACAAGAATTCGAAGGACAGTTCCGCATCCTAGTATGGTCCTATTTGATATGCCTAGTCGTGAAGTTTGCAGTGTTTTGCGTGCTCGATCTAATACTCCTCTTCAGGCCTTATCATTACTTAATAATGTCACATATGTGGAAGCAGCAAAGAAATTTGCAGAAAGAATGATACTTAATGGGAAGAGTTCACAGGAACAGTTGCGTTGGGGTTTTCGGACCGCCACCGCGAGGCATCCAAACGAATCAGAAATGACAATTTTGCTGGAGGGTTACGAGCGCCGATTAAAACATTATACCAAGAACCCTCAACTAGCCAAGGATATCTTATTAGTAGGTGAGTCTAAGATATTGGATGAGTTGGATGTGATACGTGTTGCAGCCATGGCAACAGCCGCAAATTTGATTCTTAACCTTGACGAGATAATTAATAAGTGAACGGGCATATACCAATGCGAGTTTTGAGAAATATAATTAGTCAACAAGATCAGTTAAATCGACGAGCCTTTCTCGAAGGTTCTGCTCATGGTATTGGATCCCTAGCGCTTGCAAGTTTACTAAGGGAAGAGGCACAAGCGTCAAGCCACGATCTAGAGTATAAGCATAGCATTCCAAGAGCTAAACGTGTTATCTACCTTTTTCAGTCGGGAGGTCCTTCGCAGATTGATTTGTTTGATCCCAAGCCTCATCTTGAGAAGAGCCGTGGAGAAGAATTGCCCGATTCGGTGAGGGGAGGGCAGCGCATTACGACAATGACTTCTAAACAGAAATCATTACCCGTAGCGCCAAGTAACTACAGTTTTCATAAGTGCGGTCAGAGCGGAACTTCCTTCAGTGAATTGTTACCTAATATTGGGGCCTTGGCTGATGATGTTTGCTTAATTCGTTCCATGCATACTGAGGCTATTAATCATGATCCTGCGATTACATTTTTCCAGACAGGTTCTCAATTAGCAGGCAGGCCAAGCATAGGTTCTTGGATGTCTTATGGATTAGGGTCAGTGAACAAGAACTTGCCAAATTATTTAGTTCTTACTTCTCGAGGAAGCTCTTCGGATGCTCAGCCATTATACAGTAGGCTCTGGTCATCAGGTTTTCTTCCGACCGAGCATTCTGGTGTGAAGCTACGTAATTCTGGAGATCCGGTATACTATTTATCTAATCCACCTGGAATTAATTCTTCTTTGAGGCGTGATATATTAGATGATTTAAAATTACTGAATGAAAAGCGTTCAACGTTAATTGGCGACCCTGAAATAGATTCAAGAATTTTACAGTATGAGATGGCTTTCAGGATGCAATCTAGTGTTCCAGAATTAGTCAACTTATCGGATGAGACTCAAAGCACGCTTGACCTTTATGGACCAGATGTGAAAAGACCAGGCACTTACGCAGCGAATTGTTTATTAGCTAGGCGCCTTGCCGAGAGAGGTGTTAATTTCATTCAGCTCTTTCATATGGGCTGGGATCATCATTTTAAGCTTTCACAGGATCTGCCGCGACAATGTAGGGACACTGATCGGGCAACTGCTGGATTAATTATTGATTTAAAGCAGAGAGGGTTACTTGATGATACTCTGGTCGTATGGGGAGGAGAGTTTGGACGAACGGTTTATGCTCAGGCACCCGACAAGAATGGTGGCCGAGACCATCACCCTAGGTGCTTTACAACGATGCTTGCTGGTGGAGGAGTCAAAGGCGGTCACGTTCATGGCGCCACAGATGATTATTGTTATAATGTTGTGGATGACCCGGTCCATGTTCATGATCTTAATGCCACTATTCTTAAATTAATGGGTGTTAATCATGAATCTTTAACTTTTAAATATCAGGGACGTCAGTACCGACTCACTGATGTTCATGGTAAAGTTTTGAAGGAGATTATTTCTTAGAATCTATTCTTTTTTACCAATGCAGTAGAGGATTTCTTGCCGCACATCTCCCACATTTTCGGCAACCCTTGCAAAAATTTTGCTATCGCATATGACAGGCGTTGCAAACACCTGATCTCCAAGCTTGTTCTTAGCAATGACTTTAAACTTATTAGGATCGGCAGAAAAAACAGAGAAGTTTCCATTTTCGTCAACTGCATAGATTCTTTCGCCGACCATGACCGGTGATGCGCTAGTGGTTCGATTGAGCCGTTCTTTCCACATGTTTTTACCGGTTTCAGAGTTCCAGCACATTGCATTTCCATTATCCATAACCGCGTAAAGATAACCGTCTTTCACTATCATTGAAGGAACGTAAACACGACTGATATTTTCCCAGACCACTTTTCCTGAACCATCAGCGCTGATTGCTGAGACATGATTCCTAGGATATCCACCGCTCGTAAAGACGCGTTTTCCATCAGTTACGATAGAACTTACACACTCAGTAGTTGATCCGGATATTTCCCAAAATTTCTTGCCCGTATTTGGATCAAGGCTAGTCACTAGATTGCATCCCTGAAAGATCAGTTCATCCCTACCATTAAGCTTATAAATTACTGGTGATGTGTAATTTGGCTCTTTGGGACGATTCACTTTCCATGCTATCTTTCCATTGCTGCGATTTAAACCACAGATGGCTCCACCGCTCTTGTTGTCAGCAGAAACTATTACTAGAGATTTATATATGGCAGGCGATGTGGAAAAACCTTGGTGAAGGATGTAATCACTGATCTTTTGTTGCCAAATCTTATTACCATCATAATCGAACGCAGTTGTGAAAACTGCCCCTTTGTTCAGAAAATTGATATAGACTAATTTGCCATCTGTGGCCGGAGTCGATGATGCTTGACTTGCTTTCTTATTAGACTTTTGAGGGAATCCCCCCCGATGCACTTCTTTGCTCCAGATCTCTTTTCCGTTCAGTCTATTGAAGCAAATTAGAGTCTGTGTTTTCATCTTTTCATCCGCCGTAGCTAAAAATATTCGATCACCATAGATGGTAGGTGATCCATGACCTCTTCCTGGGACCTTAGTTGACCAAAGGACATTTTCCTCAGAGCTGAACTTAACTGGAGGATCTTGATTTGAATCAGCAATTCCGTCATGCTTCAGGCCACGCCATTGTGCCCAATCATTGCCTCTCGTCTGCTGGCTACTGGTCTTAAGAAAAATAATAATTGCGAATACTGATAATAATATTTTCCGCGCTTTCATCTTGGTATCCTAAAGAGATTTGAAAGTATACTGCAACTCGTAATGCATCAGTTACATTAATTTTTCCTATTATTTTCCAAGAAACCATTTCGTAGCGTTTGGAGGAAAGCTACGTTGAACATTATTTCCGTTACCTGATATTCCTGATTCTCTCGTGCGCCATATTTTAAGATCGGTTGATTCCTCAATTCTGTAGAGAACATGTGAACCTCACAAAACTCTCTAAGCCTACGCAAAATTGGCTCATTGCGGTTATCTGAAAACATTTCATAGTTCCGAACTCCTAAATACCGCCCCTAATCACGCTTTTTCAGAACGATGAAAAAATGATACGGATTCAATTTAAACCTCTCGAACGACTCTACGATGAAATGTTTTTCTAGCAGCTTTCGAATCTCCCTCTTCTTGGTTTTTTTATCCGAATCGAGCTCCCAATGATGCCCGCTCCAAATATCTTTTTTAGGCAATGTAAGCGTTAGGGATCTTAGCTTGCGGCGTAATTTCGGAATCTTAATCAAACAGGCGAAGTCGAGTAGAATGTGCTGGCAACGAGGAATGGTGATGAATGCCCGGTTACTTGTAGACAGCGCAATCTGTTCGATTGTCCCCTCGAAGTATTCGAACGGCATATGCTCGAGAACTTCGGCACAGACCGTAAGATCGAATTCACCAGGGGAAAAATGCTCGTTGAGTTTCCTTATGTCACCAACGACGTCGGGGTCTAGATTCGGATTGATATCAATAGTTGTAACGTCATGCCCGGCCTTTGACAGAAAATCAGAAACGAAGCCGTTCCCTTTCCCGATTTCAAGGATCCGTTGCGCACCTAGTTTATGGATCTGAGCAATTTGCGCAGAAAGGCTGTAAAGCTGAGTGTCCGCAAAATACGAATCCCCGAAATACAATTCGCGATCAAGATTCGCCTCTTCACCTTCAGTCCTTCCTTTACTAGATCTGTTATTTGTCATATACGATGGTTATTCATTTCTTAGGTGGTGCGTTTCTGCCTGTTTAAACATGCACATAAAGTCCTCTGACTTGCCGTTCTCCTGGTGAGTTTCGGAATTTAACATCTGCCCTTTTAAGTAAACTTTTATACATGTGAAGGTGCACTCCAATTTCTGCCCCGTGATCATCTCTACATTTTTTCACGAAGGATTCCATTTTTTTATAATGGGGTGTTAATTGAGTATATGCGACAGGATTATACAGGTGAGTCCATCGCATCTTTGGGTGATTCTTTGTAAGGGTTCGAAATGCATTCAGGTCGTCAATTCCCATGGCCCAAGGCTGATCGAAGTGCGAAACTACAGAAACATGAAGAATCGGTTCTGGCGGATCCTGTGATTTATTTTCGTTGATTTGTCCAAATGCGTCTATCACAAATATCCATAAGGCAATGCATAGCTTGATGCTAAAGATTGGTATTATTGTATTCATTTCGAAAGCAATTCTCCGAAGAGTCTGATGATTTAACTTTAATCAAATCAAATATTAATCATTGCCTGAATTGAACAGAAGCATGAGTTTGCAGATCAAATTCAGAGTTCTTCTTTGTTAGGATCTATTTCGACTGGTTCTGAATCTTCAAGAGTGCTAGAGAAGAGTGACCTCATGCATGTGGCTTTCGTTGGACTGATGAATGTATCGCAATACATTGCACCAATGAGTTCATTGGATTCATTTGTGAATACATAAGTTCCAGATTCTCTTGCTTCAGGCGTTAAGAATAAAACTTCAAATGCCATAATGGGCATTTCGTTTAGAGTCCCTGTTTCCGTGGGTTCCGTTAACTGAACTAATTGCCATGGTTCTCCATGCTTTGGCAGTCCAATTCCTCGGGCCAAGAGCATTTTTCCCAGATACTGAACTAGAACTTCTCTTCTAGGAATTTCAGGGAATTCGGTATCTTCGCTCATTAATCATTAAAGAATAACTTTTATACGAAGAATAAAAAAATTCGAATTTTTTAAGTGTTAAATTATAAAAAAGGCTCTCTCCGATAACAGAGAGAGCCTTTAATGTTTAATTTTAACTAGTTTACAGCAACAGCGTCGGGTCCTTTTTCTCCTGTTCTGATACGGACTGCCTCCTCGATGGGTGACACAAAGACTTTCCCATCTCCTATCTTTCCTGTATTAGCAGTTGAAACTATTTTGTCTATAACGCTGTCCACTTGTTCATCATCCACTACGATTTCAAGTTTGACCTTAGGTAAAAAATCTACCGTGTATTCGCTCCCGCGGTATATTTCCGTGTGACCTTTTTGACGACCAAAACCTTTAACTTCAGTTACGGTCATGCCCTGTATGCCTATTTCGGATAGAGCTTCCTTAATGTCTTCGAGTTTGAATGGTTTAACTATCGCTTCAACTTTTTTCATTTTATTATAGTCGTGTAAGGTTGGTCCCAATTAAGGTACCAATAAATTGATGATACTTTTTTGGGAATTCTATATTGAAATAAACTATAAAGCGGATCTTGTGCCAACTTGAAAAATAAGATGTTAACTTAATTAATTTTTATTTTAGAAATCTTATTATTAAATCTTATCAGCTTATCGAAAGTCATATAAAAACAATGTATTATTCGATGTTTAATACCTAAAGTAGCGTTATTTGAATCAGTAAAAAGGTATCGTTTTACTCTTAAAGGTTTTATAATCATTTTTATTAATCTTAATTTAGACCATTAATTTCGTTCATATAGATGAAACTTTATATAATTTCTTCAATTCTGTTTGGTTTAGTAGCGATTATTGGATGCACTAAATTCAATGGTCAAGACTCGGCCAATTCCCACAAACTTGAATCAAAGGATGAGAAAAAAACTCGAGTTTCTGAAAATTCTAAAGGGCCTTGGAGTGCTGACGGGCAGAGCGTATTGCTTAAAGCCAAATGGATTAGGGGAAAGTCCTATATTTTTCGCCAGACAACCAATATGGAAATGGAACTTCCTATCGCTGGACCCGAAGGCTCAAAAACAAAAATGTCCATGGATTTTAATGTGGATGTATCTGACAAGAAGGAATCAGAAAATAAGAAAATGAGCGTTCGATTTTCTAAAGTGAAAATGGAGATGTTGATGGCGGGCCAGAACATGGTCTATGATTCTGAGGACCCAGAAAATCAGAGTGCTCTGCTAAGAACAGCTTTCGGAGATTTTGCTAATCAAAAATTTGAAGCCGAATTTGATAAAGATGATAACTTTCTTAGTGTCGATGGGAATGCAAAAGGTGGTGCGCCAGCGGCGGCAGGAATTGGTGGGTTAGGGAATGAAGAAATTGGAAATATGTTAAAACAATTAGGAGACTTTGGTTTTCCTGAAGGAGTCGTTGAACCTGATGCTAAATGGCAGCATGGGCAGGAGTTGAGCATGCAGCAAATAGGTAAAATGAAAATGACAATTGATTATACTTATAAGGGGCCAAAGGATTATAAAGGGAAAAAACTAGCAGAAATAATTTTTCAGGGAATCGCAGCTAGTGATGGGGAGGGAGAACTAGTTTCGTTTAAAGATTCAAAGATGAGTGGCACTATGTTATTCGACCCTGAATTGGGAACAGTGGTTCAGACGGATAGTTCTGTTGATATGACGATGTCGGTTGGGGGTGAGCTTGGGGCCGAAATGAATACAAAAACTAGTTCGTCCTATTCGCTCATTTCAATTGACTAGTTTTTTAAGGTAAAGAAAGTTCATTAGGTTTCTTATAAGTTCGTATAGTCAATTAATTTCCCTGACCTGATTTATAAAGGGAGACAGGGATATTGGGTCCTAGAATCTTGAAAATCTTTTTGTTCTGAACGAACAGGCTTGCTAGAAAGGCTTCCGTTCATTACTACCTAATGAAAGCTTTTTTATTGAGGTTCCTAAAACATAATGTCTGATTCTTTTGTTCATCTGCATCTTCACACAGAGTATTCATTACTCGATGGGGCCGTGCGCATTGGCGATCTTATGAGTAAAGCTCGTCGATGTAAGATGCCCGCAGTAGCAATGACTGATCACGGGAACCTTTATGGGGCAATTGATTTTTATAAACAGGCTAAGAAAGCAGGTATAAAACCAATCATTGGGTGTGAGGTCTATTTGGCGCCTGGATCTATGCAAGATAAGAAAAAAGTGCCAGGATTGCCCAATGCGCACCACCTCACACTTCTGGCAAAGGATGTTTGCGGTTATGAGAATTTGGTGAGGCTTGTCAGCCAGGCCCATTTGGAAGGACAGTATTATAAGCCGCGACTTGATAAAGAACTTTTGGATAAATATTCGCAAGGTATTATTTGTCTCAGTGGATGCATTAACGGTGAGGTCAATTACTGGATACAACAAGAGCAACTGGACATCGCCAGAGAGAAGCTTGGTGAGTTTGTAGATATTTTCGGCAAGGATGATTTTTATCTCGAAATGCATGACCATGGGATGGATCAGCAACGCCTGTGTAATCGACAGCTTTTATCCTTTTGTGGTGAATTTGGTTTGAAACCAGTAGCTGCAAACGATGTGCATTTTCTTAACAAAAAGGACCATGAGGCACATGATGTTTTGATTTGTATTGGAACCGGAAAGATGGTCCTTGATGAGAACCGAATGAGATATTCTCCGGAAGTCTATTTTAAGACTGCCAGAGAAATGCGACAGTTATTTAAAGAGGTTCCAGTTGCTTGTGATAATACGCTTGAGATAGCTGACAAGATAGATTTTAGGATGGAATTGGATTCGACCAGTTCAGAGAGGTATCCAGAATATGAGATTAAAACAGAAGTTTCCCGAGAAAACTATTTTCGGGGTCTTTGTGAGGATGGACTCGTTGCTAGGTATGGAAAAGAGAGGGCCAAGAGTGATGAAGAACTTCATCAGCGATTAGATTATGAAATTGGAATCATGGAGCGAATGGGTTTCGTTTCTTACTTTTTGATCACTTGGGACTTTATTAAGTGGGCAAAAGATAACTGTATTCCGGTAGGACCTGGTAGGGGCTCAGCGGCCGGATCCTTGGTTGCTTATGTTCTTGGGATTACGGACTTAGATCCGATTCGGTTCGGTTTAATTTTTGAGCGGTTTCTTAACCCAGAACGAGTCAGCCCACCCGATGTGGATGTTGATTTTTGTCAAACCAGAAGGCCTGAAGTCATTGAATATGTTCGGCAAAAATATGGGGAACGTTGCGTATCACATATTATAACTTTCGGTACTCTTGGGGCAAAGAGTGTGGTTCGTGATGTGGGTCGCGTACTGGGATGGAGTTATGGTGATGCTGACAGAATTGCTAAAATGATCCCCACTGAATTAGGTATTACGCTTGCCGGGGCACGCAAAAAGAACCCTGAACTTAAGGCCGCCATTATTAATGAACCCTTAACTGAGGAGTTATGGGAATATGCTACGTTTTTGGAAGGCCTAACTCGTGGCGTTGGTATTCATGCGGCAGGGATAGTCATTGGCGATTGTGAATTGGATGTTCATGTGCCTCTGACACGAGGCAATGAGGGTGAAGTAGTGACTCAATATGCGATGAAGCCACTCACTGATCTTGGTATGCTCAAGATGGACTTCCTAGGATTGAAAACGCTCACCGTGATACAGGATACTGTTGAACTCATCCGGAAAAAGGTTTCAGATTTTGATATATCAGAAATTTCTTTGGACGATGAAACTACTTTTGATCTCCTCAATGCTGGAGAAACTTGTGGAGTCTTTCAATTAGAATCGGGAGGAATGGTTTCATTATGTAAGCAGTTTGGAGTTAACCGGATTGAGGACATCATTGCACTAATTGCACTTTATCGTCCGGGCCCAATGGAACTTATTCCGGATTTCATTGATCGTAAGAAAGGAAAAAAGAAAGTTCAATATTTGCACCCTATGCTTGAAGAAGTATCGAAAGAAACTCATGGCATTTTGATTTATCAGGAACAAGTGCAGAAGGCTGCTAACCTTTTGGCCGGTTATAGCCTTGGAGATGCGGATCTTTTGCGACGGGCCATGGGTAAGAAGGATCCTGAAGAGATGGCAAAGCAGCGCCATGTATTTGTTGAGGGTTGCAAGAAAGTGAATGAGATACCCGAAACACAAGCTAATGGGATATTTGATCTGCTCGAAAAGTTTGCAGGGTATGGATTTAATAAGTCTCACTCCGCAGCTTATGGCCTGATTAGTTACCAGACTGCCTATTTGAAGGCAAATTACCCAGTCGAGTTCATGGCGGCTCTTCTTTCAAATGAAATCAACAACACTGAAAAGATTGCGGTATTTGTTGAGGAATGTAAAACGATGGGTATAAAAGTCTTACCTCCTGACATCAATAAGAGTGAACTTAAATTTGCTCCTGGTCATGCAGAGGACGGTAAGGAGAGTTCTATTAGGTATGGTCTGGCAGCTATTAAAAATGTGGGTAGTGCGGCCATGGCTTTAGCTATTGAAGAAAGAACAAAGAATGCGGAATATGCTTCACCTGATGATTTTGCAAAACGGTTAGAATCAAGAACAGTAAATAAGAAAATATTAGAATCCCTTACAAGGGCCGGGGCATTTGACTTTTCTAAAGAGGAACGCGCACATTTATTTGCCAGAATTGATTTGATTATAGCTGCGGCTTCAACTGCTCAAAAAGATCGGATTGCTGGCCAAACTTCACTCTTTGAAGAGGACATGGATTTTGGATCAGCTCCTGTCAATTTATCATACAATAATAAAATTGAATATGAGCCTTGGACAGAAGAGGAAATTTTATCTTCTGAGCGTGAGCTCCTTGGATTTTATGTTACGGGACATCCTCTAGATTCTTACAGACAGATCTTTAACAAAGATAAATATAAGAGACTTTCAGAATTGCAGGACCTCAAAGAGCGACGCAAGTATGATTTCATGGGGCGCATTGCTGGCGTTGATAGAAGATATACAAAAAAAGCTGGAAAGCCCTTTGCGATTCTGACGTTTGAGGGTTTTACAGGGCAGTCTGAGGTTATGGTTTGGCCAGAGGTTTTCGAAAGATCAAATGAATTGCTTCAAGTCGGTGCTGTTATTGAATTGAATGCTAAGGTTGAAATTGATTCAAGGTCTGATGCGAAAAGGTTAACTGCGGAAAGGGTCCGTCTCTTGAATAAACCTAATGAAGCCCCAATAAAAAATACGAGTGAGAATAGATCAGATTGTGATAGTAAAAGTTTTGCCAACGCAAAAAATGGGAATTTCCCAAATAGTACATTGATTTTATATCTCCAAAGCTCGCAGCATGGATCCGAAGATTTAGAGAAGATCCGTTCTATACTATGCCAGCATCCTGGTCAATCGGCAGTCCAATTGCACATAGAGATTGATAATGGGAACGAGGTTAAAATGGATATGGGATCAAGGTTTTCGGTATTAGACACCCTAGAATTAAGGGAAAAATTGGGAATTTGGATCAGAGATTAGCGCCTTGTTCAAAAAAAATTGAACAAAATG
>Ga0114933_10003728_pt1 | contig 14656 bp, 13 predicted proteins | sample 4SBtaG_FD_89691 | JGI IMG/M metagenome (GOLD analysis project Ga0114933, IMG submission 89691) | Deep subsurface microbial communities from Kolumbo volcano to uncover new lineages of life (NeLLi) - 4SBTROV12_W25 metaG | ecosystem: Environmental > Aquatic > Marine > Volcanic | place: Kolumbo...
AGATGATTTCCGTCAAAAGATAGACGAAAATGAGGCTGTCTATGGATTCAAAAGACGCGGCACTCTTGGCGCTGTCGAAATGTATCAACATATCGGAAGTCATTTCTGGCGGAATAATCAGGGTAATATGTTTCGAGGTGGAGAAATCACCTCCGATAACTGGGTTAAAAAATATCATAAGTATTCCGAAGTGTGCTCTTCCGACTGCTTCATAGCATGCGACGCGAAATATAAAATAGATGGTACAGAATCGGAAGCTTCTAAAAAGTATATTGGCGAAACGTTTAGACGACCGGAGTACTTGACTACAGGAAGTGCCGCCGGAGCGCTTGACGTTCGCGACTGGTCTGAAGTGGCCCATTGGGGGAAAATTACAAACGACTATGGGATAGATAATCAGGATCTCTCGTGCGCAATTTCGTTTTTAATGGAATTGAAGCAGCGTGATTTAATTTCAGACCGTGATGTTGCCGAGTTGTTCGACCGCGAGCAAAGTTTGCGATGGGGGAACATGGACGATATTGAGTTCTGTGTCGAGAGTATCGTCTTTCAAAAAAATCTTTTTGGGAAAATTTTTGGTGATGGGCCTTACTTAGGGGCGATTAAATATTCTGAACTGAAAGGTCAGAATTTCATGAAGTATGCGACTTACGGTAAAGGGGGGGCTAGCTTCACGGAAGAAATGCGACCCTTTCCTACGTGGATGAATAACATGGCGGTTGCATCCCGAGGTGCTGATCATCTCAAAGGTATCGGCCTAATCGAGAAATTCCAAAGGAAAGATTTGTCTAAGATTTACTTCGATGGTCGGACCGAAGCAGCTGATCTGTCGGTACCTACTTTGAAAGGCGCGTCAACCGCACTTATTGAAAATCAGGTTGCATTGCTTAACTCATATGGAGTTTGTTTGTTTCATTGGATGTTGGATCCTGCGGGATATACACCTCAAGATTATTATGGGAAAGCCTATGCTGCTGCCACTGGGATAGATCGAACTCCAGATGAATTGATGCTGGATGGTGCGCGTATCTGTAATTTGGAAAAGGCGTTTAATTCGAGAATCGGTATGAGACGAGAACATGATACGGTTTGTGAGCGATGGATGTGGGAGCCTACCGACGAGGGTATGTATCCAGGATCAGTTGCGGCCGAAATGTTTAATCCTGTTTTAGATGAGTACTATGAGTGGAGGGGCTGGGACAAAGATTCTGGTTTACAGACTAGGAAGAGTCTTGAAGATGTTGGTTTAGAAGATGTTGCTGATGTTTTAGAAAACGAAGGCTCATTAGCTTAGCCGTGACATTGGACTAGATAATGATTACGGTGCATGCAAATTTCCACAGCCATTTTAAAGAGCTTGCCTCTACTGGAGAGGCCTCTTTTCAAATCGAGAATCCTACTGTCGAGGCCCTAGCCCAGTGTATTTGTGACACATACGGACCTAAAATGGAGGCGATGTTAATCGATCCAGATACGCGCGAGCTTAATGAAAGAGGTACGATGTTTGTTGACGCGAGAGGAATGAGGGTCTCGATGAGTGACGCCCTTAATGATGGCGATACTATAACTTTTCTGGTGGGTATCGCGGGCGGGTAGTCGGCCCTAGTTTTTTTACTTGTTCTGATTTTTCGCCGCATTTACGGGTAAAGGTGTTTCTTGCATTTTGCAAAATAGACTCTAGGGGAGGAGATTTACATGAGAATGAGAATGGGTGGATTTCTGTTGCCTAGTGCGGGGGCTACGCCACAAGAATTTGAACGCGGATTAGCAGGTCAAAATTCCAATTATTATCAACAAAGTTTAGCAGATTGTGCTAGGTTGGTAACGCAAATGGAGGACTTAGGTTTTGACTTTGTTGCGTTCACAGAGCATCACTTTCATTTAGAAGGATTGGAGGTCTCTAACAACCCTGTCATGCTGGGTACTTGGGCTGCGATGCAGACAAAAAAAATCCGCATAAGTCAGATGGGGAATGTGTTGCCTGCGAGAAATCCTATTCTCCTCGCCGAAGATTTAGCAATGTTGGATCATTTTTCTCAGGGTCGAATGAGTGCTGGTTTTGCTCGAGGCTATCAGGCTAGACACGTTATGACTGTCGGCCAAAAAATGAATGCGGTTTCTACTGCTGCGAACGACGAGGCCTATATGGAACACGATAGGGTGAATCGGGAGCTCTTTAACGAACATTTTTCTATAATAAAAAAGGCTTGGCATAATTCGATGTTTAGGCACGAGGGCAAACATTGGAGTATCCCACCCAGCGGTATTAAATGGGATCATCCGGCGACTATACATATGGCACCTGGTATGGTTTCGGATGTAGGAAACCTTGAGCAAGTAGGTATAGCGCCGTTGACATTACAGGACCCTTCCAGTATTGAATTATTTATTCCATTTACGATGAGCGCTGAGACAATTGAGTGGTCGGCGCGGGAGAGGGCTGTGCCGATTATTTTCTCTCCTATCGAGGAGCAGGCTAAGGGAGCTATAGATCTTTATCACTCAGCTGCGACAGATGGGGGACGCACCCTTGATTGGGGTCAGGGTGTCGGACACTTTAGGGAGATCGTCGTAGCTGACACGGACGAGGAGGCATATCGTATTATGGAGGACGGATTGGGCTATATTTGGACCCGATGGCACGATTGGTTTGGCTTTAATGAGGCTCTTCGTTATGTGGGAGAGAAAGGTCCAGTTCCAAATACTCCAGAGGCTATGCGAGAGCGTGGATTTTCTATAGCGGGATCAGTAGATACTGTCGCACGAGGGTTACAGCAGATGATTGACAGACTTAATCCTGAATTAATTGTTCCCTGGATTGCAGCAGGCCCAGTAAAAGTTGATAAGTTGCTAAGATCAAATGAGCTCCTCGTGGAGAAAGTATTACCGAAACTTGGTATAGAGTTAGATCAATTTGCGCCATCATTTAGGAAAGATTTCGATGGTAATGGATGGCAGGCTCGATGAGAGGAGTGAGACATGGCAATTAGGAACGGAGAAACTTACATATCAGGTTTGTGTGACGGTCGAGAGGTTTGGTATGGAGGTGAAAGGGTTTCTGATGTTTCTAAATTTAGTCAATTTCAAGCTGCAGTACGTTCGATTGCTGAGCTTTACGATATGCAGCATTTGGAAGAACATAGGGCTCTGTTATCCTGCTATTCTGAAGAAGTTGAGGAGGAAGTGGGTCGTTCTTTTCAAATCCCGAGAAATCCTGAGGATCTTCGTTTAAAACGAGAGGCTTATTTTCTTTGGGCACGAGCAAACTGTGGGATGATTGGTCGAAGTCCGGATTTTTTAAATGTCATGCTGGCAGCGTTGGCTGCAAAAAAAAGTTTTTTTGCAGAGGGCGGAAAAGATCGCGCCAGTAACGTTTTAGATTATTATCGTTTTGTCGCGAAGAATGATTTGTTTATGACCCATGCCCTCTTAGATCCGCAGCTTGATAAAGGGAAGCTGAGAAACGAACAGTCGGATCCTGATATATGCTTGCGCGTAGTGGATGAAAACCAAGACGGTATTATTTTATCTGGCATAAAACGAATAGCGACAGCTGCACCGTATGCCGATGAACTGTTAGTTTGGCCTTTCCCACCTACTTTTCAGGAGGGCGAGGAGTCTTATGCAAATGTTTTTGCGATACCTATGAACTCCAAAGGATTAAAGACGCTGTGTAGGCCATCTTTTTCAAATAGCGGAACTACGAGAGATTTCCCTCTTTCATCTCGTTTTGACGAGATGGATGCGACGGTAGTTTTTGATGAAGTGCACGTTCCATGGGAGAGAGTTTTTGTTTATAAAAACATAGTACTTCTTAATCGTATGTACAGAGACAGTCGAATGAGAGAACTGACTGCGCACCAGACAAATACGAGGTTGGAGGCTAAGCTCGGCTTTGTATATTCGGTAATTCAGCGATTGGCAGAAGCGCAGGGAATAGAAAATAGGCCCGAGGTTATGGAAATGCTTGGTGAAGCGGCGGTCAAGATAGAGGTCATACGTTCAACCACTAGATCGGCGGAGTATCAGGCAACTTTGGACCATGAGAATGGAGTCTTGTATCCAGATTTAGCTTCTCTGCAGGCAGGTAGGGCTCTTGGGCCCATTTACTACCCTGAAATGATCGATATGATACGCAAGATGGGAGGTGGTGCATTGGTACAAGTGCCAGTGACCATGGCTGAATTTGATTCACCAGTTGGACAAGATATCGAAAAAGCGCTGAGAGGGGCCGCGATAAGTGGTCAGGAAAAAACTCAACTTTTAAAGGTTGCGTGGGATCTGTGCGGAAGTGAATTTGGGTCTAGGCACGAGCTTTATGAGAAGAATTACGCAGGCGAACGGGGCGCTCTCTTGATGGGTGTTCAGCGGGAATATTATAGAAAAGACGATCATCTAGGCCATTTTAATGAGTTTTTGGAGGCTTTATGAGTAGACATAGTGAAGTACCCACCACTTTCTGGTCGGATTTAAATCACGCTTCATTTGAGCAAGGTTATTTAGAAGCCGGATCTATTAGGACTAGGTACTTACATTCTGGAGAGAGAGAGCTTCCTCCCCTATTATTACTCCATGGTACCGGTGGTCACGCTGAATGTTATATGCGAAATTTATCGAGCCATGGGCGATATTTTGATACTTGGGCCATTGACTTTGTTGGACACGGATGGTCGGGTAAGCCTGATGTTGACTATGAAATTGATTACTATGTCGAACATGTCGCTAGTGTTATGGATGCGCTCGGTATTAGTAAAGCTCACATATCGGGAGAATCTCTTGGTGGTTGGGTAGGGGCCCGGTTTGCGCTGAAATATCCCGAAAGGATAATGCGTCTAGTCCTGAATACGACTGGCGGCGCGACCATGAATCCGTCAGTGATGGAAAAAATCAAGGTATTGACTCGTGCCGCAGTTAATGACCCAGAGTGGGATACTGTAAGAGCGCGCTTAGAGTGGCTGATGGCCGATCCCGCTACCGTTACTGATGAACTAGTGAGGTGTCGACGAGAAATTTATATGCAGGACGGCTTTAAGGAGGCTCTTGAGCATATATTGGTCCTACAAGATCCCGAGATACGGCTTAGAAATAATTTGTCCGATGACGAGTGGTCTAATATCTTGGCTGAAACATTAGTTATTTGGACTTCAGATGATCCTACCGCAGATGATTCGGTAGGACGGCGAATAGCGAGTTTAATTCCAAATGCTAAGTATGAATTAATGCTGAATTGTGGACACTGGCCGCAGTATGAAGATCCCAAAGTATTTAATGAGATTCATCTTTCTTTTCTTCGAGGTTGCGGTTAGCTAGCGATGTCGGTAAGGTTCGCTTTCGCCTCGCACACACCATTAAAAGACTATTGTGAGGTCGCGCCCGCCGTTTCGGAATCTGTAGAATCAGCACATATTGACTTGAGAAACTGGGTTGATGAATATCAGCCCGAGCTTGTAATTGCGATAGGTCCTGATCATTTTAATGGCTTCTTTTACGGACTGATGCCTTCTTTCTGCGTGGGTATGTCGACCGAGGCAGTCGGAGACTGGAATACGCCTCAGGGTGAACTTCCATCGAGCGAGGAGTTGGCTACTAAATTATTAGCTTATAGTCATAGGTCGGGCGTTGACCTAGCTTATTCTCACAATATGCGAGTAGATCACGGGATTAGTCAGTTTCTTCATGAACTTTTTGAGTGGCGGATGTTGCCTCCAATCATACCCATATTTGTAAATTGTGCTGCTGCTCCGAGGCCTCCTCTGGCGAGGGTACTTGAGTTGGGACGTATAATCGGACAATTTGCTAGAGCTCAAAGTCTTAGAGTGTTAGTAACTGCTTCGGGTGGTTTATCCCATGATCCGCCGATTCCTTCGATAACGACTGCGAGTGGTAAGCTAAGAGAACGATTGATTAAAGGCGGTGACTTGAGCGCAGAAGCAAGACAAGCAAGACAAGAAATTGTCGTTCAGGAGGCTATGAAGCAGAGACAGGGAGAAAGTTTGCGACTTCCACTTAACCCGGAATGGGATCGGACTTTTATCAATAATCTGCAGCGTTTTGACTTTGACTCTCTCTTGTCACTGAGTGACGAAGATATCACCAGTGCCGCAGGATGCGGAGCACATGAAATTAGGGCATGGCTGACGGGAGCGTCCGCCGCGAAAGAATGTGGAATAACCAAGCTAGACTTATTGCTTTATTTGCCTATTCCAGAGTGGGTCGCGGGCTACGGGATCATGCGCGGACAGATTATGAAGGATTAAGCGGAAGTTCTCTCAAAACTGGCTTAAAAGTACTTTACTATAACAATCCTCATTATACCCCACTAGTATTTGGTCTTTGAAGACAAGTGTTGGCGCTCTTAGGTTACCGGTAGGTCCAAGCATATTATCAATTGCTTCGTCTGAAACGTTTTTTCCGCCGGTGAACGCCATGATCTTTTTACCTTTAGCAACAGTGATTTTTTTGGCAGTCGAAGCCAGTTTTTTTGCAGCATCTTTTCCCAATTTGCGAGAAGCAGGCACTATTTCTTGCGCTGTTAATTTTTTTGCCTCCATAAACTTGGAAGCTTTCTCGCAGGTAGTTCATCCCTTCCTATAGTAATACCAGTTAATTAAATTGCTCATAGTTTAATTTTAGCCTGTTACTGAAATTTATCTGCCATATTCTACTTAGAGTTAATATAATGTAAATTAAATTCGACGCTGAGGATTCGATTAGGGGCTATATTTATGGCGTCACCGAATCCCAATAATTTAATTAATGTTAGATTTTCATATTTAGAGCGCGTGAAAGGGGATGTTAAAAATGAGACAGGTGCATATAGCCGGCGTTGGGATGACTAATTTTGGTAAATTCTTAGATAGAAGTTTAAAGGATTTGACCGGAGATGCTTTAAAGGATGTTTTGTCTGACGCGGGCTGCGATGCCACAGATATCGAGGCTGCTTTTTTTGGAAATTGTGTCCAAGGTCACATGGAAGGTCAAGATATGGTGCGAGGTGAAATAGCGCTTCGACCTTTTGGTGTTTCTGGTGTTCCAATCGTCAACGTCGAAAATGCTTGCGCTACATCGAGTACTGCTTTTCATATGGCCGTAAATTATGTGAAATCTGGCGCAGCTGACATTGTGTTAGCAATAGGTGTTGAAAAGATGTTCTCTGAAGATAAGGCGAGAATGTTTAGCGCCTTTGATGGCGCGTGGGATGTGCACGAAGTGGAACAGAGCGTCGAACGGTTCGATGGGATGGCCGAAGGAGTAGAGATACCTGAAGGCACCACCTCGCCGAGACCGTACAGTGTGTTTATGGACATATACGCTGGATTTTGTCGGATGCACATGAAAGAGTTTGGCACCACTCAAGAGCAGCTAGCGATCATCGCGTCGAAAAATCATTTACATTCTGTACATAACACTCGGTCGCAATATAACAAGGCCTTTACTGTAGAAGAAGTTTTGGCGGCGGCGCCAATAACTTACCCGTTGACACTGCCTATGTGCTCCCCTGTGAGTGATGGAGCTGCTGCTGCAATAGTTTGTAGTCACGAAGGTCTGAAAAAATTAAAAGGTCGTACCGATCGGAATGTGAAAGTTCTTAGTAGCGTACTGCGAGCGGGTAGCGATAGAGAGTTGCGTGATTTTGAGCAGCATGCAAGTAAGTTAGCTGCTATGACCGCTTACGATCAAGCAGGTGTTGGCCCGGAGGATGTTGATGTCGCTGAGGTGCATGATGCGACAGCGATGGGCGAGGTGATGGAAGTAGAGGCTTTAGGCTTGTGCGAGCTAGGCGGGGGAGGACCGATGGCACAAGCGGGTGATAGCACCCTCGGGGGACGAGTTCCTGTTAATCCGTCTGGTGGTCTTGAGTCGAAAGGTCATCCGATAGGAGCCACCGGATTAGGACAGATTTTTGAGCTGGTTTGTCAGCTTCGGGGTGAGTCTGACGCACGACAGGTCGAAGGTGCGCGAGTAGGTATCGCGCAAAATGGCGGAGGTATTGTCGGGATCGAAGAGGCAGTGACCTGTATTACGTTATTAGGCACATAGGCTTCTGTTTTTAACTGATTGACGGAATTTGACGATATGGCTGAGCGACGGAACGCGAAGGTTTTAGAGCTGACAGGAGACTACCTGCCTGATCGGGCGCTTATCGGTGGGAAAGCTTGGTCTATATGCCGAATGAAAAGTCTAGGTCTGCCGGTGCCGCCTGCTTTTGTAGTTACTACAAACGTGTGTCAGGATTATTTGAATGCTCGAGAGCTTTCTGATGCCTTGAAAGATGAGGTTCTAGTTGCTGTAAGAGGATTAGAAGGTACCACTGGAAGATATTTGGGCGGCGAGGAACGGCCGCTCTTACTTTCTGTGCGTTCAGGGGCACCAATATCTATGCCAGGAATGATGGATACAGTGCTCAATCTAGGGATGAGCTTAGAGGTTCAGAAAGCGCTAGCAGTTGAGTCTGGTAGCGAAAAATTTGCGAAAGACACTCATCTCAGATTTTTGACACTTTACTCCAATATAGTTTTGAAGCAGTCGATCACTGATGATGTCGAACCGGAAATCATTCTTCAGTCGTTAAATAGTGATGGAAAATTTGAGAGTCCTACGGAGCAATTATTCAAAGCAATAGAAGCCGTATTTTCATCGTGGAATTCTCGGAGGGCAAAAAGATATCGTAAACACAATGGCATTTCTGATGAGCTAGGAACAGCTGTCGTTGTGCAGGCGATGGTTTTTGGAAACCTTGATCGCGCCTCGGGAACAGGAGTGTTATTCAGTCGCAATCCTTTAACAGGTAGTAAGGAACCTTTTGGAGAATATTTAGCCAGCGCTCAGGGGGAAGATGTAGTCTCAGGCACCCATACACCTGACCCTCTCAGTTGTTTAGAGAAAGATATGCCAGAAATCTACGATGAACTATTAAGATCTTCTGAGGTTTTAGAGAATGAAAACGGTGATGTCCAGGACATCGAATTTACAGTGCAGAATGGCGAACTCTTTTTACTCCAGTCTCGCTCTGCGAAGAGATCGCCCGATGCTGCGGTCTCTTTTGCAGTGGATATGGTGGAAGAGGGTCGGATTTCTTCTGACGTAGCGCTATCGCGAGTAACGTGTGAGCAGGTACGCACATTGCTTCGACCTAAGCTAGAAGAGGGCTGTACAATCGACCGAGTAACTCTCGCACAGGGCGAATCGGCATGTCATGGGGTAAGTCACGGTGTTGTTGCTCTAACTTCTGAGCAAGCTGAACTACTATCCTCTCAAGGAATAGATGTTGTGCTCGCTAGGGAAACGACCAGCCCAGATGACCTCCATGGAATGATTGCTAGTACTGCGGTTTTGACCGAGACTGGTGGTTTAACTTCACATGCGGCTGTTGTGGGTAGGGCGTTAGGAGTTCCGTGTATAGTAGGGTGCGGTTCTGGAAGTCTGCTGAGGCTGGAAGGGAAGAAAGTCACGGTTGACGCCACTTCGGGTAAGGTTTTCGAAGGCTATCTACCTATGGTACGGCCAAAAGAAAGAGATGATCCTCGTTTAGTTCGTATCAAAGGATGGGCAAGTGACCAATGTCCAATTAAAGTGGTGGAGCGGTCGAGCGCCGTAACACAAGAGGTCTTCGATTTAGATGATTTAGATGATTGCGACAGTCCGGAAAAGATTCCATTGTATTTGAAAGGACAAAAAGTTGTATCTGGTAGTGTATTAGACTCCGGAGTTGGTGTTCTAGCGGCGATACAGTGTGGTATCGAGACTATTGTCACGGATAATCCGCTAGCGGTAACTTTGGCCGCGGTCGAAGCGAAAAACTGTAATGACTAAAACTATTTTCACAAAGAAAAAAATATCTGAGGACAAATTTAATGGCTAAGCCTACTTCGGACGATATAAAAACGTTGATTGAACAGTTTGAGCAATCTGACTGGAAGGAAGTGCATGTAAAAACTGATGGTTTCGAATTGTATTTGTCTGAAAACCCAAAAAGTTCGGGTCCTCCTTCGGCTGTTACACCCCAGTTGACCACAGCAACTTCTCAAACTGTTGAGAACGCTGATACGAGTCCGGTCGTTGCGGAACCGGCACTTGAAGCGGGTAAAGCCATTCTACCAGAAGGCATGACTGCCGTAACTGCTCCCAATCTTGGCACATTTTATAGTGCTCCAAAACCTGGTGCGCCGCCTTATGTTGAAGTCGGTCAAAATGTTTCTGCGGAGACAGAGGTCTGTTTGATTGAAGTAATGAAATTATTTACGCCAGTAAAAGCGGGCGTATCAGGCGTCATCAGGGAAATCTGTGTATCTGATGGACAGATGGTCGAGTATGAGCAGCTCCTTGTTGTCATCGAACCAAGCTGATTTTTACTTATGACAATTAAGCGAGTTTTTGTTGCAAATCGTGGAGAAATCGCGGTACGAATCATACGAGCTGCGCACGCGCTGGGAATAGAGGTTGTGCAAGGTGTTTCTCTCGCTGATAGAGATAGTATGGCACCGAAGATGGCCGATCGTACTGTAGTTATTGGGCCGGCTCAGTCTAAGGATAGCTACCTAGATGTTCAGACTGTGGTGCATGCGGCGAAGTCGACAGGTTGTGACGCGCTGCACCCTGGCTATGGGTTTCTTTCAGAGAGAGCTGAACTGGCGCGTGTTTGCGTGGAAGAAGGCATTATTTTTATCGGTCCTCAAGCTCAAGTTATTGAGGATTTAGGAGATAAACTTCGAGCCAGAGAAATAGCGGAAAGATCTGGGATTGCTTCAGTACCTGGAAGTGGTCATGTTGAGTCTCCTGCTGCCGCTTTAGTGGCAGCTAATAAAATTGGATTTCCTGTAGTTATGAAAGCCTCGGCTGGGGGAGGTGGACGGGGAATGTTTGTTGCCCGAAACAGTAACGCCATTAAAGAGTCTTTTGAACGAGCAAGTGGCGAGGCCTTGGAAGCTTTTGGCGATGGGACCCTTTATCTAGTGAGATATATTGAAAATGCGCGACATGTCGAGGTACAGATAGCGGGAGATGGTCAAGGGAATGCTGTACATTTTGGCGAGAGGGATTGCTCAGTCCAGCGGAGATATCAAAAAGTAGTAGAAGAGGCTCCTTGTGTTTTAATGTCCGATCCTCTCAGAAAAAAACTTCACAAAGCAGCCGTTAAGTTAGTTGCCTCACTTAACTACTCTAATGTTGGCACAGTAGAATTTCTTTTTGATGTTGAGCGAGATGAGTTCTATTTCATTGAAGTAAACACGCGTATTCAAGTCGAACATCCGGTTACAGAGCAGGTTACGGGATATGATTTGGTACAGATGCAGTTTCGTCTCGCGGCGGGCGAGGAAAATGCTCTACCGTCACAAAAAGCAATAGGTATTTCAAGACATGCCATCGAGTGTAGGTTGAATGCCGAGGATGCGTATAATAATTTTGCTCCAAGTCCAGGTCGCATCAAGGAATGGAGCCCCGCGCAAGGTGCTGGTATCAGAGTTGATAGTCATTGTTATAGCGATTATTTGGTGCCACCATTTTACGACTCTATGATTGGTAAAATAGTAGTGACTGGACCAGATCGGTTGTCGACTGTTCGTCGTCTCCAAGCAGCACTTGAGGATTTTCGGATCGAAGGGTTAGTATGTAATTTACAATTACTTCGCGAAATCGTTGCGCATCCAGATTTTGAGGATAATAGTTTTCACACGCGGTGGTTGGAACAAGATATGCTTCCAGTGTTTGAGTTGGCAAAAAAATAAAGGATGTAGTGAAGAATGGCGCACATAGAATTTCTTGATGAAACAATGCGTGATGGTCAGCAAAGTTTATGGGGAATGCGTATGCAAGCGGGCATGGCGCTTCCAGTGTCTCCAATCGTTGACCGTACCGGGTACCGAGTGATCGATCTCACTGGCTCGTCAATGTTTGAATGTTTAATTAAGTATTGTTATGAGAATCCGTGGGAAGGTTTAGACCTGCTTGTTAAGTCTATGCCGAATACTCCTATTAGGGGTGGTATGCGGTCGAATGCTTCGGTTACTTTTGGCGTGACTCCCGATTCTTTGATGGACGCTTGGATGCGTCAGTTGAATGTCCATGGTGTGCGTAGCTACTGGATCTACGACGTACTCTTTAATATTGATAAAACATTGCGGTTGGCAAAAGTTGCTAAGGAGTTTGGTAGCGAAGTAGCGGGCGCCATTATGTTTACTTTGAGCCCAGTTCATACGGATGAGTATTATGCTGATAAAGCAGATAAATTGTCTGAGTCTGACGACATTGATACTATTTTGCTATATGACACGGCAGGGGTGCTAGAAAAAGAGAGATTGGTCACTTTGTTGCCAGCAATTAAATCTAAATCCCACGGAAAGCCGATCGAATTTCACTCGAATAATTTACTTGGGCAATCTGCCAAGGCTTATTTGGACGCTATAGATTTGGGTGTAAGTATACTGCACACCGCTGTGCGACCTATGGCAAATGGACCTTCGGTACCGTCTGTTGAAATAATGGCTAGGAACGTTGAGCTGTTAGGACACACGCATAATTTGGATAGCACTTTATTTCCTCCTGTTGCAGAGCATTTCGAAAAGGTTGGAAAAGCAGCGGGATTTTTAGTCAATCAATCTGCGGAATATGATGTACTTTCTATCCGTCATCAGGTACCCGGCGGAATGGTTGGAACTTTGAAAGCGCAACTAGTTCAAAATGGGATGAGCGATAGGTTGGATGAGGTTCTCCAAGAAACTGCTGCTGTTAGAAAAGAGCTGGGCTACCCGGGGATGGCGACCCCATTTAGCCAGTTAGTGGGCACTCAAGCGGTTCTCAATATTGTTACAGGTAAAAGGTACGCGTCTATTCCTGATGAAGTAATTCAGTATGCGGCAGGATTTTATGGTGATACAGCGGGTCCTATCGATCAAAATATTATGGACGTTATTATGTCGTCACCACGCGCGAAAACAGTTGTGGCGAATCCTCCCGCACAGCCAAGTATTGAAGAATTGCGGAAAGAGTATGGCACTGACGACGATGACGAGCTGATTTTAAGGGCACTAGTTCCAGGAGAAGGTTTAGAAAAAATGAGGAGTAGTGGGCCTGTAAAAACTACCTATTCGTACCTCTCGTCTCCTGAGTTACAGGAAGTATCAAAACTTATGAAACTCTCGCAGTCACCAGTCACGCAGATTAGTACCGAAGATCTTCATATATCGTTGAAGCGCTAACGCTTGTGTCCAGCCGTCGCGCAGTCATAATCGATGCAGTTAGAACACCATTTTGCCGTGGTCGAGAAGGGGGAGCCTTGTCGGGGATCCATCCAGTAGATTTGTACGCCCAAACTTTGTCGGAATTAATCAGCCGGACTCAAGTAGATCCAGCAATTATTGAAGACGTTATTACTGGCTGTGTTATACAGGTTGCCGAGCAATCAGGAAATATCGGTAGGCAAGCCGCCCTTGCGGCGGGTTTCCCCGAAAGTGTGCCCGCTATCACGCTAGACCGTAAATGTGGTTCTGCTCAGCAGGCGATGGATTTTGCAGCGCAAGGGGTTATATCTGGGGCTTATGATACGGTTATCGCAGGTGGCGTTGAAATGATGAGTACGGTGCCGATGAGGATTAACCGCATGGGTAAGGATAATGAAGGCGAATTATTTCGGAGCCGTTATCCAGATGGAATGATCCGCCAGGGGGTTTCTGCTGAACTTATTGCGAGCCGTTGGAATATTGCTCGTGAGGAGTTAGATCAGTTTTCGATGAGGTCTCACATCAGAGCCGCAGATGATGTTAGCGGAAGAGTTAAAGATATTGTATCTATTAACAAGGGGTTGGCGGAGGATGGTGTTGCATTGGTTTGCGATGATGAAGGTGTTCGTCCTAATACCAACCTAGAAACGCTGTCAAATTTAGATACTGTTTTTAAAACCGACGAAATGAGTGCTAGGTACCCGGAGATAAACTGGAGTCTGACTGCAGCGAGTTCGAGTCCAGTTAGCGATGGCGCAAGCGCCTTGCTGATTATGGAAGAACAGCTGGCGATGAGGCTGAACCTAGCACCGCGGGCTGCAATAACACATTTCTCTGTAGTGGGGGATGATCCGATAATGATGTTGACTGCGATAATGCCCGCCACTAAGAAGTTATTGAGACGGTCTGCATTACGCTTATCTGATATTGACGCATACGAAGTTAACGAGGCATTTGCTTCAATTCCGTTGGCCTGGCTCAAGGAGTTAGATGGGGATCCTGAAAAACTCAATCAGTATGGAGGTGCAATTGCATTAGGGCATCCTGTAGGCGCCTCCGGGGGACGTTTGATCGCTAATATAATGAGAGTTCTTGAAGATACGAACGGCAGATATGGTTTAGTAACAATGTGTGAGAGTGGGGGAATGGCAAACGCGACCCTTATCGAGAACTTGACCTAGGCTTGAGCCTTTTTGTTCATTGATAGCTTTTTTAAATAAAGGAATTAGATTATGCCTGATAGAATGACAGATAAGGTTACTATCATTACCGGAGCTGGAACGGGGATTGGTCGAGCCTGTATGGAACTCTTTGCGGCGGAAGGTGCGAAGGTAATTGGTTGTGGTCGCCGCGAAAACATGTTGCAGGAAAGTTTAGATTTAGTTTCTGAAAATCACGGTGAGGGGCACATTGTTGCTGCAGATTTATCTAATCTAGAA
>Ga0114933_10003731_pt1 | contig 14651 bp, 13 predicted proteins | sample 4SBtaG_FD_89691 | JGI IMG/M metagenome (GOLD analysis project Ga0114933, IMG submission 89691) | Deep subsurface microbial communities from Kolumbo volcano to uncover new lineages of life (NeLLi) - 4SBTROV12_W25 metaG | ecosystem: Environmental > Aquatic > Marine > Volcanic | place: Kolumbo...
CAAAACGTCCACCTTCAAGAGGTACCAACGGACGTAAGTCTGGTGGTAATACGGGAAGCACAGTCATGACTACCCATTCAGGTCTTAAATTAGCTTGTGCTAAATTAGTAAAAATACGAAGACGTCTAATGATTTTATGACGCGTCGCAACTGATCCTGTATTTTGATAATCCTGCTTTAATTTTTGTATTTCAGCATTTAAATCTATAGTTTCTAAAATTTCTTTAATGGCCTCAGCACCACTTTCTGCTTTGAATTCTATATCTTCTGGATTGGCATCAAGGTAATCTACTACTTCAAGAGCGCTCATTAATGTTTTACATGGATAAGGAGAATTTCCCTGCTTAATAACAATGCTCGCATCAAAATAAATAACCCGTTCAAGCTCTTTGATTGCCATATTTAAAATAAGACCAAGATAACTTGGAATACCTTTGAGGTACCAAATATGAACAACAGGTGCTACCAAATCAATGTGCCCCATACGCTCACGACGTACACGAGATTGAATTACTTCAACACCACATTTTTCACAAGTAACTCCACGATGTTTCATGCGTTTATATTTTCCGCAATTACATTCCCAATCTTTAACCGGACCAAAAATACGAGCACAAAAGAGCCCATCTTTTTCTGGTTTAAGAGTTCGATAGTTAATTGTTTCGATTTTTTTTACTTCACCATATGATAAAGAACGAATCTTTTCAGGAGAAGCCAAACCAAAACGAAGTGCGTTAAATTGCGTAACGTTTATATACTCTCTAAATCTCTCTAAGATTTGACTATTCACTGACTTCCTCCTTGCCAACTTTGCACAGGTCGACTTGCAACCCTAAACTTTGCAACTCTTTAATAAGAACATTAAATGACTCTGGTAATTCCGGTTCAGAAATATCATCACCACGCACAATTGATTCATATACTTTATGTCTTCCAACAACATCATCAGATTTGTACGTTAACATTTCTTGCAATGTATAAGCTGCACCATATGCCTGCAATGCCCATACTTCCATTTCTCCCAAACGCTGTCCACCAAATTGAGCTTTACCACCCAATGGTTGTTGCGTCACTAATGAATAAGGCCCTACAGAACGAGCGTGCAATTTATCATCAATCATATGATCTAATTTCATCATATACATACCACCAACTAACACCGGCTGATCGAATGTTTCACCGGTTCGTCCATCGTGCAATATGAAAGTACCAGACTCTGCAATGTTTAAATTTTTAAGCATTGGCTGAATGTCTGTTTCGAAATTTGGTCCTTCAAACACAGGAATCTTAAAATGTAATCCTGAATCTGCTATTTTATGAGCAAGATCCATTAATCCTTTTTGACCTTGTGTCTTTTCAAATTCCTTAATAAAATTATCATCAAAACAGGTTTTTAAATAATTTTTGATAGCATCTGTACTTTTTTCTTTGATAAGTTTAGTAAGATCATCTCCTGCCTTTTTGCCAACAAAACCAAGTGTTGTTTCTAAAATTTGCCCAACGTTCATACGAGAAGGAATACCCAATGGATTTAATACCACATCAATGGGAGTACCATCTTCCAAATAAGGCATATCTTCACGCGGTACAATATTAGAAATAATACCTTTGTTTCCGTGACGTCCTGCTATTTTATCACCAACTGAAATATGACGCTTCATAGCAATAAAGACTTTTACCATCTTAATAACACCAGATGGCAATGGATCACCTTTTTTGAGTTTGCTTATTTTTTCTTCTTTAAGCCCTTCAAGCACACAAAGTTGTACATCAAAAGAAGCAACAATTCGTTTTAATTCTTCTGAAACATTTTTGTCTGTTGTTTTTAAAGTCAGCATTTTTTTAAAATCCAACTCTTCTAACTTTTTAGCATCAAACAGACCTTTGGTTAAAAGAGACGCTGATACTTTTCCTGCTGGATTTTTACCTGAAATAAGTTTGATAATTTTTTCAGCTGTCATAGTAACAAGTAGCTGATTATGTTGCCCAAAATCATCTTCCAATCTAGCTACCTGTTTAATAACTTCCTCTTTATAACGCTTATCTTTTCTGATACCGCTACGAGAGAAAATTTTAACATCTACAATCATGCCTTCTACACCAGGTGGAACACGTAAAGAAGTATCACGCACCTCTCGTGATTTTTCTCCAAAAATTGCACGTAATAATTTTTCTTCAGGAGAATATTGAACGTCACCTTTTAAGGTAACTTTTCCAACTAAAATGTCACCCGGTTTAACGCGAGACCCAATTTTGACAATACCGTCCTCATCAAGCCCTTCAAGTGCGACTTCCCCAACATTTGGAATATCTCGTGTAATTTCTTCTGGTCCTAATTTTGTATCACGAGCATCAACAACATATTCATCAATTGATACAGAAGTCATTGAATCATCTGCAACCAAACGCTTGTTAATAACAATAGCATCTTCAAAATTGTACCCATGCCACGGCATAAACGCTACCAACAAATTTGTTCCCAGTGCTAACTCACCATTATCCATTGAAGGACCATTGGTTAACACATCACCTGCTTCTACCCTATCACCACGTTTTACAATCGGCTCTTGATGAATCCAAGTACTCATACTTGAACGTCTAAATTTCTTTAAACGATACGTGTCAATACCATGCGCCATCCAATCATCAAGATTAGGAAACTCATTTTGATCTGCTTGCACAATAACTCTGTCAGAAGAAACATAGCGAACAACACCACTGTGCCGCGCACGAATTACCGCATTAGAAGATTTTCCTATTTCTTTTTCCATTCCTGTTCCAATCAAAGGCGATTCTGCCTTAACCAATGGAACAGCTTGTCGTTGCATGTTTGACCCCATCAACGCACGAGAAGCATCATCATGTTCTAAAAATGGAATTAATGCTGTTGAAACGGATACTAACTGTTGTGAAGATAAATCAATAAGATCTACTTTTTCTACCGGAACAACTTCAAAGTTACAATCGTGCCGAACAACAATAGTTTCTTTTTCTATTTTTCTTTGTCCTTTTTTTACTGCATCAGCTTGTGCAATAAAATTTTGACTTTCTTCAAAAGCATCTAAGAAAAGTACTTTATCTATAATTTTTTTATCTTTAACAGGACGATACGCTGTTTCAATAAATCCAAGATCGTTTACTGTTGCATACGTTGAAAGAGAAGAAATTAAACCAACAGTCTGCCCTTCAGGAGTTTCAATAGGACAAATACGACCATAGTGAGAAGTATGCACATCACGAATTTCAAACGTTGCACGATCCTTCATAACACCGCCGGGCCCTAGAGCAGAAAGACGACGTTTATGCGCAATCTCAGAAAGAGGATTTGTTTGGTCCATAAACTGAGACAATTGCCCTGTCCCAAAAAATTCTCTAAGCACTGCACTTAAAGGTTTTACATTTAAAAGATCTTGTGGCATCAAAGTGCCATATGCTTCTTGCATTCTGAAACGTTCTCGAACAATACGTTCAATACGTAAAAATCCAAGGTATACTTGATTACTTAAAAGTTCTCCAACCAAACGAACTCGTCTGTTACCAAGGTGATCGATATCATCTAATTCACCCTCTGCTCGTTCGCGCAAGCCAACTAAATATTTAACACTTGCAACAATATCGTCACGCGTTAAAGTGGTAATATCTTCAGAAACAGAAAGATCTAACTTTCTATTAATACGAATACGTCCAACACGAGTAAGATCATAATAACGAGAATTAAAGAACATATTTTCGATACGCTCTTTAACTTCTTCTAGTGATGAGTTATCACCCGGCCATACTTTTGCATGCACTTCTTTAAGCGCTTCATTTTGAGTCTTACAAGGATCCTGTGCTAAAGTTGTTGCAATAATTGGTTCAAAAACATAGCCAGAAGCTGCGACTAAAGAAAGAGCCAACTCTCCTGATTGTGCAAACCGTTCATAAGTTACCTGTGTAAATGGTTGCCCTTGTTCTATAAGAATTTCACCTGTTTGCTCATCAACAACATCACTAGCAAACACTCTATTTAAAAGATTTTTGTCACTATAAGTAATTTGCTTAATACCTGCTTTTTGCAAATCTTTAAGCAGCTCTTTAGTAACACGCTTGCCAATAAAATCCGCTTCCAATTTTACAGGAATCATTCCTTTTTCAAGGCGCTGCCCTAGCAACCCTTTATCAACTTTACTATAAAATTTTCCTTTTTTGCTGAAAATTTTATCTACCCCGTAAAATAACGGAATAATATCTTCTCGTTCAATTCCCAAAGCTTGTAGTAATGAGGTCACAAGAAGTTTTTTCTTCTTATCAATACGCACATATAAATGATCACTACTATCAAATTCAAAATCTATCCACGAACCACGCATAGGAATAATACGTGCAAGGTAATAAGGTCTACCACGGACATCTTTTACTTTTTTACTTTGAGAAAAAACAACACCTGGTGATCGGTGAAGTTGACTTACCACAACACGGTCAACACCATTGATTAAAAAAGTTGCTTCATTGCCCAACACAAATCGACCAAATTTATTAACTAAATCAGCCATAACAGGGACATCTGCAAAGAAAATGTCTTGCTCTTTAATATCACGAACAACACGACTTTTTCCTTCACCTTCCCAACTAATCAATTGTATTTTTATTTTAAGCGGCATTGAAAATGTTTGTCCGTTTGCACGGCATTCATCAACAGACATTGGTAACTGAACAGTTACTCGGGACAAACAAGAAGCACATCGTTTATAACGTGCTGTTTTTGGAGCAGAAGAATCTGTTTCAAGACGAGAACAACCTGATTTTTTAGTAGTCGAACAGGTCCATGCATAGCGATTCTCAATACCTTTGAGTTTCCCACATGTACACGTCCAATTACCTAACTCATAACTTACAAATTCTAACGAAAGTTTTTCATTATAATCAATAGGAAAAATATCCTTTAATACCTTTTGCAATCCAATTTTTTGTCGTTCATCCGGCAAAAAATCTAATTGTACAAAATCATTAAAAGATTTTGATTGAATCTCAATTAAGTTTGGAACAGGTATTATACCACCTGTTTGTCCAAACGATTTACGAACAGTACCTTTGCCTACCTGCAGGCTACTCATTCAGCTGCTCCTTATGAAAAACGACAATCCATTTAAACCTCTACGCGCTTCATTAACAAGAGAAGCTTAAGAAAGCTTTACTGTTGCTCCAGCGGCTTCTAAAGTTTCTTTCATCTTTTGCGCATCTTCTTTTGATGCTGATTCAGCAATAACTGTTGGTGCATCTTCTACAGCTTTTTTTGCTTCTCCCAATCCAAGTGTTGTTACTTGACGTAACGCTTTAATCACTTTAATTTTTTCTGATCCAAATGATTCAAGAGATACTTTGAATTCAGATTTTTCTTCAGCTGCTTCAGCTGGAGCTGCACCTGCTGCTGCACCACCACCGGCTACGGCAACTGGAGCTGCTGAAACACCAAATTTTTCTTCAAGTGCTTTTACCATTTCTGATAATTCAATTACTGACATATCACCAATTTGATCTATCATCTTTTCATACGATTTTGCGGCCATTGTTTAACTCCCAAAATAAACGACTAACTTTACAATTATTTCTAAAAATCAACCTACTGCTTTTTTTGCTCTATTGCTTTTAATACATATACCAATCGAGCAAGTACTTGATGTAACACACAAACAAATCCAGTAATAGGTGCATTTAATGTAGCAGCAACTTGAGCAAGCAACACTTCTCGAGATGGAAGAGAAGCTATAATCTTGACCGCATCATGATCAAGAACAGACGCATCCATGCATCCTGCATGAACCGAAAATTGCTCATATTTTTTTGCAAATCCACATAAAATTTTTGCAACAGCAGGTGCTTCTTTTTGCGCAAAAACAACTGCTATTTGTTCTTTCATAAATGGTTCTAACCCTTGCGCGCATTCAGCCCCTTCAAGAGCCCTTTTCATCAAACGAACCTTTGCCACTTGTAGCTTTCCGCCTTCTTGACGCAAATCTTTTCTGACAGATTCAAATTGATCAACAGTTACCCCATCAACTCCCACAACAAACGTTGCAGAACTTTGAGAAAAATTTTCTTTTAACGAAGCTATAACTGCTTCTTTCTCTTGTCGATTCATAGTTACTTAATCCTCTATCTATCGCAAGACATCATCTGCGCTTACACATGTCCCAATTCCCATTGTGGAAGACAGCGTAATTTTTTTAATAAATTTACCCTTTGATGAAGGTGGCTTTGATGCAGTAAGTGCTTTTAAAAATGCCTTAATATTATCTTTCAATTGTGCCGCTTCAAATGAAACTTTTCCAAAAGAAAAATGGACTACTGCATTTTTATCATTTTTAAAAAAAGCACGACCGGTTTTTAATTCTTTAATAATATGCTCAACATCAAATGTAACGGTACCAACTTTTTTGTTGGGCAATAATCCACGAGGACCAAGCTGTTTGGCAAGTTTTCCAACAGCACCCATTACATCAGGAGTTGCAACAGCATATTCAAAATCCATCCAACCACCGCGAACTTTATCAATTAACTCTTCAAGTCCAACATGATCAGCACCAGCTTTTTGTGCTTTTTCAATTGCTTCACCTTTTGCAAAAACAATTACACGCACTTTTTTACCAGAACCATGAGGAAGCATTACGGCCCCTCTGACAACTTGATCACCTTTTGAAGCATCAATACCAACATTGACATCAACATCAACTGATTCATCAAATTTTGCGTAAGCTTTTTCTTTTATACGAGTAAGCGCTTCATCTAAAGGAAAAATAGTTCCCTTCTGATGACCTTCAGCAACGCCTCTGTAATTTTTCCCTCGTTTCATAATGCTCTTTTCCTCAATAGTCTCTATTGCTCAACATTGACACCCATACTGCGTGCAGTACCAGCTACAATTTTTTTTGCCCCATCTAAATCAATGGCATTCAAATCAACTAATTTTACTTTTGCTATTTCTTCTACATCTGATTTTGTAAGCGTACCGACTTTATCAGTATTTGGTTTTCCTGAACCTTTTTTAAGATTTAACTTTTTTCTAATAAGTTCAGAAGTTGGTGTAGTTTTTATAACAAAATCAAATTTTCGATCTTTGTAAATAGTAATAACAACAGGTACGGTTTCACCCTTACGCTGTGATGTTTGCGCGTTAAACGCTTTACAAAAATCCATCATGTTTATTCCATGTGGCCCAAGCGCAGTACCCACCGGAGGAGCTGGAGATGCAGCACCACCCGCTATTTGTACTTTCACTTTTACTTTGATTTCAGCCATACCTGATACCTAACCTTTCTACTTTTTCACCTGATCAAAAGTGAGTTCTACAGGAGTCAAACGACCAAAAATACTCACCATAACCGTTAACTTTTCACTCTCTTCGTCGACTCTTTCAATAATTCCGACAAATCCTGTAAACGGACCATCGTTAATATCGACCTCACTCCCTTGCACAAATTCTTCTTGCGGACGAGCAGAAACTACTACTTCGCCACTTACTTGCGAAAGAACTCTCTCTATCTCTTTTTTTGAAAGAGGTACTGGATCCCTCCCTCCTAAAAATTTTAAAATCTTTGGCGTTGAAGCAACAAATGCAAGCGCTTCAGGGCCACCTTCCATTTCAACAAGCAAATAACCCGGAAACAAACGTTCATCTACTTGCTCTTCTTCTGCCACAAAAAAACTTTTCATTTTGGCCGATGGCAAAAGTACTTGCCCTACAAGATCGCTTTTTGATTCCGCAGCACGACGATCAAGATCTTTCTTGACCATTTCTTCGTACCCCGCATATACTTGCAATACATACCAACGTTTCATGCTACGACCAACTTCCTTTATAATGACAAAATTCTTGCTGTTACATTTCCCAGTAAAAAATCGATCGATCCCAAATAAATAGAAAATGCTCCCACAATAGCCAAAACAACCAAAGTTGAACCTATTAATTCTTTTTGACTTGGCCATACTACCTTGGCAAATTCTCGTTTAACACCACCTAAAAACTGTATCATGTTTTTCATTTTCACACCTATTTTGGTCGTCCATTTTGCTTACCCAGTCTGGCAGGCCAGGAGGGATTCGAACCCCCAACCATCAGATTTGGAGTCTGCCGCTCTACCAATTAGAGCTACTGGCCTTCATAAATAAACCCTTAATTACTTTGTTTCTTTATGAGGATAGTGTTTGCGGCAGCGCCTACAATATTTTTTCAACTGCAACGATCCCACTGTCCTTTTTTTTGAAACTAACTGGGTATAATTACGCTCTTTACATTTTTCACAAGCGAGATTAGTAATAACCCTATTTTTTGCCATTATTTATAACCTTTTACACAGTTATTTTTAATTTTCTGAAATTTTTAAAGCATTCTTACTCTGGAGCCCGCGACCGGATTTGAACCGGTGACCTCTCCCTTACCATGGGAGCGCTCTACCAACTGAGCTACGTGGGCCACTCGTCTAACCGGTTATTCACAGACTATTCATACAATAGTAAAGCAAAATAAACAAAAAGACAAATCATTTTTCACTTCACAATAAGCACCTGTGAGCCTTTTTCATTATTTCCCCCATTTCACATATCTCCATTTCTCTTTTTAAGCTTAAATATCCTGTTTTTTGTTTCTTAATCATCTGCCTGATTTACAAAGCAAAAAATGGAGCTGGCGACCGGATTCGAACCAGCGACCTACTGATTACAAATCAGTTGCTCTACCAACTGAGCTACGCCAGCTTAATCTTCACTTATTATGCCTCATTCATTTTAATCACGCAAAATTTTTTAAACGCACGAAAAAATGAAAATTGATTCGCCCCCCTACGCTTTCAGCTTCGCCGGGCAGTCTACGCCACGTTTTTCAAAAGTTCACTGTAAAACATTTAAAACAACTGGCTTGCTACGTCTACGTTTTCAACTACGCCGCACGCGGCAGGCGGAGCTCAAAGAGCGTAGACTGGAGCGGGAAACGGGACTCGAACCCGCAACCTACAGCTTGGAAGGCTGTCGCTCTACCAATTGAGCTATTCCCGCAAAAACTGGCGTGCTACGTCTACGTTTTCAATTTCCGTCTACGCCTTTGGCTACGCCGAGACCTTTTAAAAGACTGGCCGTGCCAGGCGAAGCTCTAAAGAGCGTAGACTGGTGGCGAGAGCAGGATTCGAACCTGCGAAGGCAGAGCCAACGGTTTTACAGACCGTCCCCTTTGACCGCTCGGGAATCTCGCCCTGAGACATATATTTCAAATAACTTTATTTAAAGGAATAGTAAGAATAATCCTTTTCTTAAATGTTTTCAACCTCAAATTGTGATTTTTTATTTTTTTGCAATTGTTCTTCTAAAATTTCATGAACTTCATCAACGCAACTTGAGCAACCAGTGCCTACTCCCAGTTTATCAGAAAGCTTTTCAAAAGTATCAGCCCCACCCTTAATTGCTTCTTTAATATCTGAGTACATTACCTCCATACAAGTACACACTAAATAGTCCGAACGTTCCTGTTTGCAACATCCTTCTTTTTTTTCACAACTCATTGTCCCCCTTTTTAACAGTAATCAATCGCGTATTATTGTCCCCATATTCTAAGGTAATAGGTAAAGCAGTGTTCTTTAAAATAGGATCCAAAATTTCTGGCCATTCAATAAAACACCAACTATTTTTTTTCAAAAAATATTCGTCAAACCCTTCTGTAAGAAAATCATCAAGAGAGTTCAAACGATACAAATCAAAATGATAAAAAGTTCTCCCATCAGGCAAACGATAAACGGACATATAAGTATAGGTTGGGCTTTGAACCGGTCCTGTAACTCCCAGCTGCTTTAATATTTCTTGCACTAACGTTGTCTTACCTGCACCTAACGGACCTGAAAAAGTAAAGATAGTATAAGCCTTCATCTGTTTTATAAGTTCAGACGCTATTTCAGGAACATCTTTAAGTGTGACGGTTTTCATAATTTATCCATTTTTTTGAGGCGCTTACGTTCTTTTTTTGAAACTTTTGCCCCCCTTGGTTGGTGATGACGCGGCGCTTGATACTGATCATTTTCATCTTTTGGTGCATTCTTCATACCAGCTGCCTGGAGCATTAAATCATCAAGATCGCTGTCTTGCGTATCTGTTGTTTTTACCACCGTTGCCCGTTCACGCTTTAATGCTTCAGATGATTTTTTAAACGCTTCTTTTACCTTTGTATAAAATACAAGTGGCTTAATAACTTCAGCCCCCAATCGTTCAACATGGCTGATTATTTCTCTATCGGCAGTAATAACTGCGAGTTCTTTGGTTGCATTATTTTTAACAAACTGCACAATAACATCATCAGCTGTTTGGTGTTCCCCTGAAAAAATAACTGATACCCCATGCTGTTTCTCTTTAAGCGGATACACGCATGGCCCGGCATCAAACACAATAGTAATTTTGTGTCCACGCTTAAGTTTGTACCTTCCCAAAAGATTAACAAAGGCCGAACGCTGTTCTTCTGAAATATGCGTTTGACCATTTACCAATTTTAAAAGATTATAACCGTCTATAACAATATACATATGCCCCTCTCTATGCTTTTAGTGTAGCAAAAGAAGATCTAAATTAAAATAATCCCTTTCTTGCAAAGAAATTGTCTAATAGATAGACTCTGTGGTGCAAACTTTAGCAGGGAGAAAACAATGTCACAACTTGTTCACATGCGCCAACGGTTAAAAGCGATTGAAACAATTAAAAAGATTACAAGCGCAATGCGCCTTATATCCCGTTCACTGCATACACGTTTGAATAAACAAAAGGCACCCTTTAAAACCTACCAACAAACAATTTCAAATCTTTTTGAAAAACTTCAACAATTGCAACCACATTGGCAACCAGAACTTTTTTTCCCCCGTTCAGACAAATACACTAAAAAACTTTATATTATTACCGGCGCGCAAAAGGGTTTGTGTGGCAGCTATAATGCAGAATTGTTATATTGGTTTGCAAAAGAACACGAAACACTTTCACAAAAAACTATTGATATTATTGCTATTGGGAAACGAACCGCTGACGATCTGGCACGTTACAATATAAAACCATTACAATGCTTAGAAGAATTAAAAATTAGTTCTGTTGAACAACTTACCCAAGAACTACTTACCTTTATTAAAACAGCCAAACCGCACTACACACAAGTTATTTTGATAGGTACTGTGCCTGAAAGTTTTTTTGTAAATCGACTACAAAAAATTACCCTTTTACCTCTTTCAAAAAATAATACAGAAAACAATCCTGATAGTTATCTTTGGCAAAATGAACCGGATAAAGTACTTGAAATGCTGGCACATATGTATTTATACACCACTGTGTATAACCTTCTTTTTGAAGCCCTGCTGGGTGAACAAGCTGCTCGCTTTATAGCCATGGATGGTGCAACACGTAACGCAAATAAATTTTTAGACACTATGCAATTGCAATATAATAAAATACGTCAAGCAAAAATTACCAAAGAACTTACCGAGTTAGCTGCTAATTTCCAAAGTTGATTATTCACATAATTCAATGTTTGCACCAAGCATATGCAATTTTTTTTCTAAATTTTGATAGCCACGACGCCAATGGTTAACACCTGTTACGGTTGTTGTACCTTTTGCTGCAAGACCTGCCAACACCAATGCACACGATGCACGAATGTCACTGGCAATAACGTTTGCACCATATAATTCTTCTACCCCACGAATGGTTGCAACACCGTGTTCTAGTTCAATTTGTGCTCCCATTTTCACCAATTCACGAACATGCATTAAACGGTTTTCAAACACTGTTTCCTGAACTTTACTGGTTCCTTTTACCAACGTCAACAATGCTGTTATTGGCGCTTGCAAATCTGTTGGAAAAGATGGATAGGGAGCAGTTCTTATAGAAACAGGATGCATGTGTTTTGCAGCTTTTAATTTTACACCTGTTCCATTTTTACCAATTAAAACAGTGTGGCCAATATCTTGTAGTTTAGTTAAAAACAAACCCATCGAATGTGCCGGTGCTTGCGGTATACGAACGTACCCACCAGTAATTGCAGCAGCAAGTAACAGTGCCCCTGCTTCTAACCTATCAAGGATGACAGCATGTTCAATCGGCTTTAATTTTTTAACGCCCGTTACACAAATAGTTGCAGGAACTTCGATGCTAATTTGAGCACCCATTTTTTTAAGCACTTCAAGAAGATCAAACACTTCTGGTTCCAACGCTGCATTAATAATGCGCGTGGTACCTTCAGTAAGCGTTGCTGCCATTACTAAATTTTCTGTTGCACCCACACTGGGATATTCTAATAACAAGTTACGATGTTGTAATTTTGTAACGGAAGTACTTAACAATTCGTTTTCTTCTTTAACAACAACACCCATTTTTACAAAATTTTTAAGATGGTAATCAAGCGGACGTTCTCCCAAAACACAGCCCCCCGGCATTGCCAAATCAGCTTTACCAAAACGGGCAAGCAAAGGCCCCATAATTAAAACCGATGCACGCAATTTATTCATGATATCAGCACTTACTTGCGTACCTTCAAGATGGGTAGTATTAACCACTAAAATATTTTGTGGAATATCAAACGTAACAGTGGCACCCAGTTCTTCTATAAGTTGTATCATATAAAAAACATCTTGCGATGCAGGAATATTAAAAAGGGTAGATGTACCACGTGTTAAAAGAAGAGATGCAATAGTAACGAGCACCGCATTTTTTGCACCATTTAATGTAACTTCACCTTCCAAACCAAGTGATTGTTCAATTGATAAGTAAGATGGTTTTCTTACAGAAGTAATAACAGATGGCTTAGAAATATCTTTAATTATGGAAGAATGGGGCATACTTTTATCTCTTTTTTTACACGCCTTAAAAAATAGTATAGCTTCTTGTGTGCTAGTGTATACTACGCAATTACCATTTACAATGTTAGAGAACAGAACAGAAGGATATCATGACACATCATTCGAAAAAAAAGGGACATCTGGAAGTTATTTGTGGTTCAATGTTTTCTGGAAAATCAGAAGAGTTAATCCGACGTTTAAAGCGTACAAAAATTGCACGCAAACCAACTCTTGCTTTCAAACACAGCCTTGATACACGTAAAGAGATTGATTATGTTGTTTCTCACGATGGCAGTAAAATCAAGGCCTATCCCGTTGATAACGCTTTAATGATCCCCGATCTTGTCACTCAAGACATAGAAGTTATTGGCATTGATGAGACGCAATTTTTTTCTCATGAACTTATCGATGTTGTTTTACAACTTATTGATAGAGGAAAAGATGTTATTGTAGCTGGCCTTAATCTTGATTTTCGTGCTGTTCCTTTTGGCCCAATGCCAACATTTATGGCACTGGCAGATACTGTTACAAAACTCAGTGCAATCTGTATTGTCTGTGGAGAGGAAGCATACTTTACCCAAAGATTGGTTAACGAAAAACCAGCAAAACATGATGATCCACTTATTAAAGTTGGAGCAGAAGAAACTTACCAGGCACGTTGCAGAGGGTGTTATATAATTGATAAAAGAGCAGTATGGCAAAGCAGTCTATAAAATATACCTGCTCAAATTGTAGTCACCAATCTGCAAAATGGATGGGCTGCTGCCCTGGATGCCAAGAGTGGGATAGCCTTGTTGAAGAAAAATCTGTTGTAGCAAGAATAGGTGCTAAAAAATTATCTGCCCATGGTGCTACCTCACTTGCCATGAAAACTTTACAAGAAGTTTCTACGACTTCCCACAAACGTATGCTTTCTGGAATAAGTGAATGGGATAACGTTTTGGGTGGTGGTATTATGCCCGGATCATTGCTTGTTTTAACGGGCGACCCTGGCATTGGAAAATCAACATTACTTTTGCATGTTGCACACCATCTTGCAAAAAAACAGAAGGTCTTTTATTTTTCCTCTGAAGAATCTCTTGAACAAGTAAAATCCCGCGCTGCTCGTATTGAAAGTATTGATGACAGCTTACTCTTTTCTGATCAGGCACAAATTGAAGGAATTTTACAAACGTGCAAAGAAGAAAAACCTGATGTTGTTGTTATTGATTCTGTTCAAAACTGCTTTTTTTCTGAGACTCATTCCTACCCCGGAACTGTTGGGCAACTGCGTGAAACCTCTTTTGCTTTAATGCGTCTTGCCAAAGAACATTGCATTGCTGTTATTATAACCTGCCACATAACTAAAGAAGGACATATGGCTGGCCCCAAAACATTGGAGCACATGGTCGATGGAGTTTTTTATCTACAAGGTGAAGACCGTTGGCACACCCGTATTTTACGCAGTGTTAAAAATAGATTTGGCCCCATTGGCGAACTGGGATTTTTTGCCATGAAAAATACAGGTATGGAAGAAGTCCCGCATATTAATCAATATCTCTTGGATGAAGCTTCACAAGCCCCTGGATCTGTTTTAACTGGTTGTCTGGAAGGGTCTCGTCCATTAATGATCGAAATTCAGGCCCTGACGATTCCTACTAAGTTTGGTATGCCTCAACGCGTTATAACAGGAATTGACCATAAGCGTGTTGTTTTGATTGCTGCAATCTTAGAAAAATATCTGCAGATAAAACTCAGTGCGCATGATATTTTTGTAAAAGTAAGTGGTGGCCTTAAAATTTCAGAAAGTTCTGCAGACTTGGCAATTGCCCTTGCATTACTTTC
>Ga0114933_10003733_pt1 | contig 14647 bp, 15 predicted proteins | sample 4SBtaG_FD_89691 | JGI IMG/M metagenome (GOLD analysis project Ga0114933, IMG submission 89691) | Deep subsurface microbial communities from Kolumbo volcano to uncover new lineages of life (NeLLi) - 4SBTROV12_W25 metaG | ecosystem: Environmental > Aquatic > Marine > Volcanic | place: Kolumbo...
CGCCTGATCCGGACACCGAACCCCGACTGGTTCTCGGGATCGGACATCCGCACCGGACTGGTCCGGACTCGGTCCGTCTGCCCGAGCGTCTCGCTCGACCTACCAGTCCCCCAGCGCACCGCCGTACGAGGACTCCGAGAGATATGTGGCAAGGAGTGCTCGAGTGGCTGTGGGTGGGCTTCGAGCGGTAAGGCGGAGGGCGACACCCGCTCAGACCCCATGAGCGCCATTCGACCCAGGTGCGATGAGGCCATCTGGGCCGACAGCGGCGCACTTGCTCGTCGGCCCGGGGTCTCTGATCTGAGGAGACCTGGTTGGCAATCACGGGTGGCCACGACGCCACGGTCTATGGTCTCCGCTGGACCCTTCATGGGCGCGAGGTCGCTCAGCGGGCTCGTTCTCAGCTCGGCTGGAGCGTCCGCGAGGATCCGGCGCCCACGCAACTGGCTGACCAGCCCGGTGACGGGGGAGAACCCTTCACTCACCTGCCGATTTCGCCGGGTGACTTCCCGACAAACCGCTTCTACACGATCCCGAACACTACGCTCAGGGCGCCAGAGAGCTACAGCGCCCTGGGGGCAACTCGGGGCCGCGATAGGAGCGAAGCAGCCAGGGCCGCGAAGACGGCAATCGAGGCCACGGCGGACAGAGAGTAATATAAGCCCCCAGGTAGGCGACCGCGTCTACCTGGGGGCGCCGGCGACACGGCCTGGCAGGGCGAGACCTGCGAGGTTCACCGACTCACCGGAGGTGACCGAGTGTTGCGGGAAGGGATCGGCAGGGTGCCGCCGATGCCGGGGGGCGCCGGGAGCGTCTCCCGCAGCCGCAACACGACCCAGAGTCCCGACGACAGGGTGAGCCCCGCGCCTACCCACACCGCCGACATGAGCCCCAGCTGGTCTGCCAGCGCCCCGGCCACCACGGCGCCTACCGCGTAGCCGGTGTCACGCCAGAGGCGGTAGGCGCCCACCGCGCTTGCCCGCCAGCGCGGATCGGCCACGTCGCCGATGGCCGCGAGCAAGGTCGGGTAGACGAGTGCAGTGCCGACGCCAAGCAGCACGGATGCCGCCGCGAATTCCAGCAGGGAGACCCCCAGCGCGACCTGGGCTATCGCCAGGGCCTGGAGCACCATGCCCGCCACGATCAGGGGCTTGCGGCCCCACCGATCGGACGCCGCGCCGGTGACCAGCTGACCCAGGCCCCAGACCGCCGGGTAGAGCCCCGCCAGCCAGCCGATGGCGACCAGGTCCAGGCCCGCCGCGGCATGCACCAGCGGGAACAGCCCCCAAGCCAGTCCGTCGTTGAGGTTGTTGACCAGCCCGGCCTGGGTCACCGCAGACAGGTCACGGTCGGTGAACGAGGTGCGCCGAAACACCTGGGCCGCGGACAGCGGCGTGGCAGCGACTGTCGCAGCCTCCACCTGGACGTGGTCCCGCGTCTCCCGAACCCACAGGACCGAGAGCCCCAGGCCGACCACCGCGTAGAGCAGCCCCAGGGCAAAGGGCACAGGGCCCAGCCCGTAGCGGCTCGCCAGGGCGGCGGTGGCGACGGCCGTCAGCCCCACCGCCAGGTAGCCGGCAGACTCGTTGAGGCCCATGGCGAGCCCTCGCTGCCGAGGTCCTGCCAGGTCGATCTTCATGATGACGGTCGTCGACCACGTCAGGCCCTGGCTGACCCCCAAGAGCGCGTTGGCACCAATCACCCAGCTCCAGCTCGGGGCCAACATCAGCAGGACCGGCACGGGCAGCGCCACCAGCCAGCCGGCCACCAACACCGGCTTGCGGCCCCAACGCTCTGACCAGCGACCGGCCCACCAGTTGGTGGCCGCCTTGGTCAGCCCGAAGACCACGATGAACCCCAGGATCGCACTGCGGGCAGCCAGCCCGTAGTTCTCCTCCGCGAGGGCCGGCAGGATCGCGCGCTCCAGGCCGACCATGCCGCCGACAAAGCCATTGACCGCGACCAGCAGGGCGAATTGGCCCGCGTTTTCACGGATGCCGAGCCGCGGACCGCTCACGGTGTCATCCCGCTCGCCAGCGAGCCACCGGCCAGCCGCCATTCAGCCACCCCCTCGTCCAGACGCACGGCCTGACGTCCGGCCTGCTCCAGCAAGCGCACGGCGCGGGCGGAGAACACACAGAATGGGCCCCGACACATCGCGACCACGAGCAGGTCATCGGGCAGCTCGTCCAGCCGGTCAGCCAGGGTGTCGAGAGGCAGGTTGCGAGCCCCCGGGACGTGGGCGTGCGCGAATTCATCGGGGGCCCGCACGTCGACCAGGACAGCCGTGCCTGCGGCCAGGCGCCGGCGCAGCACGTCACGGCCGATGGCCTCGGCTGCGCCAACCCCCTGGAACCAGGCCTGACGGGTCCGGGCGAGCTCCGCGCTCCGAGCCTCGGCCAGGTGGCGCAGGGCGGCGAGCACGTCGGTCACGCCGGGTGCCACGCTGTAGCGGATGCGAGTGCCCTGCCGTCGGGGTTCGACCAGGCCGGCCCGTCGCAGGACCTGGAGGTGCTGTGAGACGTTGGCCACCGGCTGCCCGACCTGGGCAGCCAGTGCGTCGACGCTCCATGGGCGCTGGGCGAGCACGTCCAGGAGCTCCAGCCTGCGGGGGCTCGAGAGGCTCTTGGTGACGGCGGCGAAGGCCCCGTAGGCGTCGTCCTTGAACCGACGTTCGCTTGAACTATTATTCAACATATTAATTGTATAATCTGATTCAAGCAGGCGTGACAGGTGCCGGCTTCCAGAATCCAAGTCCCCCGTCTCGGACTCCCCTCGATCATGCTGCCCCCGTCCGCCCATCGCCGAACCCGGACCTGCCTCTGGGTGCCCCTGTGGCTGTTGCTGGCGCTGCCGATCCCTGCTCTGGCGGAGACGGCCCACGTCTTGCCCGAGGGAGCTGCGGCGATCTACAGCGGCCTGGGCGCCGGCACCTTCGCCACTGGGAGCAGCGGGTTGGATCGCGACCGCCAGCTGCGCCTGCGGCTGGATCTCTACGCCGCCGTGTCCCTGGGACCGTCGCTCCAGCTCTCCGCCGATCTCCAGGGCCAGCACAACCGGGTCCTGGAAGACCCGACCCAGGGCCCGTGCCCTGCTGCCGACGACTACTGCGATCCGACCACTGCCTTCGGGGAGTCCGGGGTCCACCTGCGTCGGCAGGTCGAGACCCGTGGCCCGGCGCTGACCTTGGGCCTTGGGGCGCGCAGCGATGCCTGGAACGGCGAGACCCGAGGTCGCTGGACCAACGCCGGACTGGCGTCGTCGAGCTTGGTGGCCACGCTGGTGGTCGAGCATGAACGCGACGGCACTCGACCCCTGACGCTGGTGGGCTGGGCCCACGGCGTCAGGGTCCTCGGAACGTCCACCGACAACGGCGGGCACAGCCCTTCCAGTGCGGTCATGGGTGGCGCTTCAGGGGCCACCGAGCTCGGTCCGGCGTCGATCGAGCTCGCCGTGAACGGCATGACCCGCCTGGGGGGGCTGGAGTATGGCGACGCGTGGGTCGAGACCTGGCGGCCGACCGACGATCGCTGGGCAGCTCTGCGCTACCGACACCTGGCCGCCCGGGCCAAGCTGTCCCTGCCCTTGGGTCCGCTCGCCGGACTCCACCTGTCTGTCGGGCGCGTGTTGCTGGCCGCCAACGGGCCACGAGATGCCCTGGACGTGTCACTCGGCGTGCATCGCTACTTCCCCCCCTCCTGGAGCCCCTCATGATCGGACTACTGTGGACCCTGGCCTGCGGAGCCGGTACGGCCGTCGATCCCGCGCCGAGCGCGACCACTGCCCTGCCAGACCCCGTGGCCGGCTCGAGCCGCACCGTGCAGGTGCCGGACCTGGTCCAGGCGCTCCAGGCCGGGGCCGTGCCGATCCTGGTCGACGTGAGGACGCCCGAGGAGTTTGCCGAAGGCCACGTGCCCGGGGCCCTGAACATTCCCCTTGGCGAGCTCGACGGTCGACTCCAGGAACTTCAGCCCCATCGGAGCGGCGAGGTCTGGGTCATCTGCGCAGTGGGGGGTCGCTCGGCCAGAGCGAGCAGAGCCTTGTCCGCGGCCGGCTTTCACGCCGTCAACGTGGACGGCGGCACGCGCGGCTGGATCGCCCAGGGTGGACCGACCGAGTGAGCGGCTCTGCTCGCCTCGGGCCCCGGCAGGTGCTTCGGGCTAGACACTTCGCCTCCTCCGGAGCGCTCCAGACTTGGAAACGCCTGACGCCCTTACGCCCACCGACCAGGCCCTGCTGGAGCGCATCGCCAAGGGTGATCGCCGAGCCCTGGGTATCTTCGCCACCAGGCACCAGGGCAGCGTCTTGCGCTATGCGCGGTCGCTCTGCCGCTCCGAGGAACAGGCCGAGGACGCCCTCCAGCAGACATTCGTGGATGTCCTCCGGGGCGCCGCGTCCTGGTCCGGCCGAGGCCCGGTGCGGACGTGGCTGTTGACCCTGACCCGCAACGCGGTCTACCGCGGAGCTCGCCGGCGCTCGGGGGAGCCCGCCCACTTCGTGCCGCTCCAGGAGCTCGGCGAGCTCGCCGGCTGGGGGGCCGATCCCGAGACGCTCGCTGGAGGCTCCCTGGACCGGGACCGACTCCGCAGCGCACTCGCCGGACTGTCCGGTGCGTCTCGCGAGGTCCTGGTGCTCCGTGAGCTCGAAGGACTCTCAGGTCCCGAGACCGCCACCTTGCTCGGTCTGAGCCTCGCGGCGACGAAGAGTCGCCTGCACCGCGCCCGCCTGGAGCTCGCCGCCGCCCTGCGCCCGGAGGAGGTCACCGATGGCCCATGATCGCGAAGTCGCTGGCATCCGGTGTACCGACGTGCTGGCCGGACTCTCCGAGTACCTCGACGGAGAGCTCCCGGCTGATCAGGTGAGCCGTGTCGAGGCCCACCTGGCGCGCTGCGACTGGTGCGAGCGCTTCGGCGGCCAGATGGCCGGCGTGGTCCGGGCGCTGCGTGAGCAGCTCGTCCGGGCGCCCGAGGTACCCGGCGACGTCGAGCGTCGTCTGCTCGAGCGGCTGGCAGAGGAACCGCAGTGACCATGGCGCTTGTGCTGTGGGCGAGCATGGCCTGTGGCGCCCGGAGCGCGGAGTCGGGCACCGCCACGCCCCCCGCCCAGGCGCCCGAGGCGCTGTCCCCTCTGCTCGTGCCGAGCCAGGGGCTCGCCGCGGATCTGGAAGCCACCCTGCGCTTCAGCGTCGGCCGCCCCCGCTACGAGCAGCCGCTGGTGACGAGTCTGGCGCCTGCGGACGGGGTCGGGAGCCTGTCGGCCAAGGCATGTGGCGGGTGCCACCAGGCCATCGCTCAGGAGTGGGCGATGTCTACCCACGCCCATGCGTGGACCGACGTGCAGTACCAGGCCGAGCTCACCAAGTCAGGCAACCGGTGGCTGTGCCTGAATTGCCACACCCCCTTGCTCGCCCAGCAGGACCGCTGGCCGGTGGGGCTCCAGGCAGACGACGTCGAGCTGCCGCTGCTGGTCGAGAACCCCGCCTTCGATGCCGGGCTGCGGTCCGAAGGCATCACCTGTGCGGCCTGCCATGTGCGGGACGGCGTCATTCACGGTCCCGGACTGCCCGACTCGGTCGCTCCTCACCCGGTCACGGTGGATGAGACCCTCCGAGACAACCGGGTCTGCGAGCGCTGCCACCAAGCCACCGCCACCTACCCGGGCAAGGGGTTCATCTGCGTCTTCGACACGGGCAACGAGTGGTCCGCTGGCCCCTACCCGTCCGAGGACAAGGGCTGCCCCGAGTGCCACATGCCCACGGTGGAGCGGCCCGCGGCCAGGGGGGGGCCGGTCAGGACCGTGCGCACCCACGGCTGGCGCGGCGCGGGCATCCCCAAGGACCAGGGCGCCCACCCCCCGGTCGCTGCGAATCCACCGGGCCTGGCCCTGACGGGTGAGTGGCTGCCCGATGCCCTGTCCCTGACGCTCACCAACGCGCGGGCGGGCCACCGCCTGCCCACCGGTGACCCAGAGCGCTGGGTCCTGGTCGAGCTCAGCTGGACCGACCGGTTCGGCGAACAGCTCGGGGAGACCTGGCAGCACCGGATCGGCCAGACCTGGGAGTGGTGGCCGGAGCCGAAGAAACTGGCGGACAACCGCTTGGCGCCTCGGGAGTCGCGGACGATGCGAGTCTCCCGCCCCGCCGGAGCGGTTGCGGCACGGATCGAGGCCTCTTCGCATCGAATGAGTGTGGAGACCGCCGACTACCACCACCTGCAGGACTACCCGCTGTCGGTGGTCACCCACCGTCTGGTTGTCTCGGAGACCGAGTGGAACGGGGGCGTGCTGGAGTGAGGTCTGGCTCTGCCTGGAATCCTATGGGGCCGACCCAGACTCCTCTCGGGTGAACCCCACCTCGGAGTCCTCAGTGCTCGCCAAGCTCCTTCCCCGCAATGAACACGTGCTCGATCGCATCCTGCGCGTGACCCTGGGCATCGGGCTGACCGCCCTCGCCGTCACCGGTCCCCAGGTCCTCTGGGGCTGGCTCGGACTCATACCGCTCGTCACCGGCCTGGTCGGCAGCTGTCCAATCTACAGCGCGCTCGGCATCGGGACCTGCAAGGTGCGGCCCCGGGGCTGACTTGAAGCTGGGCGCCTGTGGGTCGCGCACCCGGATCGGGTCACCCGACGAGAGCGCGTCTCACGGGAAACACGGTGAACAACCCATGTTTCACGACGCGAACCACTGCGCGATCTGACACACCGATCGGGCCCCGATCCGTGGGTTCTGCCACGGGTTCACAGGCCGAGGCGGTGGCACAGTCCTTGCTCCACTGGGCACGCAAACCGAAGGGGAGCGCGCGATGGCGGCAGAACTGGACGGCTGAGGGCCGAGTCTGGCGATTCCTGGGAGGCCTTCCATGCGGTCCGCAGCCGCGGTGAGGATTCTCAGGGCCAGCGCCAGGGCTCCGGGCAATGGGCGGGAGGTCCACCGCATGGTAAGAGTGTGCCGGATCATCCCATGAGACCCTCGCCACACCACAGGCTCGCCGAGCTGGCAGTAGAATTCTCGGAGCACATCGGGGACCGGACGCTCCTGCTCGAGCGCATCGCCCAGGGGATCTCGTCCATGCAGCAGGGCGCTGGGGTGCTCATCTGCCTGACGCGGGGCGAAGGCTTCGTGCACGTCGAGGCCGCCCACCACCCCGACCCCGAGGCGCTGGCCCTGGTGCGGGACACCCTGGCGGCCCAGCCGATAAGGGTTGGCGAGGGCATCTCAGGCGGAGTGGTCGCGAGCGGGAAGCCCCTGCTCATGGCCCGTGTCGACCCCGAACAGATCGTCCGGCGTACGGGCGATGCGCACCGGGACCTGGCCCGGCGGTTGGGGCCGCGCTCGCTGGCCGTGGTGCCGGTCCGGGCGGGCGGCGTGAACCTCGGTGCCATCATCGCCTGGCACAGCGACCCGGCCCATGCCTTCGACGAAGAGGTCCTGTCGGACCTGATGGTGCTGGGCCGCTGCAGCGGACTCGCGCTCCGCAACGCTGATCTCCTGGCCTCCTTCGAGCAGGCCCTGCGGGATCGGGACGAGGCCGATGCTCGCCGACGCGAGCTCGAGGCCCGGGTCCAGCACGCCCAGAAGTTGGAGAGCCTGGGGGTCCTGGCTGGGGGCATCGCCCACGACTTAAACAACCTGCTGGTGGGCATCCTGGGCAACATCAGCCTGGCACAGCTCCAGCTCCCTGCTTCGAGCCTGGCCCTGGACTCCCTGCGGCGGGCGGAGACCACCGCGATTGGGGCTCGGAGCTGAGCACCCAGATGCTGGCCTACTCCGGCAAGGGACGCTTCGTGGTGGAGCCCCTCGACCTCACCGGGATGGTCCAGGAGATGGCCGCGCTGCTCGAGGTGACCGTCTCCAAGCGGGCTGTCCTGCGCTACGACTTCGCCAACGGCCTGCCGTCCATCGAGGCGGACGCGTCCCAGGTGCGCCAGGTGATCATGAACCTGATCACCAACGCCTCCGATGCGGTGGGAGAGCGCAGTGGGGTCATCACCCTGTCGACGGGCCTCACCGAGGTCACGTCGGAGTACCTCGATGGGGCGCTCTACCTGGGCGCGGTGAGGACGGGCACCTATGTCTACGTGGAGGTCTCCGACACCGGTGGCGGCATCGCCGAGGCCGACGTCCACCGCATCTTCGAGCCCTTCCACAGCACCAAGGGGTCGGGGCGGGGCCTTGGCCTGAGCGCGGTGCTGGGCATTCTCAAGGGCCACGAGGGGCTCATTCGCGTCTACACGGAGGAGGGCCGCGGGACCACGATCAAGGTGCTCTTCCCGGCGAGCGGCGAAGCCATCGCGGCGGCGGTCGGGTACGAGGGAAGCGACGGGGGGCCGCGGCAGAGCCACGAGGGCATGCTTGTGCTGGTGGCCGACGACGAGGAGCTGGTCCGGGTGGTGGCGTCCAAGGTCCTGGAGCTGGAGGGCTACCGGGTGGTGCTCGCCCAGGATGGCCTGCAGGCGGTGGAGGCCTTCGAGCGCCACGCCCACGAGCTGGCGGCCGTCCTGCTCGACATGTCCATGCCACGGATGGGGGGCGCCGAGGTCTTCCAGCGCATTCGCGCCAGGACCCCCCTGGTTCCGACCATCCTCAGCAGCGGCTACAACGAGCAGGACGCGACCAGCCGCTTCGCGGGCAAGGGTCTGGCCGGCTTCCTCCAGAAGCCCTGGACGGCCCCCCGGCTCGTAGCGGCCGTCCGGGACGCCATCGCCCTGGGTGGGAGTGGGACCGTGGGTTGAGCCGGCCGTCCCCGGAGAGCCGAGGAGAAGCGATTCAAGGCACCTCTCGAGACCAGTGGCCCAGCCAGCAAGCCTGCGGCTCGCCGCCAAGAGATCCGACCAGTGGAATCGATGCGGTCCAGGCAGACCCGGTGTTCTTCGGGCAGACGCTGGGGCTTGACGACGGCGCGGTCTCGGACTCCTGGGCCTGTCTCTACCCGTCCTGCACGGACGCCCAGGACCAGGACCCGCTCCGGTGATCGCCCTGGCGTTGCTGCCCCTGGCCTTCGCCGACCGCGCCCTGGTGGGCACCACGGGCAGCACCGACCTCCACGACCAGGCTGCAGCCCTGGGCGGCACCGCCCGCGGCTGCTTCCACAGCGCTGGCGTCTGTGTCCTGCACTTCGACGGCGACGCACCGCTGGACGCCCTCGCGGCTCTCGGCGGTGTCCGCTACGCCGTCGCCGACACCCCGATGCTCCTGGCCCCGCCGCCCGCCGCCCCGGCGCAGCCCCCCTCCGACGCCTCCGGCACCGCAGACTGCCCCGACCTGTGGGACCTGGACCTGCTCGAGGCCGAAGCCGTCTGGGCGCGGGTCCGCGGCGCCGAGGCCCCCGTCATCGCCGTCCAGGACGGCGGCTTCCTGGAGAGCCACGTGGAACTCGCGGACCGGGTCAGCGGGCGCTTCGACTACGGCGACTGGGACACTACCCCCGAGGTCGAGACCCAGGTCGAGGTGCCGGCCCACGGGACCTTCATCGCCGCGATGCTGGCCGGGGTCGACGACAACGACGCCGTCCGGGCCGGCCTGGCGCCCGACGGCCTGCTCAACCTGCAGAAGATCGCCGACAGCGACGGGGCGCTCTACTGGTCCTACGCCATCTCCGCGATGGCCGACCTGGCCGACGGTGACCTGGGCGTGCGGGTCCTGAACTACTCCCTGGGCAGCCACGGGGAGCACCAGGGCTTCGAGGACGCGGTCGAGGCCCTGGGCCACGCGGGCATCCTGGTCGTGACGGCGGCCGGCAACTGCAGCGAGCCCGACTGCTCCGACGCCGACAACGACCAGTACCCGATGATCCCCGCCGGCTACCCCTTCGACCACGTGGTCGCCGTGGCGGGGACCCAGCGGGACGACACCTTGAACCCCTACAGCCACTACGGCGCGATCAGCGTGGACCTGGGAGCGCCGGGAGTGGACCTGTGCAGCGCTGGCGTGCTGAGCGACACCGACAGCTACACCGCCGGGGGCACGAGCTATGCCACCCCGCTGGTCGCCGCCGCCGCGGCGCTGATCTGGGAGCTCCACCAGGAGCTCACCCCCACCGAGCTCGCCCGGGTGCTTCGGGCGTCGGCCCTCGACGTGCCCGAGCTGGCCGGCAAGGTGCGCTCGGGGGGCCGGCTGGACGTGCTGGCGGCTCTGGACACGGCGGTGCCCCGGCTGGAGGCGCCCCCTGATGTCTTCGTCGACGGCACCGGAGAGCTGGCTCTGCAGCTGATGAACCCGGCCGCGACCGGCGACGGCATGCTGGTGCTCTTCCACGGCCCCGAGCTGGTCATCGACTGGGCCGACGAGGACTGGTCCGTCCAGCCTTTCAGCGCCGGGGAGACCCTCTCGCTGCCCGACGCCGGCACCGTCACCGTCGACACGCCGGGCGCCCTGCTCGCGGGCCCGTTGTACGGCCACGGGACCCGCGCCATGTCCCTGGGCCTGAGAGGCCAGGCCCTGGGCACGACCGAGGTGACGGCGCGGCTGGTGGTGACGAGCCCCGGCGCCGACTACCTCAACGCGCCCTACGCCAGCGGCGAGGCCGACCCGACCGGGTTCCTGGCCTGGTCCTTCGCCGCCGATGTGACCGGGACCGCCGACCTGGACACCGCCACCCCGGTGGACCCAGGCCACGGCGAGGTGCCGTCAGGCTGCGGGTGCACGAGCCGCTCCGGCCCGGCTCCCCTCGTGCCCTGGCTGGCGGTCCTGGTGGTGGGCTGGCGCCGCAGCCCTGCTGCCGACGGGAGGCTCCCCGCAGCCTGATCAGTCCGCGCTGAGCGCCTTGGTCGAGGCGAGCGCCCGCTCCTGCTCATCGACCAGGTACCCGCTCGTGAAGCGGGGGTGGGCCCCCATCGCCAGCTTCTGGCCACACAGAGGGAGGTCGAACCAGAAGCGGTTGAGGAGCACCCGGCGCTCGACCTCCGAGAGCTCTTCGAACATGCCCAGGGCCGTCCGCTCCCGCCGCTCGGCCTCGGTGGCGCTGTCGGGCCAGGGGCGCAGCAGCTGGAAGTCCGACTGCCACCACCAGGTGCTCCAGGTGATGCGCCGCCGGGTCCTGGCCAGGTCGTCGGCGACGGCGTTGCAGAAGACCTCGCCGTCTCGCAGCAGCGTGAAGTCGTTGAGAGCGGGCGGGCCGCCCACCGCTCAGTCTCCGGAGGTGCAGGCCACGTCGACCGACTCCAGCGCCACAGGGACCGACCAGGCTTCCATGCGGTCCGCAGCCGCGGTGATGCAGGACTGGGGGCCGTCGGGGCAGGGCAAGCACCCGGCGTCGGAGCCCTCGAGCAGCTCGCAGAGCTCTTCGGCGTCGAGTCCCATGAGCTCGCCGAGCTGGCCGGCCGGCGCGGTGGCCTCCCAGGTGATGCCGCCCACGAACTCAGCGTCGGGTGCAATGGTGCCCGTTAGGGAGAACGCCACCAAGGTGAGCGCCCCGGCATCCCCCACGAGCTCGAATTCGTCGAGCCGGAACGAGAAGAACGGGGCCTCGTCGTTGTCGACCTGCAGCGAGGACGAGGTCGGCTGACAGGGGTCCTGGGACACCGAGCCCTCTCCGCCGTCGGACATGCCTGCCAACACCCCCAGCCCCGCGCCTTCATCGAACTGGACCTCGAACAACACGGTTCGGTCGAAGGCTGCCGAGAACGCCTGCGCGACGTCCGACGACTGAAGGTATCGCCCGCTGGTCAGGTCCAGCTCGAAGGTGCGCCCCAGCATGGTCGCGCCGGACTCGACGGGCAGACCCAGCTCAGAAGTCGAGAACGAGATGCGGGGACTGCCGTGGCAGTAGTCGAGCCCGGCCTCGTAGACGGTCTCGGGCTCCAGGGGCTCGTCGGGCAGGTAGGAGATCCAGAGACCGTCCGCGGAGACCGCCTGCTCTCCGGGGAATTCAGCCGCCACCACCGCCGTCGGGTCAGGCTCGCTGAGCTCGAATTCGAGGGCGCTGCGGTGGTAGAAGTCCTGGGCCCCGTCGATGGGCCATGTGCTGTCCACAGAGACGGTGCAGGTCGGTCCAGCGTCGGTGCCGAGGTCCGGTACCTCGACGCAGGCGCTCGACCCAGCGAGCGCTGCGAGCGAACCGAGCAGGCGTGTGAGGCGCTCAGACATTGGAGAACGGCCGGCGCACGTCGATGAGCTGGAGCCCAGCCACGAGCTCGTCGAGTCCACGCTGGATGTCGATCTCGGTGGTGAAGCCAGCCCCGCGGATGCGGGCATAGGACACCTCGTAGTCGCGCTTGTCCTGGTCTGAGCCGATCTCGGCGAAGTGCACGTGGAAGTCGAGCCGCTCCTGGAGCAGGCGCACGATCTGTTCCTTGGTGTAGTTCATGGACTCGTGGCCACAGTTGTAGACCTGATCCTGCATCGCCTCCCAGTGGTCAAGGCCGTGCAGCACGGCGCGCGCCATGTCGTGGACGTGGATGAAGGTGCGGCGAAAGTGGCGCTCGTAGACCAGCAGGTAGCGCTGCACCAGGGCCTGGTAGGTGAAGTCGTTGATCATCAGGTCCAGCCGGGGGCGCGGCGAGAGGCCGAAGGCCGTGGCGAAGCGGAAGCTCATCGCGTTGCCCCGAGCCATGCACAGGCGCTCGGCCTCGGTCTTGGTCTCCCCGTAGAGCGACAAGGGGTTCAGTGCCGTCTCTTCGGTGCAGATCCCAGGCACCTCGCCATAGTTGCTGCCGGTCGAGGCATAGACGAGCCGGGCCGCCGGGTCCATCGCGTCCAGCACGACCTGGGTCCCGCCGACATTGACCTGGTGAGCCCGCTCCGGGAACTTCTTGCACAGTGGGTAGCCGACCAGGGCTGCCAGGTGGACGACCACGCTGGCGTCTCCGACCACCGGCTCCACCACGCCCGGGTCGCAGACGTCGCCCCGCGTGAAGTGGAAGCGCTCGTGAACGAACAGCTCCATCAGCGGACCCGGGCCATACTCCAGCGTGTCCAGCACGTGCACGCGGTGACCCGCCTGGAGCAGCTGCCGGCAGACGACGCTGCCGTAGTACCCAGCCCCCCCGGTGACGACGACATTCTGAGCGGACATGCACACCTCCGATGACAGGGGGCCTTTCAAGGACCGTGCCGCCCTCCCTGGTCCCCACGGCCGGGCACCGGGCGCGGAGAATGATTCATAACGAAACAAGTCGTTTCAGTCTGACGAAACAGAAGTCACACACGCCAGGAGACGCCTGATGCCGGCCCGGACTCCTCCAGGACATCCATCTTGAATCCCATCCGACCCAGTGGGACTCCTTGACTCATACGCCTCCGCGAGAGTCACCGATGTCCTTGACGCTCCTGTTCTGGTCTTCCCTGCTGGCCTGTGGTGACGGAGAGGCCCCCGCGCCTCCCCCGACGGGATCAATGGACACGCCGACGACCGGTCTGGACTCGGCCGACACCGGGACGCCGTCGACCGGTACCGCGGACACCAACTCCGGGGGTTCCGACACGGCCATGCCCCCCGACTCGGGCACCGCGGAGCTCGGCGACTACTGGGAAGACTGGCCCCGCTCGACCTTCTTCCCGACCTTCTGCAACGAGTGCCACCCCTCGATGGACACCCATGATCACGACTTCACGATCTATGAAGACGTCGTCGAGGAGTACAACCACATCTACTGCGGTGTGGGCCTGGAGATGGTGCCCGAGTGCGAGGATCACCATGAGCCCGGACACCTGCCCCAGGGCGATGGTGCCTACCCCACCGACGACGAGCGCCTGCGCCTGGTCGCCTGGATGGACGCGGGCATGCCCAAGCTGTCCGACCTGGAGTGAGCGGCCTCGGGTCCTCGCGTCACTCCAGGAGACCGCCCAGCTGTTCCGTCGCCGAGACCGCCAGCCGGTGGGTCGTCACCGACAGCGGGTAGTCGGTCATCGACGCCGGCGCAGAGATCGAGGGGAACACCCCGGACCACCCAGGTGGAGGCCACGCTCGCCAAGACCCCCATCAGACGCTGGAACCCCCTGTCTCGAGCCCACGATGGTCTGACGGGTCGGGGCTCCGATTCGACCCCTACCCCCTGCTCGACGACGGCACCGAGCGGGCCGACTGGTTCGAGAACCTGGCGATCATGCGCCGGGCCGGGCTGGACCTGAACGGGGAGCCGACCGCCGAGCACGACAAGAACCCGCAGGTCAACGGCGAGGCAAGGCACCCTCCGAGCCTGCCGCCGGCCTCGAGCCCTGCATGTCTTGGCTCCTCCACGGGCTCTTTGAGGGGCGTCGTCCGGGCGGCGTTCGGCGGCCGCCGGGACCTCCTCAGTCCAGCGTGCAGCGCAGCCACCCGGAGGTCGTCCACTGGGGCGTGCCGAAGTAGTCGAACTCCACGTCGTTCCAGATGAAGTCGTAGGTGCCGCCACCGGCGCTGTTGTCCGCGTACATCAGCGTGGTGTCCAGGGGGCTGCCGCCGCTGGCGTCGTTCCCTCGCAGGCTGAAGTTCAGGCCCGGGTAGCCGGTGTCGTAGCGGCCGCTGGGGTCCTCGATGCTCATGTACTGGAGCACCATGCTGTAGTACAGGTCCCCGGTGCCAAAGCCGGCGCTCACGTAGAAGCTGCCCGTGTTCGTGCTGCACGGGTTGACACCGGTGTCCATCAGCTCGTGCACGACCCCGTCGATGGTCAGGGTGTTCATCGCCACCGTCGCGGTCTCGGTGTCGGCGTCGGTGTCGGCGTCGGTGTC
>Ga0114933_10003734_pt1 | contig 14647 bp, 12 predicted proteins | sample 4SBtaG_FD_89691 | JGI IMG/M metagenome (GOLD analysis project Ga0114933, IMG submission 89691) | Deep subsurface microbial communities from Kolumbo volcano to uncover new lineages of life (NeLLi) - 4SBTROV12_W25 metaG | ecosystem: Environmental > Aquatic > Marine > Volcanic | place: Kolumbo...
AAACAGTTTAAAGTTGGTTAACCCACTTTGACGCTGGGACTCTGCTGACATCAGCCTATCTTTATACACTCCGTCCAAGTTCTCAAAGCCTTTTATCGCATCTTTAATATTACTGTATGCGACATCAAACACCTGGAGGTTTAGTAGATTATGGAAGATATCTTTCTGTCCTGAATCAGTCATGGCACAGAACAGAGAGGTAGCTGATGGACTGAAGTACGACGTTTGCATTAGCGTCTCTAAGTCTAACTTTAAGAGAGTGTTAATGCTGTCCTGTGTCTCTGAGTTGTTCTTCATTCTGCAGTCTTTGCCGTTGAATGTAAAGAATACTTCGTTTTTAAACTTGGCGTGTAGCCGATACCTCGTTATTTTAAAGGGCACACCTCCGCAGTCTCCTGTGAGCTCAACCACGCAGTCGCGGCCTACGATATTGTTAACTACAGCGTCCTGTGTTACGCCTGTTCCTGTCTTTCCGAACAACACCCACAGTATAGAGAGGAAAAGGCTGGACTTACCCGCCCCGTTGGAGTCTGCGGAGCCACTTTGCTGATTATCCCCTAGAACTAGGACAGGAGAGTCATACGTGAAGTGTATCTCAGCACTCTTATATGACCAGAAGTTGTTTAACTTTAATTTGTGTAAATTCAGCATGTATTTAAGCGGTTTTGTATCTCTTTAAACAGCTCAATACGCCTATTTACAGGGCAGTTGTTAATTAGGTATGCCAGGGTACCACTTGCAATAGAAACGCCCTGAGAACGCCTCCTAGCCCCCTTAATCGAGGAGTTTTCAAGGCATATTTCAAACGTAACACCTGCATCATTCAATTTCTCTAGTTGAACACTGCTGGGCACGAAATCTTGGCAAATTATCCTATAATAATCAGCTTGTTTTGTGAGGATTTCGTCCATCTCTTTACCAGACTTCACGGTGAATCTAACAAAGTTAGGGTATTTTGTAGCTACCCTCTCTACACCTCCGCTATCCATGTTCAGCACTATAAATGACTTTTCCTGATTTTCATCACTAAAGCTATGGTGTATCGGACTACCTATGTACATACTGTTTCTATTCTTTGATAAATATTGAGGGGTATGGTAGTGGCCAAGTAATATCTTATTGTACTTAGATTGTACCTCCTTTGTCAGCCTTACGCCTTCTTTAGTCCTGTAGTCTGTATCAATCACCTTGGCTCCTGCTACCGAGAAGTGTCCGAAGAGGTAGTCAGCGGAGGTGTCTTCGATGATATGTTGAGTCGTGGTGTGGTTATGTATGTACGGGACGAAGAAAACATCTTTACCCATGATAGTTATATGGGTAGGCACACTTATGATGGTAGTATTGCGCCTTGCAAGAGGGGCGCATGCGTTAAACTTACCATCGATAGTACTCTGGTCGTGGTTACCTACGAGTATGTAGAAGTGAAGGTCTTCGTACGTTTTTAAAAACTGATGGAATAGGTTGTAGCTGGTAACATCTATCTGTCCACGCTTGTGAAATATGTCACCGAGTATTGCTACGGACGTTATGCCGTTTTTTCGTGCGTATACGGCTTCCTGCTGTAAGACGCTTAGAATATCCAGTAAACGAGTATTAACACTGTTTTTTAACGAGCTAAAGCTTCGCCATTCGTGTAAGTGTATATCTGCAGTTACTAGTAACTTACTCATCGTTTTCTAAATCTCGCAGCTTATATATAACACGTTGGATAGTAATATAACTAATTTGCCACCTGTCCGCCAGCTCCTTCATATTATATTTACCAGATTTAAACTCTTCATAAATACGTAGGTCTCTTCTGGATTTTAAAAAGGACTCCGCAGAGGGTACCCATATGGTTTTACCTCCAAACTCAGAGAGAATCTTTAGGGTGTTGGTGACGCCGACAAGCTTTATCAGCTTTTCATGAATCTTGCTTTGTTTCGTCCAGCGTCCCATTATAAAAAGACTTCATGTTAGGTAAATACAGTTCAGGGTCTAAGTAAAACACGTCTAAGTGAGCCTTACAGCACGTCCATACGAACACCCCGCTGTACGCTACCACGCAGTTAGCTTCATTACCATGCAGGTTTATTAACGTGTCACATACTGCACACTTTGGAGAGGTAGACATTAAGCGGCTTCTGGTGTTCGGATAAGAGACAGGCAACGGTCTTTTAACCACACGAATCCCTCTTCGTCTTCTGTGAAGTGCTTGGTCAGAGCATCCTGCCTATATTTCTTGCCTTCGTACTCCAGCCACCCTTTAGAGGTACCGAATACTCCGTTTTGTTTAGCGAAGTACAGTAGGGAGTCAACGTCGTCAATTCCTCTATCGTAGTATAGGCTGGTCAATACTTCTTTTCCCGGAGGGCCTAGCCTGTTCTTAACGATGGTAGCCTGCATCCGAATACCTTCAGGCACACCCTTTACCTTGCTTGAAAGTACCTCGGCAGTGCGCAGCTTGATACGTATGGAGGGGAAGTAGCTCCATGCGGACCCTCCAGTAGATATTTCTTTCGGCCCATACATGGCCAGAGGGTTAGCTACAAGGTGGTTGATACCTACAAAGGCAATGTTGTGGATTGAGATTTCATTCACAATCTTCTTTAGCGCACGCCTATTCATCACAGCGTTCTCTGCAACCTTCGGAGGCTCGGTAAGAGTCTTCTCAATTTCAGCCTTACTAGGAGGGACGCATGAGTCCGCGCAGATAACTACGGGAGTGTCTGGGGATATCGTTTCTCTTATCTTGGTTATCAAGTTAAACGTCTGGTTGTACAAGTCTTCAATAGAGTCAGGCTGGGAGACAATAAGCCTGTCAACATCCACACCTAACGTTGCGGCGAAGTCAGGGTCAGCGGCAGATTCTGTGTCCAACAGAACGCCTACCCCTCCCATCTTTTGTACGTTGCCAAGGATGGCGTAGCAAAAAGCACTCTTACCTGTAGCGCTTTTACCTGAGAGCTCAGTGATTCTACCTATCGGTATGCCTCCGCCTTTTCCTATAGCCTCGTCTAACAGCGTGCTGCCTGTGCTGACATACATGTTCACCCTACTGGAAACATTTTGGTCACCCATCTTTCCCATAGTACCGAACCCGAGGTCCTTTTTCATTGAGGCCACAATATTATCTATTTCTTTATTATCTATACCTTTATTTTTCATTCCTGCGTCCTTTATAGTCCAGTAACCTGCACCACTGCCACCGAACGACCAGTGACAGCGGGGCAGGCCGAGGAGATTAGTTGTCGAGTGTAGACAAAAGGTCGTCTACGTCGTTACTCTCACTCACAGCCTTAGAAGCGGCGTTACCGCTATTTACCGGAGTGAAGTCAACGTACTGACACCTGTCTGCGATGACTTCCAGTTTCGCGTAGTTAGGGATAACACTGAGGTCAGCCAGTTGGTCACTCCATGCTTCCCACCTACCTGACACGTCTTCTTTTTCATCCAGAGAAACAGAGTACGTGAAGAACTCTGCGTTGGCACTAAGCTTATTCTTAGAGACAACAATATTGTATCCATCCACCGGATGGGTAATATTTCCCTTTCTTTGAAAGAGAGAGGACAGCGCATCGCGCACCTGCTTGCCATATTGCATGACTCGAACGCCTGCTTCAGGCTCTTCCATGTTAACTACGTTGCTTATGAACTGCTGTTTAGCTCTAAGCTTCTTGGAGACTTCCATGAGGACGTCATCCATATACCTAGCTCCAGTAGTCTTAGCTTTGATAGACAGTGCACATATCGGACAGCTTCCTGTCGTCTCTGCTAAGCACGTTTCTGCAAACCAGTCTACCTCTAGGCCGTAGTTCTGCAAGATGTCCAAGTTAAAGTGTACTTTAAAACCTTGGTAATAAAGCGCCCCTTTCTCCCAAGGCGGCATAATCCGTAGAAGATTATCGCCCGCCTCGGGCTTAAAAAAGCTGGTCTTCTTCTCTTCAGCTTCTTCAATGGCTGAAATGTCTAGGTCATTAAAATCTAATTTACTCATTATTTGTATTCTCCTGTGTTGTTTTTGTGTTTTCGGTTACTGTAAAGCCTAACTCTGGATTTGCCAGAACAACTGCTTTAATTATTGGTATCATTTGCTTATCATTATTGAAGCCGATGACAGCTATCTGTGCGACCTCGGTTACCCGTTGCGTAAGTGCCTCTACTTCATCTGACAGTGTGTTGACAGATGAGGTGAGCACGCCAACGCCTACAGCAGCTGCTAAAGCTATTACTGCTACTATTGATTTAATCATATTAATTGTTTTTTCCTCTATATTAATTTATTATTTTACGGTCTTATACTACAACGTAACACGAAGTAGCATAGCGGGCCAGTATAAAATGCCCCATTTCCTTTGTTTTTTTAGTACTTTAAGTTCTTTTTCAACTATGGTGTGGTTGAACCTACTGGACTTGTAGAATATGTACTCTCCTAGTGTAATTGAACTAATTCCAAACCTGTCGCACACCTTATCAAACGCACCATTTATCTTGGAGATGTAGTGTAGCTCTCCCCTCCTAGTAAACGTATGCTCACCCAAAAGCTTCTTAAATGTCGCGCCCACTATCGTGTTGGGTAGATTCATTAGCCTCAGCTTTTTCAGCTTCCTTTTCGAAATGGTTGTCCCTGTACCAGCTTCCGTGCTTGATACGACTAATTATAGACGATATTCCGTAAGCAGGCAAGAAGAAAGGTCCGTATTTTCGGTATTGGTCTACATGTACTATCTCGTGTTCTACGGTTTTTCGTGTAAAAGCGTTTGATTTATACAAAATAATTTCTCCTAAAGTTATAGCAGTTTTGCCCATTTTTTCAAATCTCTTGTCAAACCTAGATCCTGGTTTGGCTACAAAGTGCATGTCTCCGTGTTTTTCGAAGTTATTATTACCAAAAAAGGCTTTTACACTTAACCCTACCAGAGTGTTGGGGAAATTCCATATTCTTTGAAACATTTCTTTCATCTAGTTCTCCTCCTCGCTTGTTATTTCAGGGTGTTTTTTTATCTTCTTAGTCCGAACTAAAATCACAGTGGAAGTAGGCATATCCCGGAGGACTAGCTACTCCGGATACACATGTGTCAGCTGCATCCATAGCGAGGCAAGTTCCCGCGTCACAGTCGCCCGCCACTGTGCAGGTGTCCCCATCATCGTTACCTCCAAAGCATTTCTTTGGATAGGTCGTGCCGTTGCAATCGTTGTCTACGGTACAGCTGACGGTTTGCCTGTAGGCGCACCTACCATTAGTGTTAGACCCGTCGTACAATATGGTACTAAGAGAGTTGTCTTGACAGTTGGCGTTGAACGGGTCGTTAAAGTAGTCACAGTTCTCTGTCTTGTTGTTTAAGCACAGCCCGAATAAAGTTCCAGTTAACTGTGAGCCTGTGACGTTAAAGTGTATTGTATCGGTAGTGCACAGCCCCGGATTGTTGTCTGGGCAATTATTATTAAACCACTTGTTGTGGTCTATCCACTTAACCCCCCGTTCTTCTGCCAGCTTGGTAAGGTGGTTCGCTTGGTACTCGAAGTCTTTGTAAAAGTGTAGGAAGTTGACGCCTGTTTGTCCTGTAGCAATGTAGTTTCCGATACCGGGAGTACCTTGCGATTGACCAACCATGATTAATTGTATATCGTCCCCCGTGCATTGATTATTACTATCACACACTCCCATCGCGGCGTCTGCGCCTGTGTTGCACGTAGCTGGAGAGAGGCCCGTACAGTCCGCGTCCGCATCACAAGATACATTCACATCACCGTCGCAAAGCCCCCCAGTACAATCAGTAGTACTACTGCACGTTGGTTGGGCGCGTCTATCATCGGCTGTCTTTAAGTAAGCTGCGTAGTCTTCTATCAACGAACCGTGCGACATCTTAGCAGACAGGCACAGGCCATTAGGACAACCGGGAGCCGCAACACAGGCACTAACGCATCTGTGGAAGCTGGTTTCTGCACAGTCCTGCCAGACGTTACAAGCATCCCCGGTAAACTCTCCCGTGTCACACGTATTAGTGGTGCATTCATGCCTTTGTACGAACTGTGAAAACGAGTTTGCTCCCGTAGCATAACAGTCTTCATTAGAGGAACACTCGTTGCCTGTTTGCGCAGGAAAGTCTCCTGAAGATTGATTACAGTCAGTATCCGTAGGGTCACAGTACCAGCAGTATTTCTTATTTGTTTGGTCTAAGAACGCTGAGCCGCTGTGCCTATCGCAATCGCAGGCGTTACCAGAGTCTGCGTTGCCCGGTGAATGGCAAAATCCATCTTGGCAGGGCACTTCACAGATACTTTGCGCACCATTCCTCGGGTCCGTAACACACCCACCAAACCTAGTATCTGCAGAGTCACAGGTGTCACCAGTACAGTCAGCGTCAACAAGACAGGCCTCCCCCGCTTCCGTAGCTAAAACTCCGCAGTATGCTGGACCTTTGGGGCAGTCAGCGGAAGTAGTGCATGTAGTTTCGGTGTAACAGGATTCCCCGCAGACAATACCCGTTGAAGTTGTTGTACAGCCCTCTGAAAATCTGGCGAGTTGAGATGTAGAACTATTGATGCCAATACCTATTAATAAGTAGTCACAACCCCTACAGACTGTCCCGTTATCGGGATTTGTAGTTGTGGGGTCACAAAGCGCACCAATTTTAACGTTAGCGTGATACGCACCGTCTGACGGCTCAATACCGTCCATGAGTTGCTCGAAATTATCCCTAACATCTTCTGAAGTAATACTGCCCCTAGTGTAGAAGATAACATCGTCAATTCCTCGTATTTCAGACATAACTGCGAGATGTAAATCAGAGGGTGAGTAGGTAGAATCTCCGGCCATACAAAAGGTCTTCCTGCCATCTTCATTTGCGTCCCTAAGAGTATGAGGAAACTGTTTCTTAGGCGTTTGTACTATCAAGCTGCCCAGTACAGCTGTAGCATGGGAGGCTCCCGGCGACCCTGACTTTGTGTTTTCTATGTTTAGCCCAGTGTTGGCCCAAGACCAATTGAAAGCGTTTGCCGTACCTGTTAAATCGTTTGTCCACGTAGGGTAAACGCATGTACCGCTGCAGTCAGCATCAACGGTACAAACAGTAGTACCGTCCTCACTACACATCCTTTCGCTTAAACTAATACAATTACCCGAAAAACCTCCGGTACAGTCTGTGTCAGTCTGGCAATAAGTAGTACCATCTCTACACACGCCTGCGGGGGGGTGCTCTGTGAAAACCCTACCTATTACGCCTATTTGATTTGAAACCATTTTAGTAAGTAAGTCATAAGTATCACCTACGGCGCAATTCTCTTCTGATCCTGCTGTGCAGCTATATTGGGAGTTAGCTGTTATGTTTGCTTTTATTATGCTGCTTTTAACGTTTTTCGTGTTTCCCGTGTTATTGGAACTATTAGGCTCGGTAGCATCCTCGACGTTACATGCCGCGCCACTCCACCCCCACGGACACTCGCCGTCATCTTGTCCTAGTACTATAAACTCTACACCCATATGTGTATGGGCAGACTGTTGACAGTCTGCATCAGCGTAGCAAAGTACAGATTGTAGTGCAGAGCACTGTCCGGGGTATATAGCTACGCCGTTGCAGGCGCCCCCACCCGCGCAGTTGGAATCTACAGTACAAGAACTGCCGGGTTCACTACCTCCCGTGCAGGTTAATGTTATTAGTTCAGGGTTTCCACCTCCAGACGGGCACGTGCCTGTTCCACAATCTGCGTCTTCGACACAAGATACTCCAGGAGTGCCTCCGCCGACGCAAATAGGGCCACACGGGCTAAAGTCCCCGATAGAATTTAAGTTAAAATCGCTCATTTTTAGTATTTGCTTGTCCCCTGAGGCGGCTTCTTTTAGACCGACACGATTACTTATGGGCAACAATGATGAATTTATAAAGCTTTCTTCTGTTGCAGCGCCTGTAGCTCCTATAGTTATTTTGTACGGACTAACCAGGTCGCAATACCACGGGGAACCTGCCGCTGAGCAATCAGTAGATTCACTAGCCGTTTCACACTTCGAGGGCGTATCTAATTCATCTAGCGTATCTGCGCACCACCTAGACGATGTAGTTGTTTGGGGGTCTAGATCCCTAGAGTACCTCAAATCATCGACGCATTGAAAGTTAAAATTAGCGGAGGTCTGAGTCTTAGTCTCGTTTGATGGTGAACAGCCTCCTAATGGAGACCATTGCGTATGCACCCCGCTTGGCTCGTAATCTGGGTATACTCTTTTGACAATCATGTTTTGTACAGGGGCAATAGAGGAGGTTACTGCCGCCCAATCATCTACAAACATGGTGTACTCTCCCGGTCCTGTTAAACTGCTGTAGCTAATGGTGCATGCGTGGCTATCGGCAGTACAAGTACCTCCTCCGGCAGTACACGTTGATGATTCATCTCCACAAAAGTTACCGTCGTCAGTGCCTCCAACGCATGTTTTACACACTGTTCCTGCAGCACCGAAGCCAGAGGACGTACATATCTCTCCCGTATCTGGACACCTACCAAGTACGTTGTGCGCCTCTGTGTGGGCGTCTTTAAATCCTACGTATGTGTTTATAATGTTAGGGATAGGGCTGGCGTCACAAGTTTGAGCGATACATAGGGGTTCGACGTTACAAGAACCACTGCAGTCTGCGTCAACGGTACAAACAGTGATGCCATCTTCGCTGCAAAAATTCCAAGGCATACCTGTACAGTCTGCGTTGTTTACGCACCTGTTATTACTAGTAGTAGGAGAGTAGCCCGAAACTCCGTTTAGATTAGTGCCTGTCCGTGTGTATTCAAACCACCCATCACACCTACCATCATACGTGCTTCCGTCTACAACTTCACAGTCAGCTTGAGTGGCACAGGCCCATCTATCCTCTGTACACGTGCCTGTTTTTATGGAGGAACTACCTGCGTTATTGCCGTCTATGTAAAGCTCGCAATATAATGTGTTATTACTGTGGTCTTCCGCTATAGATACCTCCACCCATCCCTTTTGAGTAACGGCGTCACTCAGTCTAACTTCCAGTATTGAGGACCCATAACTAGGGGAGGCACATACAGCTTCTCCTATTGTAGTTTCTGCGCAGGTGTTCACGGAACCAACCACACACGTGGTATCCGGGTTCCTAGACCCCAAATCACATATGGTAGGAGTCAGCCCAGATATCAATGACAACTGGAATTCACCGTTAGTAATGTTTTTCTCTGCCTTTAACCAACACCCATATAGCGGATGAGAATCAGTAGTTGACAAGACATTGCTGTCATCTAGTAGGTTTCCCATGATATTCTTACTCACTACTGTGGCTTCAGTAGCAATTGATTTGTCTACGTTTAATAGAGTAGCGTCGATAACACTGCCCGGGCCAAAACTGTCTAACCAAATCGTTGCATGGGTAAACAGTTTAGGAGTACTGTCCACTGCCTTTTCTATGTACGTCGTAGAACTATTTCCAGCATCGAAAACACAGTTTGCTGCTCCCCAGTATCTTTTTATACTAATGGAATCGTTGTCCGCCTCGTCAGCAGCAGTTAAGTCTAACGTACCTGTACAAGCAGGTGTAGTGTCGCACAGTGTAATTGTGTCGCAGAGGGTGGTGGTAGTTGCACACGTTTTTATTTCATAGCTTGTGTTTTCGGCAAGGCTGGCTATTCCGTCACCCGTGGAGTTGGTAACACGCACAATGTCGCCTTGTGAGAACGTAAAATAGTCTTTGGCAGTTACATCATTAGTTCCAAATACATATGCGGTGTTGTTGTTGGATAGTGCCGTGGAAAACAATATTTGGTCATTTGAGGCTGTAATGCCTTGTGTCATCGGACTGTCGGCCAACCCCCTTACCTCCGCGTATGGGCAAATTCTGCCTTTGAAAGCGTCCCCCAGCGCATGCGAATACGGCTGATTAGCTGCCGTGGAGCGAGCAACATGGGTGCCTTGTAACTCTACACGACCATTAGAAGTTAGTTTCATAGTACACTGACTATCGTAATGAGACGGCATAGGGGCAACTTCAAGGCCCGCCGTATCTACGTCTTGACACGTGTACCCCAATCCGGCAAGGCCGCCCTCAGTGCACTCCGCATCCTCTACACAAAAATCAGTATAATGATTACAGTCTTGGGCGCTATCTTTGCACGTTTGAACCTCGTGCGGTTTACCCGTCCACCCCTCATCCGGGTCTATGGGAACCGGAACACACTCCAACCCGGCTTCCCCCCCTATACAATCGCTATCGCCCGTGCAAAGGCTTCCGGTCATGCCGCATCTCCAAGTGCCAGTTATAGAGGAGTTAAATCCCGATCCCTCGTAGTCCCCTCCTACCCCCGCCAAACAAATCCCTCCTCCGGTGCAGGCAGTACTATCGTCACATATTTCACCGGCACGAGAACCCCCGGAGCATACAGTAGGTAGCCACGCGTTGGTGGGGCCGCAGTTGGGAAAACAATTCTGTTGCTTTTCTTGAAATAAGCAGTCATAATTATATTCGGGGTTAGTGCTGTCAGCACACCGCCATCTATCTCTCATCCTGCTGCCAGATTTAGCACAGACAGAGCGCGGCATTATTTCGATACTACGAACATAGTCTATGCATTGGTCAGATGTAGTACTGGGCAGGATGGCGGGGCAGTCTGCGTCAACCACACAGGCTTTGTTAGTTGTGACCGAGGAACCTAACGTTACTCCGTTCAGCTTGTCTGCATTGCCCATGTAGCATTCGGTATCATGCGGACGTCCGTAGACATCAAGTATATTGTCTATTAGGTTACTGTACAAAGGATGACTTTGGTCATTAAGATAGGGATTTCTAAATCTGTTAAGGTTACAATATTCAAATCCATCTACAAAGCCTGCTGACGTAGCGAATGCCGAAGTCGATAAAAGTACAAGGCTTAGAAATGTTGCAACTATTAGTGGTAGACGCATTTTATATACCCCCCCACATTGGTTATTACTCCGTGGTTTGCTGGATTAACTAATACTTTAATTTCCATAGTATCTCCAGCAGCGTAGGTAATAGAGCCCGTGCTTGTTACTTGGCAATTCGCAGGGTTGGCAGCGCAAGTATGCGCGCCTAATCCTTGGTCGGTATTATCATCACGAAACATTATGCAGTTGAGGGAAGCCCCACACGTCCCGTTTTTACACACCTGAATTTCAACGCCCGTGTCCTCGGTTAGCTGTACATCGTCTTTTAAATTACAGAGCATCTCTGTACATGTCATTGCGTCAACCCACACAGCCTTGTTATTAGTATTCAAACTCGCGGTGCCATTTGTTGCGCCTGCTTCATCATAATGTAGGTCGGGAGCAATATATTTTGACACGTTATATCCTTGGGCATTGTTGGGTAAAAAGGTGAAGTATTTAACCCTGAGAGGCTCCCACATAGGAGTACTTCCTTGGCACACCTCTATCCAATTATCATCAGTGTCGTAATACAGGGCACCTTCAAATGCTGCGTTACAAGTAGCAGGAGCACTCTTGCCAACTATCCTAGGGTACTGCATAGAACAGGCATCGTTAAGTGCATCGTCGCAGTCTAGCATATTTACATTGGCGCTTGTTTGTAGTAATATATTTGTGCCGGCGTTAACAACTTCTATCTCTAGGTTATTATCTAACGAGTTTGCGTAAATCCTAGCGATATTGGCGGCGTTTGAATTTGCAAGATGAAGTGCAGCGCCAAATTGCCCTGTGACCCCCTCTATTACTACTTGAGATTCTCTAAATCTTAGTATTTTGTCATCCGCCGAGTCTATGCACAGCGAGGAATAAATAGTCTCTTCATCGTCAAAACGTAAGCACAAATCTTGCGTACCATCGTTGTTTCCTATGTCTAACTCTGAGAGCATTGTGGCACCATCAGTTATAAGGTCAACTTGTGTCCACAGCCCGGTTGTAGGCAGTTTTAATTCAACAGCGTTGCTAGTGGCGTTCATAGGTACCGTGTCCCCTTCTACGTACACTTGAGAATCTAGGACGATAGTACATTCTTCGTGTGTGTCGGGGTCGGCACTGTCGGCACAAGCAACGTCATGGTACACTCCAAACGTAAACTCGTTTACGTCAGTGGTAGCTGTACCGGAGACTTGGCTGATGATAGTCATGTCTATAGTGGGGTTACCCCATTCTAATTGTCCCGTACCGGGAGTAACGACTAGGAGAGCCTCGCCTATAGTAGACGTCCCTACGTCAGCAGGGAGTATTAGAGTATGCGCAGCGTTAGAGGTGTGAGGCTTAACAGTAACTATGGTGCTGTTATCTTCAAGGCGCAGTTCATCGGTCTTAACATGCCCCCCGGATACGGTTTCTAGTTGAGGTACGGTAGAGACATGACATGTTGTAGGAGAAAAGGCTACACAGTCAGTAGCTGCCGTAGCAACCGTGCAGTTTGTTACTCCGTCCCCTTCACAAACACCTTTAAGCATATCAGCATCGACATGGCACTCTGTAGTGTCAGACCCACTGTTGAAGCAATGAACCAAGTCCCCTGTCATTTTTAAAATACTTCTGCCTTCTACGGGGCTAAGAAGGTCTGTAGCTTCATTGTGGATGTAGTGTCCCCCCGCACCCTCTAGCTCCCACGAGTAAACGTCGGGACCAGTTGAAGTATGTTCACACACTTGTATTTGTTGGTTTTTATTACTCCCAACAGAAGCTCCGGACACAAGAATAATTCTACCGAGACTATTTACGTCACAAGTTTGCCCTGCGTTAGTAGTCATAACTGGAAGCATTAATTCGTTTGCGTCGTTGTTATCTAAGTTCAAAATTAGAGACACGGGGCTCCACATCCCGGTTGTAGGTAGTTTTAATTCAACAGCGTTGCTAGTAGCATTCATAGGTACTGTGTCCCCTTCTACGTACACTTGAGAATCTAAGACTATTGTACAGTTCTGGTTGGGGCTGGCACCTGCACAAGCAATATCATGGTACACTCCAAACGTCAGATCGTCTACGTCTAGGTTTATACTTCCGCTTGCGGCCTCAATTATATCTACTCTCTCCGATGTCTCTACACCTGTTGTAGCATCTATTTTTATAGCTTTTAACGCGTTGTCTGAACTTAGGGTGACACCAGTACCTCCTACTATTTTGATTAGGCTCTCCACGCTTACGGCCTGCACGTCGGCAGTGCCCCAGGTAAATCCAGAGTCTGCGTCGTTTATGTCAATTGTTTTAAAGTAATCAAGACTAGACAATCCATCTAGTAAGTTTAACTCTGTTGCTGATGCTGTTAGTAGCGTACCGTTAAGTTGAAGTCCCCCATCAACTAGGTCATGAGAGGCTATGTTTAGTATATGGTTCCCTCCCGCTGTTCCGACTAATAATGTAGTTCCATCAAAAGTTAAGACGGCTTCGGCGTCCAGCTCAGTAGTCGTGGTTCCCACGGTTACTAGCTCGTTTACTGTAGCATTATTGAGTGCAGTTATTACGCCCCCACCCCCTCCCCCGCCGGATACTCCTACCCAAGCAGGCGTTCCGTCGTCCTCACAGACATATAGAGTGTCTGCGTCATCCTCCCAGCATAACTCTCCATCATCCCCCGCTACACAAGCCAACGCTGTACAATCCGTAGCGTGTGTCTGGATGGATAGAAGGGTCTCGTCGATGTTGTCTCGGCCTATGAGCCCGTATGCAAAGGTTGTTCCTCCAGACGCAACTGTGACTACGTAATTTATAGTGGATGAAGACAACGCTCCGTCATCTAGTTGACTAACGCCTACAATACCTTCTGCGTCTTGTAGAAAGCCATGACTACCTGTAATTCCTAGTAAAGTTTCTATCTCGTCTAGTACACACTGAACCTCGTTCCAGTCCGTAGCCGTAACTAGATAGCTAGTAGCTCTTTCGTTAAATATATCAGCAGAGGTAGGGTATGAGCAGTGTGTCCCCAGTTGGGCGTCTGCAGGTGTAGATAAGAAAACAAGCAGAGTTGCGAGAAGTGCCTTTTTAAAATAGTGTTTCGTTTTTGTCAACTAAGTTTTCCTCGTGATACCGACTGAAGGCTAGGCTTTTTAAGGCGTCTTTGCGGTGTATCATCGCTTGGACCATGCCTGACAGGACTTCTTTTTTATGCTTGAGAGTTTGCTTTTCCTTTTTTAGTTTCATGACAGTGATATCAGCCGCTAAGCTTTGCTCTATTGTTTTTTCGGTAAGCTTTTGATTAGCTTCGACCGCTTTTTGTCGCAAGTTCAAAGCCTTCTCTGCCTCAACCAACTCAATTTCCTGGGACTTAGTATCCATCAGGAAATTACAGTCAGCCAGTGCTCTAGAAAGCCTTTCATACTTAAGGGGCTGCTCTGCTATCTCTTGGTCTAGAATAGACGTATCTATTCCTAAGTAACTCTCCGCATCAAAATCCTGCATCAGGTCCTCCATATAAGTGTATTATACCACTAAATATCGCACGTGCCAGTAGAACAGGCGTCTCTGGCTTATTCATTTATTGTTTCCACGTTATGTCACTTCTTTGTTTCTTCAAGTCTAGTAGAGCAGGGAAGTTTAAGTTCTCCCTTTTCTATTTTATCGTGCGCTACATACCCAATAACTCCTCCCGTGCCCACCAGAAGAGCGGGTCCACAGCCTGTGCAAAAAGTGCATAGGTATGAGAATGCAGCAATGAAGCCGAGTACAATTGCAGTTTGTTTAAATGTTTTCATTATTCCTCCTTAGTTTTCACTA
>Ga0114933_10003735_pt1 | contig 14640 bp, 9 predicted proteins | sample 4SBtaG_FD_89691 | JGI IMG/M metagenome (GOLD analysis project Ga0114933, IMG submission 89691) | Deep subsurface microbial communities from Kolumbo volcano to uncover new lineages of life (NeLLi) - 4SBTROV12_W25 metaG | ecosystem: Environmental > Aquatic > Marine > Volcanic | place: Kolumbo...
GAAAAACAACGTAAGAACAAAGCTACAAGCCTCCGCAAGTGGGCAGACTATGCGGAAAAAGCAATTGAAAAAGCCAAGAGTATCGAAGAAAAAAGAACTGGTGCAAAAAGAAGCACCGAAGCCACAAATTAAAGAAATAGAAAAAGTTGATACAATTGAAGATACTCATCATATTATTTTCAAACCTAACGATGGTCCACAAACAGAATTTTTAGCAGCAAGTGAACGAGAAGTTTTATATGGTGGTGCTGCTGGTGGTGGTAAATCTTATGCAATGTTAGCTGATCCTTTACGTTATATGGGTCATCCTTCTTTTAGCGGATTACTACTAAGACATACTACTGAAGAGTTAAGAGAATTAATATTTAAGTCACAAGAATTGTTTCCTAAGATATGGACAGGAATAAAATGGTCAGAAAGAAAGATGCAATGGACTGCTCCCTCTGGAGCTAGACTATGGATGTCATACTTAGATAGAGATGAAGATGTTCTAAGGTATCAAGGTTTAGCATTTAGTTGGATTGGTTTTGATGAGTTAACACAATGGGCTTCACCTTACGCATGGAATTATATGCGTTCACGTTTGAGGTCTACTGCTCCTGACTTACCAATATTTATGAGAGCAACAACAAACCCTGGTGGAAGGGGTCATGCATGGGTTAAAAAAATGTTTATTGACCCTTCCAGTCCAAATAAAAAATTTAATGCTAGAGATTTAGATACAGGAAAAGATTTAGTTTATCCAAAAGGTCATAGCAGAGAAGGTGAAGCTCTTTTTACAAGACGATTTATACCAGCAGTTTTAACAGATAATCCATATCTAGCTCAGTCTGGTGATTATGAAGCAATGTTATTATCACTTCCTGAGCAACAAAGAAAGCAATTATTACATGGCGATTGGGATATTAAAGAAGGTGCAGCTTTTACAGAATTTAATAGAAACATTCATACTGTTGAACCTTATAATATTCCTAAAAATTGGATTAAGTTTCGTGCTTGTGATTATGGTTATGGTTCTTATAGTGGTGTACTTTGGTTTGCTATTTCGCCAAGTGATCAATTGGTTGTTTACAGAGAGCTATATGTCTCTAAAGTTTTAGCAACAGATTTAGCAGATAGAATATTAGAACTAGAAGCAAATGATGGTACTATGAAATATGGAGTGTTAGATAGTTCCTTATGGCATAAAAGAGGTGATACAGGACCTAGCCTAGCAGAACAAATGATACTTAGAGGATGTAAGTGGCGACAATCAGATAGAAGTAAAGGCAGTCGCATATCAGGTAAGAATGAATTACATAGAAGGTTACAAGTAGACGAAATGACAGAAGAACCTAGAATTGTATTTTTTAATTCTTGTACAAATATTATTTCACAATTACCTGCGTTACCTTTGGACAAATCAAATCCAGAGGATGTAGATACAAAGGCAGAAGATCACTTGTATGACGCATTGCGTTATGGTATAATGACCAGACCTAGATTTGATATATTTGATTATGGTGGATCAAGACCCTCCAGAAAATTTGAACCTGCGGATTCTACCTTTGGATATTAGAGGAAAATAAATGGCTGATGAAGATGACAATGTAATTGAAACAGCATCTACTGTCTTAAATGATGTTGAAGAAAATGCAAACATAACAGAGGAAGATCAAGGTGTTTCTCCTATTGTTAGATATATTTCCGATTCTTTTGAAAGAGCAAAAGATTATAGAGAGTCAGATGAAATAAGATGGTTACGTGCTTATAGAAACTATAGAGGTTTATATGGGCAAGATGTTCAATTTACAGAAACAGAAAAGTCTCGTGTATTTATAAAAATAACAAAAACAAAAACATTAGCTGCGTATGGTCAGATTGCTGACGTATTATTTGCAGGTCAAAAATTTCCTCTTAGTATAGAGCCTACCACTTTACCAGAAGGTGTAACAGAAAATGTAACCTTCGATCCCAATAAACCTGATCAATTAAAAGATGATACTTCTCCTTATGGTTTTGCTGATGATGGGAGAGACTTTCCTGCTGGTGCAACTTTAGATAATTTAAATCTAGGACCATTAGAAGAGAAGTTAGAAAACATTGATGTTAAAGAAGGAGTAGGCGGAACACCTACTTCAGCAACTTTAAGTCCTTCATTAGTTGCCGCTAAGAAAATGGAAAAACAAATAATGGATCAGCTTGAAGAAAGTAATGCTTCTAAACATTTAAGAAGTACAGCTTTTGAAATGGCATTATTTGGTACAGGAATTATTAAAGGTCCATTTGCTAACAATAAAGAATACCCTAGTTGGGGTGAAGATGGGGAATATAATCCTAGTATTAAAACTGTACCATCAATAGATCATGTAAGTATATGGAATTTTTATCCTGACCCTGATGCAAACAATATGGATGAAGCTCAATATATTATTGAAAGACATAAATTAAGCAGAAGTCAGTTAAGACAATTAAAGAAACGACCATTTTTTAGAAGTAATGTAATTGATGAATGTATTAAAATGGGTGAGTTATATAGAAAAGAATCATGGGAAGATGATTTAGCTGATTATGAAATAGAACAAAAAGTAAATAGATTTGAAGTAATAGAGTATTGGGGTATCATTGATAAAGATTTACTTTCAGGTGATATTGATATTCCAGAAGAACTTGCTGAAGCAGATCAATTACAAGCAAATGTTTGGATTTGTGGTGATAAAATTTTACGATTAGTATTAAATCCATTTAAACCTGTACGTATTCCTTACATGGCTGTACCTTATGAATTAAATCCTTATAGTTTTTTTGGTGTAGGTATAGCAGAAAATATGGATGATACACAAACTTTAATGAATGGGTTTATGAGAATGGCAGTAGATAATGCTGTTTTATCTGGAAACTTAGTTATAGAAGTTGATGAAACTAATTTAGTTCCAGGTCAAGATTTATCTGTATATCCTGGAAAAGTGTTTAGAAGGCAAGGTGGAGCACCAGGACAAGCAATCTTTGGTACTAAGTTTCCAAATGTTTCTAATGAAAATATGCAGTTGTTTGATAAGGCAAGACAGCTTGCCGATGAAAGTACAGGCTTTCCTTCTTTTGCACATGGTCAAACAGGTGTATCAGGAGTTGGAAGAACAGCTAGTGGTATTAGTATGTTAATGAATGCTGCTGCTGGTTCAGTTAAAACTGTTATTAAAAATGTTGATGATTATTTATTAAGACCTTTAGGTGAAGGGTTCTTTCAATTTAATATGCAGTTTAATTTTAATCCAGAAATAATGGGTGATTTAGAAGTTAAGGCAAGAGGAACAGAAAGTCTTATGGCTAATGAAGTTCGTAGCCAAAGGTTAATGCAATTCTTGGGTGTAGCTAGTGGTCCTAACCTAGCACCCTTTGCGAAGTTTCATTATATTATTGGTGAGATTGCAAAGTCTATGGGTCTTGACCCAGAGAAGGTTACAAATAGTATGGAAGATGCTGCGATACAAGCTGAACTTCTAAAACAATTTCAACAAGATCAACCAACACCTGATGCTCCAGCAGGAGTAGACCCTCAAGATCCAACAGGTGCAGGTGGAGGAACAATAGGTACTGGACAAGCTCCAACACCAAATGAACAAGGATTCTCAGGAAATGAACAAACAACACAACCAACAAGAACTACTCAGCAAGATCAAACCATTGCTCAACAACAACCGCCAATGGACACAATTCAGTAATTATATAGATTTTTTAATAGCACAACAACATAAAATACTAGAACAATCTTCAGACATAACAGCTATACATAAAGCACAAGGCTTTATAGAAGCATTAGTAAAAATTAAATCTCTTAGAGATCAAATAAATCGGAGTTAATAATGGAAAAAGGTGGCATTGACATGGGTATGCAAAAAATGTTTGCACAAGGCGGTGAAAACATGGATGAACAAATGGAAATGTTTGGTTCTAATATTAGGTTAAAAGATGAAGGAGGAGAACAAGATGCTACTTCTGGAAATAATGTTCCTTTGGGGGGAGATAAAGAAGGTGTACGTGATGATCAAGAGGCAAATATTAGCGTTGGTGAGGTGGTTGTACCTGCTGATGTTGTTAGGTATCATGGAGTTGAAAAGTTTATGGCTTTACGTGATGAAGCTAAAATGGGTTATAAAAAAATGGAGGCAATGGGGCAACTAGGTAATTCCGAAGAAGCTACATTACCTGATGATACTATCTTTAATTCAGGCGGTGCTCCATTTTCTATTGTAGATATGGAAGTTGTTGATAGTGATGATGATGAAGTTGATGCTGCTGATGGTGCATTAATTATGGCTGCGAATGGTGCAGTAGCTGCTCCTACAGGAAATGTAAGTCAAGTACAGACTGATCCTTTAACTGGACAACCTATTATCACAACAGCAGAACAAGAGATTGCTCAAGAAGCAGGTGAATTAGCTACAGGTGTAACTGGACAAACTACTCAAAATGTACAACAACAACCTATAGTTGCTGCAAGTCCTGTAACACAGGCTGCTGTTCCTATTACACCACAGAGTACACAGGGAACATTACCACAGTTTAGTAGTTTTTTTGGTAGTGGCAGTCAGACTTTTATAAATGATGATGGACAACAAATTGTTCTTCCTATAGGAACTCCTGCCCCTCCTGGTTTTAGAAAAAAAGGTGAAAGCCCAGAAAGATCTATACAGCCTTTTCCTGGTGATAACACACGAGTTGAATCACCAGAAGAAAAGTTAGCTAGACAAAGGCAGGAACAAGCAGAGGAAATACGTCAAAACATTGATCCAACTATTTCTACTGGTGAGACTGATGCACAAGTAGCTTCAACATCTTTAGGTAATACTGATCTTACTGTTGATGATTTTAATAATATTTTAGATAATAGCAATGTAACTTTAGGTCAATTAGGAGATCAATTAGCATCAGAAGTACAAGTTGAAAATGCTATAAATGAAGCAAAGGATAGTTTGTTAGGTAAAATTGCTAGTGGTTCTATAACAGGTAGAGTTGCATCTGGAGCAGCTAAATTAGTAGAAAATATTTTTGGTAAAGGAAAAAGTGCTAAAGAAAAGTATGATGCTTATCAAGAACAGTTTGTTAAATCAAGATATGGTGGAACTGAAGGTAGAGGTTATAGACCTACAGCAGAAGATATAGCCGCAACTAAAGCAGCAGCAGATAAGGCAAAAGCAGAACAAGCTAGAGCTAGAGCAGAAGAAATTCAAAGTCAAATTGATGTTGCAAGTGCTCCAGATGCAGACATTACTCCTGGCGGACTTGGTGCTATAGATCCAGATTTAGCTGGAGTTGATTTAGGTCAAGCTAAAGGTGGATTAATAAGTGCAGCTAAAGGAACACTTACTACAAATCAAAAAAAACTTGATGTTGATGGAGATGGTGTATTAAAAAAAGAAGATTTTGCCGCACTAAGAGCAAGTAAAAAAACTAATGCTATGTATGGTGGATTAATGAAAAAGAAAAAAAAGAAAAAGAAATCATACGTAAAAGGTGGATTAGCTACACCTAAAAAATAGCTAAATAAACTAGCCACTCATCCCCCATGTTTTGCATGGCTACGTTGACCCTAGACAAAGGAAACATTATGTCCGAAATTGGTACAGTTGAACAACCAAAAACTAAAGCATTTGTAAGTAAACCTTATAATAAAGAAGAAAAAAATAAAAAAGAACAAGAAGAATTAGATAGACTTTTAGCTGAACAAAAAGGTGAAACAGAAGAAAGTAAAAAAGCAGAGGAAGGAAGTAATACAGAAGAAACTTTATCTGCGGAAGAAAAAACCTTTAAGAAAAGATATGGAGATTTAAGGAGACACAATCAGGAAGAGAAACAAAAGTTTGAAGCTAAAGTAGCAGAATTAAATACACAACTTGCTGTAGCTACTGAAGCTCAAATTAAACTGCCTAAAAGCAAAGAAGAGATTTCTGAATGGGCAGAAAAATATCCTGATGTTTCTAAAATTATTGAAACTATTGCTATGCAAAAGGCTGATGAAAGAGCCAAGCAAGTTGAAGATAGAGTAAAGGAAGCTGAAAAAATACAGGAACAAGCCTCTAAAGAAAAGGCTGAAGCAAAGTTAATGCAATTACATCCTGATTTTGATGAGATACGCAATAGTGATGACTTTCACGATTGGGCTGATAGTCAGCCTAACTGGGTACAAAAAGCCCTATATGAAAATGATAATGATGCTTTTTCTGCTGCAAGAGCTATAGATTTATATAAAGCAGATCAAGCCAAACAAGATATAGTTTCTGATAAAAAGTCAAAAACTACTAAGGCAGCCTCTTCTGTAGAAACTAGGAGTTCTAGAAGAGCACCTCAATCAGATGATAAAAAAGGTGCTCTAAGGGAATCAGAGGTAGAAAAAATGAGTGCTGCTGAATACGAAAAAAATTCAGATAAGATAATGGAAGCTATTCAATCTGGTAAATTTATCTACGATATATCTGGTTCTGCTCGTTAAACTATTGACATTTGTCAAGAAAAAACTATAACTATAGTCGTGACCTCCTTATGGACAACTCACACTAAATTAAGCAACTACAATTTTCTTTTAAATTACCTAGCTAAATATAAGCCCAAAGTATTTAGATCCGTACAATTTTAATTACTTTGCACCTTAAAAAACCTAGCCTTTGTTAGAGACTAATAGTTTGCGTCTGTTTTGCTGAAGAAAAAGGAGATATTATTATGGCATTTTCAACAGCAACTGGGTACGGAAGTTTACCTAATGGTAACTTCAGTCCTGTTATTTACTCAAAACAGGTGCAACTTGCCTTTCGTAAGACATCTGTTGTTGAGGAAATATCAAACTCTGACTATTTTGGTGAAATCGCAAATATGGGCGATTCCGTTAAAATCATCAAAGAGCCAGAGATCACAGTTAAGGGTTACTCTAGAGGAACAGTTATTACTCCTCAAGACCTTGACGATGAGGACTTCACTCTCAAGATTGATAAAGCTAACTATTTTGCTTTTAAAGTCGATGATATTGAAGAAGCTCATTCACACGTAAACTTCCAGCAACTCGCTACTGATAGAGCTGCTTTCCGTTTGGCTGACCAATTTGACCAAGAAGCTCTTGGTTATTTTGCAGGTTTCAAACAGTCTGCTCTTCATAGTGCTGCTGATGCAGCTAATACTACTGTAAGTGGTACTGTAGCTGTTTCAACTGCTGGAACTGATGAACTTTTAGCCTCAATGAAATTGGATGCGTCTGACTTTACTGATGGTAGTGGTACAGCAGGTTCTGCCGACAATACTATTGTTTTAAATAGTAGAGCTGGTGGTGCTACTGATACAACTCCAGCAGCAGCCACAACACATCCTCTAACATTGATTGCTAGAATGGGTAGAAAATTAGACCAACAAAGCGTTGACTCACAAGGTCGATGGCTTGTTATCGACCCTGTTTTCATGGAACTTCTTAAAGATGAAGATTCTCGTCTTTTCAATGGAGATTTCGGTGGAGACCAGGGTGGACTTGCTAATGGATTAGCAGTAGCTAGTATTCATGGCTTTAAGGTCTATATGTCTAACAATTTACCTTCAGTTGGAACTGGTCCAGGTACATCTGCTACCTCTAACACTTCTAACTATGGTGCAATTATTGCAGGACATTCATCATCAGTAGCTACCGCAGAACAAATAAACAAAACTGAAACATACAGAGATCCTGACAGTTTTGCTGACATTGTTCGTGGTATGCATATGTATGGTCGTAAAGTTCTACGCCCTGAAGCGATAGTTCGTGCTATCTACAACATAGGGTAAGGGAGATATAAAATGGCTACAGTCGCACTCGCAAACTCTACTCGTGGAAGTTCAGCACGAGGTAGACAACCATATTATCTGCAAAATAATGTCAACATGGCAACTGCTGCTACCTCTAAAGGTACTGCATTAGCTTCGTCTGACGTTATTACTGCGATTACAGTTCCTGCTAACACAGTTATTCTTCATGCTGGTTGGGAAGTTACTACAGCACACGCTGGTACTTCTTCTGACACAGCATTTGATTTCGGTGTTACAGGTGGTAACGTGGATTGTTTCGTTGATGGCTTCGATTTTGATGGTGCATCAGCAGGGGCTTATTCTAGTCCAACTGCTGATAACTACAATACAGTTGTGGTCGGTGGAACAGCAGATACAATAGACATTCTATTGCAAGCTATGACAGGAACAACTACAGCAGGTGTTCTTAGATGTTATGCAATCTTAATGGATGTTGATGATGTTGGATCATTAGGACCTGATGAGGTTACTAGAGATCAAGCATAGCTGATTTGATTTGTGTGGGTTGGTTAATTCTAGCCCACACTTTTCTTAGGAATATTTATTTATGGCTACAACTTATTTGACATTAGCTAATAGTGTAATAGCAAGAGTAAATGAAGTACAGTTAACTTCATCAAATTTTAGTGATGCAAGAGGTGTTCAGATTCAATGTAAAAATTCTGTTAATGAAGCTATACGTTGGATTAATCAAAAAGAATTTAATTGGCCCTTTAATCACTCTACAAAAACACAAACTTTAACACCTGGAATAGCTAGTTACTCTATACCTACAGATGCTAAAACTGTTGACTATGATACATTTAGAATGGTTAGGGATGATGATTTAGGTATAGGTGGAGATAATTTAAATATACTTACGTACTATGAATATGTACAAAGATTTATAGAAGAGGAAGATGCAGTTCAAACAACTGCTTTAAATGGTTCTCATACAGATAGTGTAACAACAATTACTGTTGATAGCACTTCAGGTTTTGATAGTTCAGGTACAATATATATTAATGGTGAAGTTATAACTTACACAGGAACTTCAAGTACAACATTTACAGGTGCAACTAGAGGGGCTGGTAGTACAACAGCAGCAGCTCATTCAAATGATGATACAGTAGCACAGTTTGAAAGTGGTGGTATACCCACTCATATAGTTAGAAAACTAGATAATAATTTTGCTTTATATCCATACCCTACAAAACAAGCATCTTTAAAATATGATTACTTTACTTTTACAGCAGATCTAGATGCACATGGAGATACTATAGCAATACCAGATAGATTTGTTCCTGTAATACTAGATGGTGCTACAGCTTTTGTTTATCAGTACAGAGGTGATGCACAACAATATACACTTAATTTTAATCGCTTTGAACAAGGGATAAAAAATATGCAGTCATTGTTAGCTAATAGAATGGATTATATGCGTTCTACTGCTATCATTAGACCTAAAGCAACTTTTAATTTAGCAGCCGTAGGATCAGGATAATATGCCAGCCAATGATGGAGTTTCACCATTTGCATTTATATGTGAAGGGGGTTTAGTATTAAATCGTTCAACCTTTATTATGCAACCTGGAGAAGCAATAGAATTAGAAAACTTTGAACCTGACATAAAAGGTGGGTATAGAAGAATTAGCGGATTTAAAAAGTATGTAAATGCTATAGTTCCACAAACTGCTTCTTCTAGTGAAGAAGTTTTAATGACCGCTACCTTTGCAAATAAAATTATAGCTGCTAGAGGTGAAAAAATATTTAGTTCTTCTTCTACAGAACTATCTGTTGCAGTGGTTTCTGGTACTGGTATGACAGGTTCTGGGGCTTTAACTGTTGATTCAACAACTGGATTTAGTTCTTCAGGAACACTACAAATTAATTCTGAAATATTTACTTATACAGGTGTAACTGCAACTACCTTTACTGGAGTTACAAGAGCTACCTCAAGTACAACTGCTGCTGATCATGCTATTGATGATATAGTAAGTGAGTCTTGGACTGTTAAAGATACAGGTAGAACAAGTGCAAACAAGTATAGTTTTGAAAGATTTAATTTTGATAATAATGATAAGATAATAGTTGTAGATCAAGCCAATGCCCCTACTGTATTTAATTCTTCTCTTTCAGCTACTGATGTTTCTGATGCCTCTGTTAGTGGTGCAAAACACGTAGCTGCTTTTAGAGATCATATGTTTTATGCTGGTATGTCTGGTACTCCCCAGACTTTAGTATTTAGTGTTCCATTTGATGAAGATAATTTTACTGGTGGTAGTGGTGCTGGAACAATAAAAGTTGATGATGTTATTACTGGTTTAAAAGTTTTCCGTGAAAGTTTATTTATATTTTGTGAAAATAGAATATTTAAATTAACAGGTACTGCATTAGCAAATTTTGCAATAGCTCCTGTAACTCGTGATATTGGTTGTATTAATGGTGATACAATCCAAGAGTTTGCAGGTGACTTAATTTTTCTAGGACCAGATGGTTTAAGAACTGTTGCTGGTACTGCAAGAATTGGTGATGTTGAGTTGGGTACAATTAGTGCTGCTGTTCAGACTATAGTAGATGATAACATATCAGATTCTGCTTTATTTGATTCAGTTGTTATACCTGATAAAACGCAGTACAGACTTTTCTTTTCAAAAGATGGACAGGCTGCAACAGGAACTATTGGTCTTATATGTGTATTAAGAGGAAAGAAATTTGAGTTTGCTAAGTTAAAAGGTATAAGACCAACGTCAACTGATAGTTTTGTTGAAAGTGGTAAAGTTATAGTTGTACATGGTGATTCTACAGGATATGTATATAAACAAGAAAAGGGTGATGATTTTAATGGTACTGCTATAAATGGTAAATATAGAAGTGCTGATCTAACTTTGGGTGATCCTGGTATTAGAAAACATATGCAAAGAGTTCTGGTAAACTTTGCACCAGAGTCAACTATTAGTTCTAATTTATTTTTAAGATATGATTATGAATCAGCAGACTCAGCCAGACCATCAGCTTATGCTTTGTCCTCTTCCGATATAGCAGCAGTATATGGAACATCTGCTTATGCCGCAGTTACTTATGGTGGTCAGTCACAGCCTTTAAAACGACAAGCAGTTGAAGGTTCAGGTTTTGCAATTGCATTAAGAGTAAATGATAATGGTAGTACAGCACCATATTCCTTAAAAGGATTTCAGTTAGAATATCAAACAGGAGCTAGACAGTAAATGGGGGCAACATACACAAGACAATCTTCCTATTCTGATGGGGATACAATTCAAGCAGCCGATACTAATAATGAATTTAATCAAATATTAGCTGCTTTTGCTTCAGGAACAGGACACACACATGATGGTACAACTGCTGAAGGTGGACCAATAACTAAATTATTAGGAACATCTATTACAATAGGAGATGGTTCTACAGGTACAGATATAACAGTAACATTTGATGGTGAAACATCTGATGGTGTAATTACATGGATGGAAGATGAGGACCAATTTAAGTTCTCTGATGATATAATGATTGTTGATGATGAACAATTAATATTTGGTACAGATTCAAATGTTGCTATAAGTTATGATGAAACTACAACAGACTCTTTAAAAATTGCAGCTACTGAAGGTGCAGGATTAGCTATTACTTTAATGGCTGATGAAGGTGATGATGCAGGTGATGAATGGAAATTAAACATTGCAGATGGTGGAACATTAACATTAGGTAATGACATAAACTCTGCTGGTACTTATGTAACTCATTTAACTGTAACACCAAATGCTACTGTTGCCAACTCAACTATGGCAGTTGCAGGTAACTTAACTGTAGCTAATGATCTTACAATTACAGATGATGTATTATTAGATTCAGATAGTGCTGTTCTTAAATTTGGTGATGACCAAGAAATAACTGTTACTCATGTTGCAGATACAGGATTAAATTTAAAACATACAGCAACTGGAGATGATAAACCTGTAGTCTTAACTCTTCAAACAGGTGAAACAGATATAGCTGTTAATGATGTTATTGGTCGTATAGACTTTCAAGCTCCTGATGAAACAACTGGTACTGATGCAATACTTGTTGCTGCTGGAATAGCTGCTGTTTCTGAAGGAGACTTTAGTTCTTCAAACAATGCTACAAAATTAAGTTTTAGAACTGCTGCTTCTGAAGCTGCTGCTGAAAAGATGTCTCTAAGTTCTGGTGGTAATTTAACAATCTCTGGAGATTTAACAGTAACTGGAGATGATATTTTCTTAAACACTAATACAGATACAGCTATAATGGTAGCTGATGGAACTAATTATAATCCAGTTGTACCAAGTGGAGATGTTACTCTTACCAATGCAGGTGTATTTGGAATAGCAAGTGATGTTATTGTTAATGCAGATATTAATTCAAGTGCTGCAATAGCAGATTCAAAACTAGCTACTATTAGTACAGCCGATAAAGTAAGTGCTGCTGCTATTCAAATAGATGGTGCTACAGATGGTACAGGAATAACTATTGCTGCTGGAGATAAACTTCTTGTTGATGATGGTGGTACAACAAAATATGTTGAAGCCTCTCAGTTAAATACTTATGTAAGTGCTGAAGCTAGTGCTATAGCTGCTGATAATATTACAACTGGTGATGGGGCAGTTAGTTTAGAAACATCTTCAGGTAATGTTCTTGTAGATTCACAGGCTGGAACAGCAACTGTTGATGGTCATACTGGTGTTACAATACAATCAAGTAACTCTGGTGATATAACATTAGACTCTGTTGCAGATATTAATTTAGATGCTGGTGGAGCAGACATAGTTCTTAAAGATGATGGAACTACATTTGGTAGCATTACAAATTCTGGTGGTGAAGTAGTAATAAAATCAGGTTCTACACCAACAACAGCCTTGACATTTGCTGGAAATGATGTTAACTTTGCAGATAATGTTCAATTAGATTCTGATGCTGCTGAATTATTATTCGGTGATGATGGTGAAATCAAACTTATTCATAATGCAGATGCAGGTCTACTTCTTAAACATACAGCTACAGGTGATGGTACTCCAGTATCCTTAACTTTACAAACTGGTGAAACAGCCTTAACTGTTGGAGAGCCTTTAGGAACAATTAATTTCCAAGCTCCAGATGAAGCTGGTGGTACTGATGCTGTTCTTATATCAGCAGCCATAGAAGCTGTAGCAGAAGATACATTTGCAGCCGATAACAATGCTACAAAGTTAAGTTTCAAAACAGGTGCTAGTGAAGCAGCCGCAGAGAAAATGAGTATTTCTTCTGTTGGTAATGTCACAATGAAAAATACTGCTACTGGTGATGATACACCAATAACATTGACATTACAAAGTGGCGAAACTGATATTGCTATTAATGATGTTATTGGTAAAATAGATTTCCAAGCACCAGATGAAAGTACAGGTACAGATGCTATATTAGTAGCAGCAGGTATTGAAGCTGTATCAGAAGGTGATTTCAGTTCATCTAACAATGCTACTAAACTATCATTTAAGACTGGTGCAAGTGAAGCAGCAGCAGAAAAAATGTCATTAAGCTCTGCTGGACTACTTACTATTGCAGATGACTTTATGTTAAAAGATGGTGGTACAATAGGTGTTGCTTCTGCTAATGATGCAATGACTATTTCTTCAGCAGGTATAGTAACATTTAAAGACGACATACTAATTAAGGATGGGGGAACTATTGGTGTAGCTTCATCTACTGATGCTATGACTGTTGCCTCCACAGGTATAGTAACTTTTGTTGATGATATTCTTATAAAAGATGGAGGTACTATTGGTGTAGCTTCTACCGCAGATGCTTTAACATTAAGTTCCGCAGGTTTATTAACAGTTAAAGATGACTTAGTAATTAAATCTGGTGGTACAATAGGTGGTGGTGGAGACACAGACTTATTAACATTAGGTTCTGCAATACTAACAGTAGCAGGTGAAATATCTGTAACAACATTAGATATTGGTGGAACAGATGTAGGGTCAACCGCAGCAGAATTAAATTTACTTGATGGTTCTGCTAAATCAACATCATCAATTACTATAGCAGATGATGATGCCATTATAGTTATTGATGGTACAACAACGAAGCAAATACCAGCTTCAGATATGAAAACTTATGCAGGTGGTGTTTCAACAGCAGACGCTACAGCATTAGCCGTTGCTTTAGGATAGGAGATACATAATGGCAAATACGTTTAAGGTAATTACAAAAGCTGGAGTAACAAGTGCTGATGTGATTTATACTGTTGCTGGTAGTACGACAACAGTTGTTTTAGGAATTATGATTGGTAATACACAAAGTTCGGATATTACAGCAACCTTAACTCTAGGTACAGATACAGGTAGTAGAGCAGGTGCAAACAATGAAGCTAACCAAGATGTTGAGCTTCTTACATCAACTACAGTACCTGCCAATTCAACCTTAGAAATGATGGGTGGAAATAAACTTGTAATGGAAACAACGGACACGTTAAGTTTAACAGCGAGTGCTGGAGCCGACATTTCAGTTTCAATTATGGAGATAACCTAATGCCGTATATAGGAAGTGAACCCTCTGCTGGAATTCGTCAACCTGTAATTAATGCTGTGATTAATGGAGATATGGCAGTTAATCAACGTGGTAATATGACTGGTTCAACTAATAGTGTTTCAGATTTAGCAAACAATGATACAGAGTTTTGTCTTGACAGATGGAAAATATTTTCTGATACCAATGATGTTATTGATGTTAGCCAAGACACAACTGTACCAAGTAATGCAGGTTTACATTCAATGAAACTAGATGTTGAAACTACTAATAAAAAATTTGGAGTAGCTCAAGCTATAGAATCATTTGATTGCCAAGATTTAA
>Ga0114933_10003740_pt1 | contig 14621 bp, 17 predicted proteins | sample 4SBtaG_FD_89691 | JGI IMG/M metagenome (GOLD analysis project Ga0114933, IMG submission 89691) | Deep subsurface microbial communities from Kolumbo volcano to uncover new lineages of life (NeLLi) - 4SBTROV12_W25 metaG | ecosystem: Environmental > Aquatic > Marine > Volcanic | place: Kolumbo...
AAGAAGAATAAATCTAAGGCCAGAGGTTTTGTTTATGCAGTTAAGAATGAATATTTTTATAAATGTCATAACTGTTCAAAAGGCACAACCCTTGGTAAACTTATAGAACATATTGACCCACAAATATATAAACAGTATGTTATAGAAAAATATAAATCTGGTAATAATAACACAGTACAAGAGCCAGAGTTTAAATTTGAACCTGTTAAGTTTGATGACAAGACATTAAAAGACTTAACAAGATTTGATAAGATACCTAATCACCCTGCTTATAAAATGTTTATTGATAAGAGGTGTTTAAAAGATTATCACGATAAACTTTATGTCACATGGCATTTCTATGATTGGGTTAATAAACTTATACCTAACAAATTTCCCAACATAAAAGAAGACCACCCTAGAGTTATAATACCTTTTCTTGATGTAGATAATAAAATGTTTGCTTTTCAAGGTCGTGCCTTTGGTGATGAAGAACCAAAATATATAACGATTAAATTAGATGAGAACAAAAGAAGAATATATGGTTTAGATAGACTAGACATAAACAAAACTATATACATTACAGAAGGTCCTATTGATAGTTTATTCCTCCCTAACGCTATCGCAGTTGCAGGCTCTGATTTAGAAATAAAAAATTTAAAACGAAAAGCAGTATATGTTTTCGATAACGAACCAAGAAGTATAGAGATTGTGAATAAAATGAAAAAATTAATAGAAAAAAATTATAATATTTGTATATGGCCAAAGTCATTGAAATATAAAGATATTAATGACATGATAATGTCAGGTATGTCACCAGTAGAAGTTCAAAGTATTATAGATAATAATACATTTTCAAAATTATCAGCACATCAACAGTTAGCAAACTGGAAGGAGGTTTAATGTCACCTGATAGCATTAACGTTATAAAGAGAAACGGTAGGGGGACAGAGCCTCTTAATTTAGATAAAATACATGAAATGGTTGCACATGCCTGTGAAGACTTAACAGGTGTTTCAGAATCCCAAGTAGAAATGTCAAGTGGCATACAATTCTTCGATAAAATTTCAACAAACGAAATACAACAAATATTAATCAAATCTGCTAGTGATTTAATTACACTAGAAAATCCAAACTATCAATATGTGGCTGCTCGCTTGCTTTTATTTTCATTGCGTAAATCTCTCCATCATAGATTATGGGAGCACCCACCTCTATTAGAACATGTAAAAAAATGTATAGAGCAAGGTGTTTACGATAAAGAAATACTAGTTTGGTATACAGACGAAGAAATAGAAGAAATGAATACTATGATAAAACATGAAAGAGACTATTTGTTTTCATATGCAGGTCTTCGTCAAGTGCTTGATAAATACTTGGTACAAGATAGATCGTCTGGTCAAATATTTGAAACGCCACAGTTCATGTATATTATGATTGCGGCTACTTTGTTCAGAGGCTATCCAATAGATAAAAGGTTAAATTATGTTAGAAAATATTATAACGCTATTTCGCAACATCTTATTAATATCCCAACGCCTGTTATGGCTGGTGTCCGTACTCCTTTGCGTCAGTTTAGTTCTTGTGTCCTTGTTGATAGTGATGATACTCTTCCTAGTATCTTCAGCAGCGATATGGCTATTGGACGTTATGTCGCCCAAAGAGCAGGAATTGGTATCAACGCTGGAAGAATCCGTGGAATCAATTCTCGTATTCGTGGTGGAGAAGTACAACATACTGGTGTCGTACCCTTTCTTAAAAAGTTTGAGGCAACAGTTAAGTGCTGTACTCAAAATGGTGTACGAGGCGGTAGTGCGACTGTACACTTTCCTATTTGGCACCAAGAGATAGAAGATATAATTGTTTTAAAAAACAATAAAGGCACCGAAGACAATAGAGTAAGAAAGTTAGATTACTCAATACAATTATCAGAATTATTTTACAAACGTTTTCTTAACAACGAAGAAATTACTTTATTCTCACCACATGAGGTGCCTGGTCTATATAACTTATTTGGCACACCTGAGTTTGATGAAATGTATGAGAAGTATGAACGTTCTACAAAAGTTAAAAAGAAAAAAGTACAGGCACAAGATTTATTCTTAGCTATTTTAAAAGAGAGAGCAGAAACAGGTCGTATCTATATAATGAATGTAGATCACAGTAACACACACAGCTCTTTTAAAGATGTAGTAAGAATGTCAAACTTATGTCAAGAGATTACATTACCTACTGACCCATTACAACACATTGATGGTGAGGGTGAGATAGCATTATGTATATTAAGTGCAATCAATTTAGGTCAAATAAAAAACAAAGAAGAATTAGAAGGTCTTTGTGATTTATCTGTAAGAGGTTTAGAAGAATTAATTGATTTACAAAATTATCCAGTAAAGGCTGCAGAAATGTCAACAAAGGCAAGACGTAGTTTAGGTATTGGGTATATAGGTCTTGCACACTTTCTAGCAAAGAATAAAGTAAAATATGATAGTCCAGACGCATGGAAACTTGTAGATGAATATACAGAGGCATTTCAATATTATCTACTAAAGGCAAGTAATCAGTTGGCTAAAGAAAAAGGTAAGTGTACACTTTTCAATAGAACTAAATATGCTGACGGGATACTACCTATTGACACTTATAAGAAAGATGTCGATACGATAGTTAAGAGGAAATACAGTTATGATTGGTCTACTCTTGGAAAGGATATCAAGGAATACGGGTTACGTCACTCCACGTTATCAGCGCAAATGCCGTCTGAAAGTTCGTCTGTTGTGTGTAATGAGACGAATGGCATTGAACCGCCTAGAGACTATCTATCAGTTAAAAAGAGTAAAAAAGGACCACTCAAACAAATAGTGCCAGGTTATCCTAACATAAAAAATTATTATACTTTATTATGGGATATGAAAAGTAATGAGGGTTATATTAATATTGTTGCCGTAATGCAAAAATATTTTGACCAAGCAATATCTGGTAACTGGTCTTACAATCCAGAAAATTATGATGGTAATGAAGTGCCTCTATCTGTTATGGCAAAAGATTTACTAACTACATATAAAATGGGTTGGAAAACATCTTACTATCAAAATACCTATGATGGTAAAAAAGATGATGATGAACCACAACATAATATTGGTGATAGAGACCAAGAATTAAAAACAAGAAAAGAATTTAACACAGATGAAGAATATGAAGAATACTGTGAGAGCTGTGCAATATAGGAGAAATAATGCCATATCTAAATCACAACATACCACCGTTTAGTGCTTACATAAGAAACGAATATCTTTATAATCACACTAAAGGTCATGGTGACTTTACTTTTGCTGATGTACATACTGTTAATTGTATGGAAAGAAGAGCAATACTTTTTGAATGTTTATTACCAAATGGTGTAAACTGGACAAGAAGACCAATCAATTCTTTTGTGTGGAAAAAAGACGCACCAAAATATCCTTTGAATATTCATATGTATTGGGATTGTTTTAGTTCATATGTAAATGTACAAAGAAGAAATAGACTTGCAAACTGTCGAGCAGAATTAGTTGATTGGCATGGCACAAAAAGAGAAGGTACTTATATGTTCACTATTGATTTTGGTTGGGAAGATAAAGCAGCTATGTTAGATACAAACTTTAGTGAAGACCCAGAACATAAATGTGCTCACATGTTTAGAATGGATGATGGTAATTTCTTTGCATATCCTAACAATAGATGTATTTGGTTTGATGACGCATTTATGGAAGAAAGATTAAAAGGTAATCCTGGTTATCTCATTGACCAAAATTTTTATACAGTTGAAAATACTAGAGAGAATAGTATTACAGACGATAGTTATTTTACACAATGGGAAAGAGAAGAACCTGACCAATTTAATGTGGATAAGGATCAGACACCTATAGGACCAATACATCAAAAACATAAGAATGAAGAATAGTGAAAATATTTTATGACCATATCTATGGTAATACAACGAAGTATGATATTATCTACGGACTTGCGTTAGCCGAAGTTGAGAAAAACGAAGAAGACCAAGCGTTAAATTTAGGTTGGACACCTATGGACGCTTTCTTTTACAAAACAGATAAACAGCTTTGGATTCAGGCAAGAACAACAAGAATTGATCTAGAGAAGTTTCATGTGAAAAAGAAACATAGACAATACTTGAAGAACGAAGTTACAGGTAGATATTATCCAGAAGGTAATCCTTGGCAGGAACAATGTGACGTTATCTTTAAAAAGTATTGTGAGTATAAAGGATATGATGACCATGGTAGTGAATTAGTTGATAAAGAATATGGTGATAAAGACCATTTTATTTATTGGCATAATGATAAGATTATAGGTTATACACAATTAACCAGATATAAAAAGTCAGTGGTCGCAGGCGAATTTGCTTGGGATTATGAAACACCTGAATTAAGTTTAGGAACAGTTGCTCAAAATTTTGAGTGTGCATTATATAGAGACATGAGGTATCTATACTATTATTCTTCATATGCATATGAAAATGTGTGTGAGTATAAGTCTCACTATAATGGTTTTGAATGGTGGACTGGTAGGGAATGGAGTGATAATAAAGAAAGGTTTAGAGATATACTAAACAAAGACAGCGAAGTAAAAAGTCTAAAAGATTTATACTATCGCCACAAAGACTATTACAAGGAGATATAAATGGCAAAGAGTGTTTACAATAAAAACGCAAAAATAGATTTTACAAAACAACCCATGTTCTTTGGTGAGGACAATGCAGTTCAAAGATTTGATACGTTTAAGTATCCTATATTTGATAAACTTACTCAACAACAATTAGGTTTATTCTGGCGACCAGAAGAAGTATCGTTACAGAAAGATAGAAACGATTGGCAAGAATTAAGACCAGAACAAAAACATATCTTCACAAGTAATTTACGATATCAAACATTATTAGATAGTGTACAAGGTCGTGGTCCATGTTTAGCATTTTTACCTTTTTGCTCACTACCAGAATTAGAAAGTTGCATACTCATATGGGACTTTATGGAATCTATTCATTCTAGGTCTTATACATACATAATAAAAAACATATATTCTAATCCTAGTGATGTGTTTGATAAAATACTTACAGATAGTTACATCACAGAAAGAGCAGAAAGTGTTACAAAAACTTATGATGAGTTAATTGAAAGTGGCCATCGTTGGTCATTAGATAAAAGAGGTAGTACAAAAGAATTAAAAAGAAAACTCTGGCGTGCTATGATAAACGTAAACATATTAGAAGGTGTACGTTTCTATGTTTCATTCGCATGTAGTTTTGCGTTTGGTGAATTAAAACTTATGGAAGGTAGTGCAAAGATTATATCTTTAATTGCTAGAGACGAAAGCCAACATCTAGGTGTAAGTCAAAGAATTATCAATAACTATATTAAAGTAGAAAAAGATAAAGAAATGGATCAAGTGATTAAAGAAGAAGAACAAAACGTAATTCAAATGTATAAAGACGCTGTTGAACAAGAAAAGCGTTGGGCGAATTATTTATTTAAAGATGGTTCTATGATTGGATTAAATGATAAATTGTTACATAATTATGTTGAATATATAGCTAACAAAAGAATGAAAGCGATTGGATTAAAACCTGTCTACGATCAACCTGCTAATCAAAATCCATTACCATGGACAGAACATTGGTTAAATAGTCGTGGATTACAAAATGCACCACAAGAAACAGAAATAGAAAGTTATGTGGTGGGAGGTATAAAACAAGATGTTGAAAAAGATAGTTTCAAAGGATTTACACTATGATAATCTGTGAACAATGTGAGGCAGAATTTAAAATAAAAGTAATTAATGAGTTGCCTGTGAAGTTTTGCCCATGTTGTGGTGAGGCATTACATAATGATGGCGAGTGGGAAATAGATGATGAAGACACAATCAGCGAAAGCGAAGGGTAGAAGATTACAACAATGGTTTCGGGACCTACTAATTGAAAAGTTAGGGGTTCATCCTGAAGACATAGAATCCAGATCAATGGGTGCTGGTGGTGAAGATTTAATCATGGCCAGAGCCGCAAGACATCATTTTCCATACAGTATAGAATGTAAGAATGTTGAAAAATTAAATGTATGGGAAGCATACAAACAAGCAAAAGAAAATTCAAAAGAACATGAACCAATCGTGGTCATGAAGAAAAATAATCACAAACCACTAATAGTTGTTGACGCAGAACACTTTGTAAAAATATATGAGGACTGGACACATGATGTTCAGAATAAAGAATGATACTAACAGGTGTAGATAGCAACCACGAAGATATAATTGAATGGTGGATAAAAAATGCTCAAAAATATGTAAAGAATGAAACAATAGGTGTTTGGGATTTGGGTATGACACCTATGACAAGAAGTATTATTGAATATAATTATTCTAATGTTTGGTTATCAACACCATTAGATAAACATAAAACATCAGGTTGGTTTTATAAATTACATGCGGTTATAGACGCACCTGAAAAAAGAGTTGCATGGTTAGATGTAGATTGTGAAATATTAACTGATATATCAGATGTTTTTGATTTAGTAAAACCAGATACAATAGGTCTTACCAGAGATTGGGTAAGAGAAGATTGGTGGGCAACAGGTGTGATTGTAGTAAATGACAGACCAGATTTATTATATGAGTGGAATAATAGATTACTTGCTGGTGATGATATTAGAGGTGATCAAGAAGCATTGAAAGATTTAGTAGGAAGTAATACACATCCACAGATAACAGAATTACCACAAGAATACCAATGGTTAAGAATATCATTAAATAAAGGTAAAGATAGTCCTAACAAAAAGGTAATACATTGGACAGGACCAAAAGGTAAAAAATTTATAAGAGAACATTTACAACAAGGAAGAAAGTACACAGGTCAAGAAGTATGATAAAATCAATTTTAACGCCAACAAGAAATAGACCCAATAATTGTGAAAGATTTATTAGATCAGTATATAATTCAACAACGTCAAAACAAAATGTTGAAATGTTATTCTATGTTGACAATGATGACCCAGCGATAAATGCTTATAAATCTCTAGAATTACATTCTAAAAAAGAGTTTGAAGATTTTAAAAACATAAAATTTATTTTTGATGAACCTCAAAGTGTTTCAATATCATGGAATGATTTAGCAGAAAAATGTGTAGGTGATGTTTTAATTATGGGTAATGATGATTTAGTTTATCAAACAACATCTTGGGATGAATTACTTGATGTAGAATTAAAACAATTTGAAAAAGATGAAATATATGTTGCGTATATGGAAGATGGTATTAATGGTGAAAGACATTGTGCTTTTCCTATTGTAAGTAGAGTATGGTATAATTGTTTAGGTAGATTTACACCAGGTATATTTAACTTTGGTTACAATGATACTTTTATTTTTGAAGTTGGACAAATGTTAGATAGAACCCACTTCATGCCACACATTAGAGCAGAGCATTTACATTTTAGTAAAGGCGCACCAATGGATGATACTTATGCTAGAAATAGAACACAAGAAAAAGGTAATCTATATGCGAAAGATAAATTAATCTTTGACAAGACTAGAGCAGTAAGACAAGAAGATAGAGACATGTTAAGAGAAATAATTGGCATGGGTCAAGCAACAAAACTAAAACCTAAAATTATAGATGATGATGATTTTGAATATGTTTATGTTGATAAGTTAAAAAAAGAATGGCAACCTGCTGCACATAAATTAAAAGACGATCCATTACCACATCAAATAGAACAATATAAAAAACTTTGTGAATCCATAGATAAAAATGGTATGACACATCCTATTATTATTGCAAGTGATATGAGAGTTTTGAGAGGTAATCAAAGAGTATGGTATTGTATTGATAATAACATACAAGCAATAGGTGCTTACAAAATTCATGAGCAAGATGTTGATAAGTACATACAAAAAACTTATATTCATAAAGATGATTATCCTTTATGAGACGTATCGCTCTTTACAGAATACATTATGGTTTAGATTTTTTAGGTAAGTCAATTGACAGTTTATATTTACATGTAGATAAAATATTTGTCTTTTGGTCTAAACAACCATGGTATAAAGAGTGTAAAAACTTACCACCTATGAATGAAAACGTAGCAGAGTTTTGTAAGAAGTATGATGGTTGGGGTGATAATAAAGTTACAGTATTTGAAAGAGAATATGATTTACCAGATAACCAATTTAAAAAAATGTATGATGAAATATGTCAATACTATCCCAGACCTAATCAAGCATTATTCATGGAACCTGATATGGTTTGGGACCATGAGACTTTAAATGAAGTGTGGAAACTAAAAGATGATGAGATTAGTTTTGACCAGATAGAGTTTTGGAAAAGTGAGAAATATTATGTACCTAGAGAACAACCAAGACCAGGACCTACATTATGGAATAAGTCACCCGAGAAAACAAGTAAGGGTTGTTTTGAAAAAAGAAATATACACCCCAAACTAAAATGTTATAATTATGGTTTTTGTTTGTCACCTGAAGTAATGAAGTACAAACATGAAGTGGCAATTCAGTCGTCTAAATATTACAAAGATAGTTTGCCTGCCGAAGACTGGTACGAAGAAAAGTGGTTAAACTGGACACCAGAAACTACTGATTTAGAAATATCAGAAAAGCATAGACATCTTATAAAGAAAGCATTACCATGGGTCTCCCAAAGATAAAAGATTACGAAGCTGTTAGAGTACACTACGGTAAAGGATATGAGATAGGTCTTTACAAAAAAGATGATGAGTATATTATGTATAGACATGCGGCACGTGGTAAAATAAAAAACTTTGTTAAGAACTATGAATACATTGATAACAATGATGTTTCACATTTAAAACCAATCACATTAGAAAAAGGTAATGAAATATTAGATAGAGTTGAAAAAGGTATGAAGTATAGTAACATCTATATCTTTTATGATGAAACACCTAGAGAAACAGAATTAGAACACGAACCTAGCGAAGAAGAACATAAATTTACATCTACTGGTATTAAGTGGTGGCGTCATCAAGAAGCGATGATGAACTATAAAAACAATGATCCTAATACAGTTATTTCAACACACATAAGTCCAGAAGGTGCGTGTAATTTGAAATGTCCATATTGTTCAGTAACATATAGAGATACACATAGTCGTATACCTATGGAAACAATAAAAGATTATGTAACAAAATTAAAGACGAGAGGATTGAAGGCAGTAATATTAACTGGCGGGGGTGAACCTACTGCCTACAAACATTTCAATGATTTGGTTAGATGGTTATATAAAGAAGGTTTACAAGTTGCATTAATTAGTAATGGTAGTAAAGCGTATTGGAAAAGAATTGATGAAGATGTTTGTAAAATGTTTACATGGGTTAGAATATCTATTAATGTATTTTTTGATTGGGAAAACAGAATAGGTTTGCCTCTAGAAAAATTTGATTTAGATAAAACAACAATAGGTAATTCTATGGTATACACAGTTGAACATGAGGCGTCAGACGAAGTGATGGCAGATAGAGTTGGTTTATTAGAAAAAGTATCTAAAGTTGCAGACGCTTGTGGAAGTAAATATATTAGATTATTACCTAATTGTTTATTACAACAAGAAAATTTAATTAGACAACATAGAAGTTTAGACAATGTTTTGGCACAAGTAAAAGATAAAAGATTTTTTCATCAATATAAAATACATGGAGCACCACAGACATCAACATGTCATCAAAGTTATTTTAGACCATACTTATCTGAGGAGATACATAAAGAAACAGGATTACCAGGCACAGTATATCCTTGTGATAGTGTTGTTTTAAATGATAACTATGAGCACTTTCATGAAAGTTATCAATTGTGCCATGCAGGTGATATATTAGAATATCTAGATAAAAAAGTAAAACAAAAATTTGACGCAAAAAAAGATTGTGCAGGTTGTGTGTTTACAAATAATGTAAATATGTTAGATGATTTTATCAATAACAAAGTTGATAGATTTGCTGAATTTGGAGAACCTTTAGAACATGAAAACTTTATTTAACGAGAACGAATACTTTAACGAAGATTATTACGAGAGAGGTGCAGAAACAGGCAAGTCTCTTTATTCCCATTATCGCTGGATTCCTGAACTCACAATACCCATGTGTCATCATATCGCAAGATATATGAATTTAGGTGACGGTGATAAAGTATTAGACTTTGGTTGTGCAAAAGGTTTTACTGTAAAAGGTTTAAGACTATTAGGATATAAAGCATACGGTGTTGATGTATCAGAATACGCAGTAAGTCAAATAGAAGAAAACACTAGAAAGTGGTGTGGTGTTATAAAACCACAAGAACCTTTAGTGTGTGCGCCTGGTGGTTATGATTGGATATTATGTAAAGATATTTTAGAACATATACCATATGATAAAATAGATGAACAATTAAAAGTATTAAGAAAAGGTGGTAAAAAAATTATGGCAATGATACCACTTGGTGATGGTGAGAAATATATAATAGAAAGTTATGAACATGATAAATCACATTTTATAAGAGAAGATATTTTATGGTGGCACGATAGATTTGAAGGTGCAGGTTTTCATGTTACCCTATCAACAAAAGATATGGGTCCATTTAAAAAGAATTGGCAAAAAGTTGACAATGATGGTAATTGTTTAATTGTTGCAGAAAGGTATGAAGATGAAAGAGAAAGTTGAACACATTGTAAATTGGATTAAAGATTATGCAGATAAAAACCACAAGACAAGTTTAGTTGTTGGTGTATCTGGTGGCATTGATAGTAGCGTTGTCTCTACCTTATGTGCAAAAACAGGTTTAAGAACAATACCAATTGTTATGACTATAAAAAATAAAGACATGTTAGCATTAGAACACGCATGGTGGTTAGAAGAAAACTATGAGAATGTAAGTAGAAGAATTATTAATCTAGAGAAAATATTTCATGAGTTCGAAAATGCGTCTAGATATCTTGGTGCAGATAGTGAACATGCTTTTGCTAATAGTCGTAGTAGATTAAGAATGATGATGTTGTATCAAGTCGCAACATCTAACAATGGTTTAGTTGTAGGCACAGGAAATAAAGTAGAAGATTTTGGTGTAGGATTTTATACAAAGTATGGTGATGGTGGTGTTGACATATCACCTATTGCAGATTGTATGAAAAGTGACGTATATAAAATGGCAAACTATTTAAACATATTAGAAGACATACAAGACGCACCACCAACAGATGGTTTATGGGATGATGGTAGAACAGACGAAGACCAAATAGGTATGACTTATGATGATCTAGAAAAATGTATGAGACAAGATGATATGGGAACCATTGTCACAATAAAAAAAGATTTAAAGAAACTAGAAACTTATAAAAAAATTAGAAAACAAAATATGCATAAGATGGAACCAATACCAGTATGTAATATGGAGAAATTTAGATGAAGTTGAGGACCAAAATGAAAGTAGGATTTATAGGATTAGGTAAGTTAGGTAGAGACGCTGCTGAAGTTTTAGCAGAGAAACATGAAGTGGTTGGTTATGACCCTAATATAACGATTGATGGTTTGTCTGGAACACTAGAAGAAACATGTAAAGATAAAGATATTGTATTGATTGCAGTACAAACACCACATGATCCAAAGTATGGTGGCGAAACACCCACATCACATTTAGAACCTAAAGATTTTGATTATTCATATCTCATAAAAGCTGTAAAAGATGTAGATGAACTTGTTAATCAAGGAACATTAATTGCTGTTATATCAACAGTATTACCTGGTACGGTAAGACGAGAGATTGTGCCATTAGTTAAAAATGGTAAATTTATATACAATCCATATCTAATCGCACAAGGCACAGTAAAATGGGATATGAGAAATCCTGAAATGATTATGATTGGTACATCTTCAGGTCATAAGAGTAGAGAGGTATCAATGCTTTATAATTTGTATGACCCTATACTAGAAAAAAATTGTAGATATGAAATAGGCACTTGGGAAGAAATAGAAGCATTAAAAGTTTTCTACAATACTTTTATTACCGCCAAGTTATGTTTAGTAAATATGATACAAGATGTGGCAATGAAAGTAGGTAATATAAATGTTGATGTAGTCACAGACGCATTAAAATATTCAACACAAAGAATAATGGGACCTAGTTATATGATGGCAGGTTTTGGTGATGGTGGTGCATGTCATCCAAGAGATAATATTGCCTTACGTCATATGGCGAAAAGATTAAATCTAGGTTATGACTTGTTTGATAGTATTATGAAAGTAAGAGAACAACAAGCATATAATATGGCACGATATGTTATGCAGTATCAAATGCCTGTAGTAATATTAGGTAAGGCATTTAAACCAGGTATAGATCAGACAATAGGTAGTCCTTCTATGTTAGTAGGTTGGTATATAGAAAATTTAGATGATAGTATGAAAGTCTATTATGATGAGACACCAGATGAAGGTGCATATACTTATCTAATACATGATAAAGAATTAATGCCAGAAAAGTTTAATCCAGGTAGTTGTATCATTGATCCGTATAGAACACTCAAACATTCAGACGCAACCAAACATTGTGTAATAAAACATTACGGAAATACAAGAAGCGAAAAAATAAATTATTAAACTTTTGTTAAATTTTCTTTACGAAGAATAGATATTGTTGAATAACCATATACAGGAGTTAACATGTTCAAGTTTATTCTAGCGGCATTAGTGTTCATATCTTTTAATGCTAACGCCAGAGATTATATTTCAGTTGTGGGTTCCTCCACAGTTTATCCATTCGCAACATTAGTAGCAGAAAAATTAGCAAGTGAAGGTACAATCAAATCACCTATTATTGAATCAACAGGTTCAGGTGGCGGTCACAAATTATTTTGTGCTGGTATAGGTGTTGAACACCCAGACATTACTAATTCAAGTAGGGCACAAAAAGCAAAAGAATTTAAATTATGCCAAGAAAATGGTGTAACAGATATTATTGAAATCATTGTAGGTAACGATGGTATCGCATTTGCTTATAATAATGAATATGAGTGGAAATACACAAATGGTGCTACCATGAAAGGTGGTATCAATTTAACGAAAGAACAAATCTGGCAAGCAATGGCTAGAGATAATAAGAACGCACCAAAGACTTGGTATGAGATTGATAAATCTTTACCTAAGGTAGAAATACAAATCATGGCACCACCACCAACATCAGGAACAAGAGACGCTTTTGATTCCCTAGTGATGAAAAAAGGTTGTGTAAAAGACATGTTAGTAGAAGGTGGTGAATGTAAAAATTATAGAGAAGACGGTCATGTAGTAGAGGGTGGTGAGAATGATGAATTATATGTAGAGTATGTTCATTCTAATCCAGGTGCATTTGGTATCTTTGGTTATTCATTCTTAGCAAACAATCAGGACAAGATTGCCGCTTCTAAAATAAACGGAGTAGAGATTGGTTTAGATACAATACAATCATATGAATATCCAATCGCAAGACCATTATTCTTCTATGTTAAGAAACAACATGTTGGTATAATACCAGGTATTGAAACATACATGGCAGAATTTATTTCTGAGGAAGCAGTTGAGGGTTATCTGGCAGAGGCAGGTCTAGTACCACTAGATGAGGCCACTACTGAACAAATGAAATCAACAGTTGAAAACCTAGAAACTTACTCACAATAATTAGAACAAAATAAGAACAAAAGGGGGTGTGCAGATTGTCGCACCCTCTTAAACCCTTGAAATATAAGGGTTTTTTCTTTCATTTTTTTTACTTTTTTCCTTGACTTCAGACCTCTTTCCGTGTAGTGTATAACTATATTATGAAAAACGAGGTTAATAAAATGACTAAATCAGATACTTTTTTAATGTTATTCGCATTTGTAATAATGTTAGGTTTTATCGACATCCTATGGTTGTTTGGTGTTGAGAACTCAAAAGAATATACTTGGTGGTATGTTCTTCATATGTTAGGGGGCAAATAATATTATGGCATTTCATGTAGTTTATTCTAGACACTATTGGGATCGTGAACCAGGTCAATATGGTATATTTGATAATTCATGGACAATTTACAGAAACGTTCCGTATTCTGAATTGTTTAAAATGAAAGACGCAATTCCTTCTCTTAAAGAAAATGCAGATCAAGTTTATGCAGACTATGAGAGTAAGAAAGATTATAAAGTTGATCCTGATCAGTTTCATTCATCAGAAGTTTTTATCGTAGATGATGAAGAATATTTTTGGACTTATGATGATGAGTTTGGTAATGACGGTACTCCGTATTCTGATAAAAGTTATTACCACGACTATGGTCAGAACATACCATTTATGTTATTGAAAGATTTTAACGAGAAAAAGGAGACTATGCAATGATAGACTATTTAACATTTATTGAAGAATTGAAAAAGATTAGAGAAACAAACAATACAAGGTTTGCAGATCCTAGTCAGACTAATAAAGTTATTGATAAAACTGTTGAAAAGTATGAAAACATGGTCAATGAGTTTGAAAAAGATAGAGAGAGAATAGAAAATATATGGGATAGTCAAGAAAATCAACAAAAATTAACCCTTGACAACGCAATGAAATCCTGATAGTATTAACGAGTATGGCTATTATTTACACAAGTTTTAAGA
>Ga0114933_10003741_pt1 | contig 14616 bp, 15 predicted proteins | sample 4SBtaG_FD_89691 | JGI IMG/M metagenome (GOLD analysis project Ga0114933, IMG submission 89691) | Deep subsurface microbial communities from Kolumbo volcano to uncover new lineages of life (NeLLi) - 4SBTROV12_W25 metaG | ecosystem: Environmental > Aquatic > Marine > Volcanic | place: Kolumbo...
AAAGTTTAAGGTTATTATTATTGATGAGGTTCATATGCTTACTGTACAAGCATTTAATGCTTTACTTAAAACCTTAGAAGAACCTCCGCAACATGTAAAATTTATTCTTGCTACAACTGATGTGCACAAGGTCCCACAAACAATTATTTCAAGATGTCAAAGATTTGATTTTTTACCACTTTCAAATAGTACTATTTGTGATAGATTAAAATTTATAGCTAAAAGTGAAAATCAATCTATTGACGAGAAATCTTTGTCACTAATTGCTGGTAAATCAGAAGGTAGTATGAGAGATGCCCTTAGTTATCTTGATCAAGTTTTAGTTTTAGGAGATGATATTGCTTCTGATACTGTTCAAGAACTTCTTGGTGTTGTTCCGCATGAGATTTTGTTTAGTATTTCAGATGCATTACATGATAAAGATGGCGATAAATTAATGGCTAATCTAGAAATTATTAGAAACAAAGGTTATATTGTTGAAGATTTGCTTAAGGATTTAATTTTACACTTTAGAAATCTATCTGTAATGGATTTTAAAAATGGCTTAAAGCTTATTGGTTTAGACTCAGAACTTTCAAAAAAATATAGTCAATCAAGTTATAGCTGGTCTCATAAAGATATAATTAGATTATCAAACAATTTTTCAACGCTTTATGCATCAATTAGGCAATTTTCAGATCAATACTTATTGTTAGAAGTAAATTTAATCAAGTTGCTAGAGTTTGATTCAAGTATTGATATTGAAGAGTTTTTAAAAAAAGAAGTAGTCAATGCACCTGAAGTTAAAACTCCAAAAAAAGAAACTCCTAAAAAAGTTTCAGAAAACATTTCTGATAAAAAAGATAAGAAAATAGAATTAGATGAAGAAGTATTGAGAAGCGATTGGAGTGATATAGTAAAGCAAGTTTCAAAGCAGAGAGGTTCTATTGGTGCTCAATTATCAGGTTGTATTTTAGGAGATTTAAAAGGAAAAAATTTAGAAGTTATTTCCTATGATAATTCTGAGTTTAATCAAAAGCTTTTACAGGAAGGTCTTACACTTGTCAAATCTATTATTGACGAAAAGTATAGCACAAAGATCAATGTTAATTTGGTAATAGATACTAAAGTAGAAAAAATTGAAGATATTAAAGAAGAAAAAGTTAACGAAGATGATATTGTATCTTTATTTGATGGAAAGGATATGTTGTAATGTTTGGAAATATGAAAGAAATGCTTAAACAAGCTCAAAATATGAAATCTCAAATGAAAAAAATTAAAAAAGAGTTAGAAAGTATTGAGGTTGAAGGTGTATCTGCAAATGGTGCATGTAAAGTGATTATGACTGCAGATATGAAGACCCAGGATGTTAAGATTGATGAAACGTTATTGAGTAGTGAAGCTTATGTAATTGAGAATGCTGTAAAAGTAGCGGTCAATGATGCCCTTGAAGATGCTAAAGACACATCTGCCAAAAAATTAAAAGCTGTTACTGGCGGATTAACAGATGGACTACCAGGATTTTAATGGCAAATGCTACTAAATATATTGAAGCTTTAATTGACTCCTTAACCAAATTCCCTGGAATTGGTAGAAAAGGAGCAGAAAGAATAGCGTATTTTATAGTTAAATCAGAAAAATCTTTTGGTAAAAACTTAATTAATTCATTGACTGATGTAAGCGAAAAACTAGATATCTGTCCTAATACAGGAATGGTTTTTTTAAAAGGAGAAGAATCTCCTTATACTGATAAAAATAGAAATGCAAAAATTTTGTGCGTTGTTGAAAATATGGAAGATGTAATAAAAATTGAAAATACTAATAGCTTTGATGGATTATATCATGTTCTCGGGGGCGCCATATCACCATTGGATGGAATAGGTCCATCTGATTTATCTTTTGATAAATTAATTGACAGATTGAGCGCAAACACAAAAGAAGTTATCATTGCAACTAATCCAAGTACCTCTGGAAATGCTACTGCTTTATATTTAGAAAAAATTTTGAAAGATAAAGATATCGAGATATCAAGACTTGCTGTTGGTTTACCTGTTGGTAGTAATTTAGAGTACATAGATGATAAAACTATTTCAACTGCTATCACAGGAAGGGTTAAGCTCAGTTGAAATTTTTTTTAAATTTTTTAACCTATTCAAGAATTGTCCTTACCCCATTAATTATCTATCTTATTATTAATGAAAATTTCCTTTTTTCAGGTATTATTTTTGCTTACTGCAGTTTTAGTGATGTAGCTGATGGCAAAATTGCAAGGAAGTATGATTTGGTTTCTGGACATGGAAATTATATGGATCCCTTAGCAGATAAGATTCTTATGATCGGAACATTATCATCTTTGCTTTTTTTAGAAGTTATACAATTATGGCCTTTTTTAATTATTGTTGGTAGAGATGTAGTTATTACATTTTATAGAAACTATTTGATAGCTAAAAATAAACCACTAGAAACTTCAAAATTTGGAAAATTGAAAACAGTTTTTCAGCATGGAATGGTATTAATTATTCTACTAGTTAACCCTTCACAGACATCTATAGATCTAATAGTTTATATTAACGCAATTTATGCAGCTGTAACTGGAGTTCACTACTTTGTCAAAAATGGTTTTTAGTAAAGATTTTAATATAAGATTAGCAACACTATTTAGTATTGGAAAAATACCTGGAGGTGGAACATGGGCTTCTTTAATCATATTGTTGATTGCTTTATATGATCAAAGCGCTGAAACGGTATCATTTATAGTTTTTCTTACATTAATACTAGGTCCGAGAGCATATGAAAGATTAGTCAATAATTCAAAAATGGAAGATCCAAAAGAATATGTTTTAGATGAGGTAATTGGGATGGGAATTTCTCTAACTGGTGTTTATATATTCTACAGTATCATAGGTGGATTTGAGTTTAATATTAATTTTTTAACGAATATAGATATATTATTTATTTTGACATTTATCATTTTCCGTTTTTTTGATATTTCAAAAATTGGTCTTGTTGGATGGGTAGAAAGAAATCCTAGTCTGAAACCATATAATAAGGTTATAGGAGACGATATTATGGCAGCAATTTTAGCCATATTGGTTGTAATAATTTTTTTAAGTGTTAACTTATGGATACTGCAATGAGAGTTGGAATTATAACAATTGGAAATGAATTATTAAGCGGCTTTACTTTAGATCGTAATGCTGCTTGGATTGGTCAACAACTACTATCAGCAGGAATTAAAGTAAATGTCCATCATACTATTCCAGATGATTTTGGTACTATTTATGATACTTTAGAGTATCAATTAAAGGAATGGAGGTGTGATCAGATTATTGTAACAGGAGGTCTTGGACCAACTGTCGATGATATTACAGTTTCTTCATTTCTTGAATACTTCGACGATTCACATGAATTTGATAAAGAGTATTGGGAGATTTTATCGGAAAGATTTAAAAAATTAAACTTCAAAATGCCAAATCTTAACAAAAATCAAGCGTATAAATCAAAAAAAGGAATTATGATTCCTAACTTGGTTGGTACTGCAAGAGGGTTGCATTACACTGCAAAACATGATTCAATCCTAAGAAGTGTTAAGGGATTAATAACGGGCGATAAAAATAGAGTTAATTTTTTTGCACTTCCGGGAGTTCCAAAAGAAATGAAATCTATGTTTATAAATTATGTATTACCAGAAATTGAAAAATCATTAAAAAATAAAGTAGTTTGTAAAAGCATAAGAACGACAGGAGTTCCTGAATCGATTCTACAAGAAAAAATCACAGATATCATAGACGCTAATAAAGAAAAATGTGATATTGCATTTTTGCCGCATAGAATGCTAGGTGTTGATATACGTATTACCTCGCCAAATGCAAAGTTAGTAAATGAATTAATTAATACTATTGTCCCACGAATTAAAAAATACGTTTATGGTTTTGATGAAGATAAATTAGAGCAGGTAATTGCTGATTTGCTTTTGAAGCATAATTTGACAGTAAGTACAGCTGAATCTTGCACTTCGGGATTATTAGCAGCAAGATTAACAGATGTTCCAGGAAGTTCAAAATATTTTAAAGGTGGAAGCGTATGTTACAGCAACGAGTTAAAAATTAATGATGTAGGCGTTAAAAGCGATTTAATTGATCGTTATGGAGCTGTTAGCGAGGAAGTGGCAGAGGCTCTAGCAAAAAATATTGCTGAAAAAAACAATTCAGATATTGGTGTTGGTATTACAGGAATTGCTGGTCCAGATGGTGGAAGTGAAAAAAAACCTGTAGGATTAGTTTTTGTTGGAATATTTTATCAAAATAATTTATATATTAAGAAGTATAATTTAACACCTGACAGAATCACAAATCGTGAATTAACTGTTATCTTGTGTCTTAATGAAATACGAAAAATTTTAAGAAATTCATAGAAAGTTAGAGGAAAATCGCAATGGCAACAAAAAATGTAGAAAAAGCGTTAGAAGCAGTTCAATTAGATATCAATAAAGCATATGGAGATGGATCTATAATGAGGTTAGGTGGAACAGCCACGCTTGATGTAGAAACAATTTCAACAGGATGTTTATCTTTAGATATGGCTCTAGGAGTCGGCGGTGTCCCTAAAGGAAGGATTGTTGAGGTCTTTGGACCTGAGTCATCGGGAAAAACTACCCTAGCGCTTCATATTGTTGCTGAATGTCAGAAAAATGGAGGAAAAGCAGCATTTATTGATGCTGAAAATGCTTTAGATCCTGAGTATGCAAAAAACCTTGGATGTAATGCCGACGACTTACTAGTATCCCAACCAGATTCTGGTGAACAGGCTCTTGATATACTTCAAAAATTGCTTGAAACAGCTGCTTTAGATGTTATTGTTATTGATTCTGTAGCTGCACTAGTTCCTAAAGCAGAACTTGACGGACAAATTGGTGATGTTACTGTTGGATTGCAAGCAAGATTAATGTCGCAAGCCTTAAGAAAGTTGTCAGGACCGATCAATAAATCTAGAACATGTGTAGTTTTTATCAATCAGATTAGAGAAAAAATTGGCGTAATGTTTGGTAGTCCAGAAACAACCCCAGGTGGAAGAGCTCTAAAGTTTTACTCATCAGTTAGATTAGATATTAGAAGAATAGCTGCCATTAAAGAAGGTACAGATATGACTGGAAATCGAACTAGAGTAAAAGTTGTTAAAAATAAAGTAGCTCCACCATTTAAAATGACTGAATTTGACATCATGTACGGTAAAGGTATCTCATATGCTGGAGATTTGTTGGATTTAGCTTTACAAGGTGGTGTAGTTGAAAAAATGGGTTCATGGTTCTCCTATAAAGGAGATAAGATTGCACAAGGACGCGAAAAAGTCAAAGTATTACTAGAAACAGATGAAAAGTTGATGAAAAGCGTTTTATCTGATGTTAAAGATTATTTAGAATTATCTTAAAATCTTATGGACAAATTTGAAATTACTTATGACGGTAATTTGAGAACTTCAGCGGAGCATTTAGATTCTGGCTCCAAAATTAACACTGATGCTCCAAAAGACAATCAAGGTCTGGGTCAAAAATTTTCCCCTACTGATTTAGTGTGTGTTTCTCTTGCAAGTTGTATGTTAACTATTATGGGTATAGCTATGCAAAAATACAATATTGATTTGCAAGGAACTACCGCATCAGTCAAGAAAACAATGGGAGTAGAGCCAAGAATGATTTCACAGATAGATATAGCTATTAAATTCACAACATCTTTTGATGAGAAAATTAAAACTATTTTAGAAAGATCTGCTCACAATTGTCCAGTACACAAGAGTTTATCAAATGATATTAAAAAAAATATAACGTTTATTTATAATTAAGATTTTTGAATAATATCAACAAATTCATCATGTACATTCCCGTTTGATGCAACAACACATTTTCCAAAATCAAAGTTTTTATTATTATCATCTGAAACTTTTCCACCAGCCTCAGTTACAATAATATTTCCTGCAGCTGTGTCCCAAGGTTGCAAATTGTATTCCCAAAAACCTTCAACAGTTCCTTTAGCAACATGGCACATATCAAGAGATGCCGCACCTAGTCTTCGTACACCATGCGAGCCAAGATTAATGTTTTTAATAATTTGCAAGTTTTTGTCTATAAATTTTTCATCGTAGGGAATAAATCCTGTCACAAATAAACCTTCATTAAAATTCATTCTTTTTGAGACTGATATTTTAGAATTATTACAGAACGAACCTTGATTTTTTAAAGCAAAATATTTTTCATTGTTTGGGATATCATATACTACGCCTGCAATTGGCTCATTTTTGTAGAAAATACCTATAGAAACAGCAAAAGATGGATAATTGTGTACAAAGTTGTTTGTACCATCTATCGGATCAATATACCAGGTATAATCAGAAGATAAATTATTAGATCCAAGCTCTTCAGATACAATGCTATGTTCAGGAAAAGACTCTTTAATTTTGCTTGTTATAAGTTTATCTGCTTCGATATCTGTTTGTGTAACTAGATTAGAGACTTCTCCTTTAGATTTAAACGATTTAATCTTTTTAGATGATAAGCGAATTAATTCAGCAGCATGGTCTGAAATTTCTAATGCAGTATCAAGAATATGATTAGTACTTTTCAAAGTATTTAGAAGAAATATCTTTCAATTTGGAACTTAAAAGAATAATCGCAATAAGGTTGGGAAAAGTCATGAAAGCAAGGGCAGCATCACCAAGATTCCAAACTTGTTTTAAAGTTAATAGCGAACCAGCAAAAACCATCATAACATAAGTGTATCTATAATATTTTATATAATCAGATCCAAATAAATACTCAGTTGCTCTGTCTCCATAAAATGACCAACTTATTGCAGTTGAAAGAGCAAAGAGAACTACAGCAATTGTAACCATTTCACTACCAAATGGAATACCTTGGGAAAAAGCATAGCTTGTAAGCAATACACCTTCTTTTAATTCAACAATTGATGAATCAATTCTTAAGGAATAAAACTCAGTAAATTTCCATGAACCAGTAACCATAATTACTAAACCAGTTAAAGTACAAATTATAATAGTATCAATATATGGCTCTAATAAAGCAACAACACCTTCTCTAGTTGAATAAGGTGTTTTTGCTGTTGAATGAGCAATAGCTGCTGAACCTTGACCAGATTCACTTGAAAATAAACCTCTTTTAACACCCATTAACATCGTATTTAAAAATGCTATAAATGCCCCTGAAGCAACACCAGTTGCAGGAACTAGTAAGGATGGTGGATTAAAAGCCATAGTAAATATGGTATTGAAAGCATTTCCAACTTGATCAAAGTTTGTGATCACTATGAATAAAGCACAAAAAACATATATAGCAGCCATAATCGGAACAAGTAAACTTGTAAAATTACCTATTCTTTTTATACCACCCAAAATAACTGAACCTACAATAGATGCACAAATTAATCCGATAGCTACATGCATAATAGAAATACTTGAAACGTCACCTAATAAAGCAACTTCTTTTGTAGCCATCAAAAAATTATCTGTTCCAAAAGTAGAAGATAGCTGACTGTATAGTTGTTGTGTAAGCGTATTTGATTGAATAGCATTTCCAGTAAAGAAGGAACAAATTATTGTAAAACATGCAAAAACTACTGCTAGCCATCTCCAATTAGGGCCTAAACCATTTTCTATAGTATACATAGGTCCTCCTGCAGTATTTCCTTGTGAGTCAGTTTCTCTATACTCAACAGCAAGGGTACATTCAGCATATTTTAAAGCAGTTCCAAAAAAAGCTGTAATCCACATCCAGAATAATGCGCCAGGACCGCCAATTTGAATTGCAATCGCTACTCCGGCAATATTTCCAATACCAACAGTAGCTGCTAGAGCAGTCGAAAGTGCTTTAAAATGATTTAAATCGCCTTCGTCTTCAGTGCTATCGTAGTCTCCTCTGGTAACTTTAATACCGTGCCAAATGCGAGTTAATTGCGGGAATCCTAGCTTAAAAGTCATATATATACCAGTACCTAAAAGAGAAATAACCATTAAAGGTATCGTAGCTAGGGGAAAAGATTTTTTAAAATCATCTGGAAGAAGATTGCCTGGAAAATTCCAAATTTGTTCAAAAAAGTGAACACCATAACCTGGGATTAATAATAATATTCCTATTAATGCAAAAACTAGAAGCGTATACTGATTTTTTGACATGAACACATATTAATTATTTTTTTAAAAGATGTACATTGATTTTTTATTATTAATTTAAAAAATGATTATTGCAGGAGTAGATGAGGTAGGAAGAGGTTGTTTAGCAGGCCCAGTTGTAGCAGCAGCAGTTATTTTAAAAACTTCTATGACTTCTCTGAACGATTCCAAAAAATTATCTAAAAAGAAAAGGGAAATACTATATGATAATATTATAGAAAATTCTCAATCAGTATCAATAGGTATTAAATGGAATGATTATATTGACAAGCATAATATTAAAGTAGCATCAGAGCATGCAATGATAGATGCAATAAATTCATTATCAGTAAGGCCAGATAAAGTTCTAGTTGATGGATTCTCCTTAGATATTGATATTAAAAATGAAGGTATTATAAAAGGAGATCAAAAATTTGAACAAATTATGGCTGCTTCTATAATAGCAAAAGTAACAAGGGATGAAATAATGCGATCATTTCACTATATTTATCCGGAATATGATTTTTTATCAAATAGCGGATATGGAACAAAAAAACATTTAAATGCATTAGAACAGTACTCACATACACCAATACATAGGCTAACATTTAAACCATTATCAAATAAAATTTTAAAATGAATAACTTTATTAAAGAGATTAAATCACTTTTCGTTCTAATCTTAGCTATTCTTTTCTTAAAAGAAACAGTAGTTGAATTATATATTGTTCCAACAAGTAGTATGGAAAAAAATATTTTAAGAGGAGATATGCTCATTGGCAGTCGATATATATATGGCATGAAAGTTCCTCAAAAAATTTGGGTTCCATTTACAGCTATAAGTATACCAACATTCCTTCCTGATTATCGATTCCCTGCTTTTAAAGAAGTAGAAAGAGATGACGTTGTAGTTTTTGAATATCCTAGAGATAACGTTTATAAGTATGTCAAGAGATGTATTGGTCTACCGGGTGATAAAATTAAAATTATTAACAGATCTGTTTTTGTAAATAATGAAGAATATCTTTTACCCAATGGCGGTCAGTTTTTATCAGAAAATCCAACTTCGGAATCTTATATTGACGAAAGTATTTTTATGAATCTTGGAAATAAAGATAATTTAAAAGAGCTGATTATCCCTAGCAAAGGCGATATTTACAATATTGATGAAGATATGAATTGGGAGTTAATTATACCTTTATTGTTATTTGAAGGTAACAAAGTTGAACTAGTGTTTAATGATCAAAAACTTACATTTACAAACGAAGATCCTTATGATCTTTATAGAAGAACAGGTGATAGAGAAGTTTTTGATGATTTTGTACCGCAACCGAATGCTTCATTAATCAATCCATGGATGTCATTAATGAAAAAGGAATATTTAAAATATTTAAAGATTAATGATTTAAGTATTAACGATATTGATACATATACTCTTAAGCAAAATTATTATTGGATGATGGGAGATAATAGAGACAATAGTGAAGATTCTAGATTTTGGGGATTTGTCCCTGAAAGCCACATTCTTGGACAGCCTGTAATTACATGGTTTTCATTAGATCTTGAAAACTATTTACCTAGGCTTTCAAGAGTTGGAAATGTTCCTAATTGAAAAAAATGTTTTCATATTGAATTTTCATTCATTAGTTTCTTTGGACTAAAAAAACAATTGAGGTATTTATTATGTTATCTAGTACAGAAAAGATTTTAAGTGTTGTTGTTCTTGCTTTAACTCTAGCAGTTGGTTTCTCATTAATGCAATATGGTTCAGCTATGGATGAGATGGCTCAATTAAGAGGCGAGCAAGCAGAGCATGTAGATATGGTTAATAAAGAATTTAAACAAAGAGTAAAAGCAGTTGAGTTAGAAAATATCGGCCAAGGGAAAGAGATTAAAAGAGGACAGGATATGATTCTAGCAAATACTAAATTAATTTATGCTAAGGCTGATTCTCTAGGAAATTTAATTGATGACCTTGCTTACGAAATCAAAAGAGTTGATAGAGATTTATCCAAAAGAATTAAAAACGTTCAACGTGATCTTGAAGGTTTAGAGGATAATTTTGATTCTGAAAAACGTAGAACTAGAAGAGATTTATCTGATATTAAGAAACAGTTAAAAACACTTAACGATGCTGTTTTCCCTCCTGAAGAAGAGGAATAAATTTCAACAATTAATAAAAAAAGGGCTTTTAAAGCCCTTTTTTTTGTACCGAGGGTCGGGCTCGAACCGACATGAGATTGCTCTCACTGGTGTTTGAGACCAGCGCGTCTACCAATTCCGCCACCCCGGCAAAGATGTTGACAAATTTCAGTTAAAGTATGTAGTTTGTCAATAACTAACATTAATTATTGATTATTGACACAAGGAGATCATAATGTCATTTAAAACAGTACCACAAATGTTTCAACATGTAGTAAGTGAAAGACCAACCTTAAAAACTTTTTATACAAAAACTGAAAATGGTTGGGAAGGTATAGATTTAGCTGAACTTCAAGTAATGGTTGAAGATTTTGCAAATGGGTTAAAAAATTTAGGAATTAATGATAATGATAAAGTAGCTATTATTGGCGCAAATTCCCGTAAATGGTCAATATCTGATTATGCAATTGCTCATATTAGAGCTGTATCTGTTCCAGTTTATCCAACGCTTATTCCAGCTCAATCTCAATATGTTGTAGAACACTCAGAAAGTAAGATCGCTATTGTTCAAGATGAGGTTCAGTTAGACAAAGTTTATCCACTTATTAATGATGCAAATTCCAATTTACACACAATTATAATTATGGATAACAGTTATAATGGTGGAAAAGAAAATATTGTCAAATTTGCTGATGTATTTAATATGAAAGATACTCAACATGATATTCGTGCAATATCCGCAACGGTTGAAGAAAATGATTTATTAACTCTTATTTATACTAGTGGAACAACAGGAAATCCAAAAGGAGTTATGCTTAGCCATTCTAATATTTGCAATAATCTCCTTTCTATAAATGGCAACATGGAAGCTGCAATGCAGCTTAACCCTGAATTAAAACCAGTTGATGGAATAGAAAGATTTGTTTCGTTCCTACCGATAAGTCATAGTTTTGAAAGAGTTGGCGGTCACTATTATATATTTAGTATAGGAACATCTATTTATTACGCTGAAATGAACTTTACTCCTGAAATACTTTTTGAAAATATTAGGGAAGTTAGACCAACTTTTTTAACAGCGGTACCTAGAATTTTTGAAAAAATTCATGCTAAAATTTTAGACTCTGTAGCATCAATGACTGGTGTTAAAAGGAAGCTTGCTGATTGGTCGATTGCTGTTGGCTTAGAAACAGTTCCTTATCGTCAAAAAAGTCAAGATTTACCATTTATGCTTGGACTAAAATATAAAATTGCAGATAAGTTGGTATTGAATAAATTTAGGGCTGCCTTGGGTGGAAAAGTCAGAGCCTGTTCTTCTGGAGGATCTGCATTATCAAAAGAAGTAGGATCATTTTTCTGCGGAATTGGTATTACAATAATTGAAGGATATGGGTTAACTGAAACTAGTCCTGTAATGACAGTTGGACATTCAGACTTCTTTAAATTTGGAACTGTTGGAAAAGCAATACCTGGAGTTGAAGTTAAAATCCAACCTGATGGCGAAATTGTTTGTAGAGGTCATAATGTTATGATGGGTTATTACAAAAATGAAGAAGCTACTAATGAAGCAATTATTGATGGATGGTTTCATTCCGGAGATATAGGTGAATTTGATAAAGATGGTTTACTACGAATTACTGATAGAAAGAAAAGTTTAATCGTAACATCTGGCGGTAAAAATGTTGCACCTCAACCTATGGAAGTTTCACTTACTTCAAACAAATATATAGAGCAATGTAATGTAGTTGGTGATGATAGAAACTTTATATCTGCACTAATTGTTCCAAATAAAGAAAACCTATTAGCTTGGGCAAAAGAAAAAGGGTTGTCAGGTTTAGATTACAATGCTTTATGCGCACATGAACTTTCATATGATTTATTCGATGCCATAGTTAAAGATACTATGACAAACTTTTCAAGATATGAATCTGTAAGAAAATTCACTTTAATTGCTGATGAATGGACAGTTGATAGAGGAGAATTAACTCCAAAAATGTCTATCAAAAGAAAAGTTGTTATTGAAAAACATAGAGCTGAGATTGAAGAAATGTACAATTCACCTAATATACCTGTAAAATCATCAGATGATGAACTTCAGCTTGGTGGTTAGGTTATTATTAGTTTTATCGATTTCATCGATTTTTTATAGTTTTACATACATAAAAGATCAACCATATGTTGTCATCTTAGGAGTTGCTCAAGATGGAGGAGCACCTCACGCTGCCTGCGAAAAATCATGTTGTATACACAAGTGGAATGACCCCACTCTACATAATAAGGTGTCTAGTATTGGTATTGTCGATCCTATTTCAAATGAAGTTTGGATGATAGACGCAACACCCGATTTTGCTGAACAGTTACATTTATTAACTAATAATAATTCAAGAGATCTTAAAGGAATCTTTTTAACACATGCTCACATAGGACACTATACAGGATTAATGCATTTGGGTAGAGAGGTAATGGGGGCAAAAAATACAAAAGTAAGTGTTATGCCTAAAATGGAAAACTTCTTAAGAAATAATGGCCCATGGAGTCAATTAGTTAAGCTAGAAAATGTTTCATTAACTAGTTTAAGAGATAATAAATCTGTGCAATTAAATTCGAGATTAACTATTACACCATTTAAAGTTCCACATAGAGATGAATTTTCTGAAACAGTAGGCTACAGAATTGATGGACCGTCAAAATCTTTAGTTTTCATTCCTGATATAGATAAATGGAGTAAATGGCAAATAGATATAATAGAAGTTGTTGAAAATTCAGATTACAGTTTACTTGACGGTACTTTTTATGACATTAATGAGCTTCCAGGTAGGGATATGTCAGAAATTCCTCATCCATTCATAATCGAAACAATGAGGTTATTTAAAAACTCTGATAAAAAAGATTCTATTTACTTCATTCATTTAAATCATACAAATCCTGCATTAAATAAGGATTCTGTAGAGTATAAAAAAGTAATCTATAATGGATTTAATATCTCAGAGTTTGGTCAGATATTAAAATTATAATTATCTAACACTTTTCTAACAAAAAATAATTAATATTATATGTTATTAACAAATATGGGGATAATTATGAAAAAAATATTACTATCAATTCTTTTCACTTCTTTAGCTTTTGGTCAAGCATATCATATGCAAAGTGTCTTAGGGTTAAAAGATGGAGTGAGAATAGCTGATTTTGAAAAAGCAATGATGCAACACAATAAAGCTCATAAAGGGCTTGCTGCTGTAAATACATTTTCAATTGTAAATGGTCCAAATGCTGGTAAATATGTTAGAGTTCCAGCTGCTCAATGGCCTACACCGTTAGATATGGTGGATAGTGTTTATGATGCACATGCCGATCATGATATTGAAGTACCTTATGATAAATGGGGTAGTATGGTTGAGCTTGAAGGTGGAATGGAATTTTGGACTGTAAGACCTGACTTAAGTAGAAATATGCCAACTGTTGAAGGTTCTGATATAAATGGTCAACAACCTAAGTATATTACTATATATTACTATGGTGTTCAACAGGGTGGAAATAATAATACTGAAGCAGTATTCAGTAGATTTAATGAAATCGCAAAGCAATCAGATAGCACCAGACCATGGGTAGCTATGACTAAAACTTTAGGTGGAAATGTTTCAGTGTATTCATATTCTACACCTCACATGACAATGTCGGAGCTACTTGCGCCTGCTCAAGCAGAATTTGGAGCAGTATTAGCTGAAATGTATGCAGAAGATTCTGAATTAGATTCAAAAGTCAGAAGTGGATGGTCATGGGTTTGGAGTGAAACTTGGAGATTTAGACCTGAGTTAAGCACATCTGTTGATTAATATAATTAGAGCCTATTTTTTAGGCTCTTTTTTTAAACAAAACAATAAAGGGAATTCAATGAAGAAAATAACTATAGCATTAGCTATTTTAATATCATTTACTTTTGCGCAAGATGCATTGTATCATATGCAATCATTAATTGGGCCAAAAGATGGAGTTACAGGAAAGCAATTTGAAACTGCTTTAAAAAAACATAATAAAGTTCATACCAGCGATTTAAATGCACTTAATACTTGGCAAATTGTAGCTGGACCAAGCTCAGGAGATTTTTACAGAGTTCCTGCGAACTGGCCAGTTCCACATTCGAAGGTAGAAGATGTTTTAGATGCACTAAATAATCATGCAACATTACCAGGAGATAAGCTTAATGATTTAACAAATCTTTACGGAGGAATGGAATTTTGGATTTTAAATGAAGATTTAAGTGTAAATCTAGATAAACTTGATCCAGCTGAGGAATTTGATTTTGTTTCAGTTTTTTACTACGGTATGCCAACTGGAGATAATT
>Ga0114933_10003742_pt1 | contig 14616 bp, 8 predicted proteins | sample 4SBtaG_FD_89691 | JGI IMG/M metagenome (GOLD analysis project Ga0114933, IMG submission 89691) | Deep subsurface microbial communities from Kolumbo volcano to uncover new lineages of life (NeLLi) - 4SBTROV12_W25 metaG | ecosystem: Environmental > Aquatic > Marine > Volcanic | place: Kolumbo...
AAGAGAAAAGAAATATTTTGGAATGAAACCCTTGCTCCTGATGATATTGACAGATTATTTGAACCAAAGGCATTTACTAATTGGAAGAAATACGATAAAGATGGAGAACATGAGGTTACAGACATTTCATTAGATGATAACCTTATCATTAAAGGAAACAACTTAATTGCTCTACACTCTTTAAAAGAGGTTTATAGAGGTAAAATAAAACTAATATATATTGACCCTCCATACAATACAGGAGGTGATGCAAACATATTCACCTATAACAACACTTTTAACCACTCTACATGGCTAACTTTTATGAAGAATAGATTAGAATCTGCAAAGGAATTAATTTCTGATGACGGATTTATTGCAATTGCAATTGACCATTATGAGTTAGGCTATTTAATTGTATTGGCTGATGAAATTTTTGGGAGAGAAAATAGACTTGGTATTATATCAATTGTCAATAATCCAATGGGAAGAAATCAAGCTAAATATTTCTCTACAATTAATGATTTTATGTTAGTCTATGCAAAAGATTCAAAACAAGCAAAATTTAATAATGTGATTTTAGATGATGAGTTGGCTAAATCATATGAATTGGAAGATTCAAAAGGCAAGTATAAATTAAAACAATTCATCAGAATCGGAGGAGGTGACGATAATCTAAGAGTTAATAAAGAATCATTTTGGTATCCTATTTATGTAAATGAGAATTTAGATACAATTTCTTTAGAAAAACAAAACAATTCTTATGAGGTGTTTCCAAAAACAAGTTCAGGTCAGGAAAGAACTTGGAAGCTTTCAAAAAAATCAACTAAAGAAAAGTTAGAAGAACTAGTTGCTGTAAAAGAAAATGGAAGAATAGTATTATATGAAAAATATAGAATTGACAAGGGTCAAAAAGTTCCAACAATATGGTCAGATAAAAAATATAATGCAAATCATCATGGCATTAGACTTTTAGCAAAAATCTTAAAAAGGAAAGACTTTAGTTTTCCAAAATCTCTTCATACAATAATTGATACCTTAAAAATCTTAACTACTAAAAATGACATTATATTAGATTTTCATGCAGGTAGCGGAACAACAGGACATGCAACAATTGCTTTAAATCAAGAAGATGGAGGAAATAGAAAATTTATACTTGTTGAACAATTGGATGATCATATAAATATTTGTATTGAAAGAAATCAAAAAGTATTAAAACAAGAAAACATTAACTCGTCATTTAAATACTTAGAGATATCAAAATGGAATGAAGATGCAAAAAATGAAATTTCTGAGTGTAAAAATATTAAGGAACTAATAAATAAATTTGAAGATATTTATGAAAAATATCAGATAAAATATAATGTTAATGTTAAACAATTTAAAGAAAATGTATTGAATGATACTAAATTCTTAGAGCTTTCATTTAATGAGCAACAACAAATGTTTGTAGATATAATTGACAGCAATCAATTATATATCAATTACTCTGAAATATTAGATAGTAAAAATTCAATTGAAAAACGAGATATTAGTTTGAATCAGAAATATTACTCAAAATAATATGAAGGAGGTTAAAGAAGAAGTTTATGGTAGTAGAAATAGTTGGTTGAAACCAATTCTTGAATCAAACGATATTTATTTTTTTTCAGATTTATGGGTGGCTACTTGCAGAAATAAACTTAATAATGATAAATTATCAAGGTATGCTGTTTTATTAGAATCTAAATCAAATAAAAATGTAAAAGAAAACATAAAAGAAAATGTGCCTGTTTATTTTATTAAAATCTTAAATAACAATCAGATATTCTTAGAGAACCTTAGAAACAATAAATCTAAAACTTTAAGTTATAAAGAGTTTATTGAAGGGTTTACCTCAAAGCTTTCATGTGAACATATTTCTTCATTTGCAAAAGGGTCAACAAATGCATCAAGTTTAAGTGTATTTTTTAGAGAATATATGGGAAAAGGTTTTGCTTTAACAGATGTAGATTTTTATTTTGGAACTTCAAACATTATGATTGAAGAAAAAGGATTTGTTTTAGATAACCACTGCTATTTAGGAATAGGACAATGCATATCTTTTACTGAAATAATAAAAGATATATTCAATAATCCAAAATTTTATATAGTTTCTAAACAAGATAATAAATACTATATGTCTGAATTAATAAAATTAAATTGTTTTAATTCTGAGGAAATTCTAGGATGGGGAAAAATGAATCCCATAAAAGTAAATGAAACAAGTAAAGAAGGTATTTTAAAGAAATTATTATAACAACAAAATTTTACAATCAAAAATAAATGAATCTATTCACACACATAAAAGAGTTGTTATCAAAGAATGAGAAATTCTGCAAGGATGGTGAACTATTTAAGAACAATGTAGTTGAAGCTGCTTTAAAATTAGACATTGAGTTAGTTAAACTTTTACTGACTGATGATAAAGCTAAAGAAACATTTTTTAGTGATATTGAAGGTGTGATGGTATTTGATAAAGTTAAATTTCAAAATTTTGTAAGCAACAAAAAATTTCTACCTGATAGCTACACTGCATTTAAAAACAAAATAGGTTTAACAGCAAATAGAGAATTTCTTACTGACTCTAAAGAAGTTGTCTTAGACTTCCCTTACAAAGACTGTGTATTAGAAGGTGGACAAACCAAAGAAGACCAAAAGAGAAAAGAAATATTTTGGAATGAAACCCTTGCTCCTGATGATATTGATAGATTATTTGAACCAAAAGCATTTACTAATTGGAAGAAATACGATAAGGATGGAGAACATGAGGTTACAAATATTTCATTAGATGATAACCTTATCATTAAAGGAAACAACTTAATTGCTTTACACTCTTTAAAAGAGCTTTACAGAGGTAAAATAAAACTAATATACATTGATCCTCCTTATAATACAGGAAATGATGGATTTAATTATAATGATAGTTTTAATCATTCTTCTTGGCTGACCTTTATGAAAAACAGATTAGAAGTTGCTAAGGAATTACTTTCTAATAATGGCTCAATATGGATGAATATTGATGATAATGAACTTCCGTATCTTATGATTTTGTGTGATGAAATTTTTGGAAAAGAGAATTTCTTAAGCCTAACATCAATAAAAAGAAGTGCTGCAACGGGACATAAATCCATTAATCCTTCACCTATATCAGTTACTGATTATTTAATAGGATATGCAAAGGTTAAAAGTCAATGGAAGTATAAAAAATCATATACCAAAAGAGGTTATGATACAGCTTACAATAAGTTCATAGTAAACTTTGAAGCAGAGTATAAAGATTGGGAGTATATTTCGGTAAAAGAGGCAGTGAAAAAGTTTGATATTGATACTGCTGACAAGTTGATAGCTAAATTTCCTAATCAGGTAATAAGATTTGCTGAACCAAATTACCAAGGAGTTGGTAAGGAAACAAGAGAATTGATTGATGCTTCAAAAAATGAGCCTTCGAAAATTTTCAAACAGGTTAGAGAAAAGCACTTGGATATATATCTAAAAAATGGTCAGCGAATTTTATTTTATAAAAACAAGCTAAAAGAAATTGATGGTGAAGTAGTTACCGCAGAGCCACTCACAAACTTTTGGGATGATATTCCATTTCAAGGAATAGCAAAAGAGGGTGGTGTTATTTTGAAGAAAGGGAAAAAACCGGAGAAATTATTGAGGAGAATTATTGACCTTTCAACAAATAAAAATGATATAGTTTTAGATTTTCATTTAGGTTCAGGAACAACTGCTGCTGTTGCACACAAAATGGGGAGAAGATATATTGGGGTTGAACAATTAGATTATGGAAAAAACGATAGCGTTATTAGATTACAGAATGTTATTAATAAAGACGAAAGTGGAGTTTCAAAATTATTAAATTGGAAGGGTGGCGGAAGTTTTATCTATACAGAGATATCCAATTCAAAATCTGAATATGTTTCCTCAATAAATAATGCGAAAGACTCTATTCAATTATTAGAAATTTGGGAGAAGCTGAAAAAAGATGAATGTATTTCTCATAAGGTCTCTCCTTCTAAATTTGAGAAAGAAGTTAAAGACTTTAAGAACTTAGATTTAGAACAACAAAAACAATTCTTACTATCTATTATTGACAGCAATCAGTTATATGTAAATTATTCAGATATGGAAGACAAAAACCATACTGTAATGGATACTGATAAGGATGTAACAACAAAATTTTATAATTTATAATATGCAATCACTAAATGACCAATATTCCGCACTTGTTTCAATGAATATGTTACCCATTGAAGTTCCTGAACATATCAAAAAAAATATCAGACCTGATTATGGAGAAAGATCTTATCAGAAAGAAGCATTTGCTCGTTTTGTTCATTATAGTGAGTTAAATCCAAACAGAAAAAGACCAACACAGCTCTTGTTTCATATGGCTACAGGTAGTGGTAAAACACTAATTATGGCAGGAGCAATGTTGCATCTCTACAAATTAGGATACAGACGATTTATTTTCTTTGTTCAAAGTACAAGTATTATTGAGAAAACTAAAGATAATTTCCTAAATCAATCTTCTAGTAAATACCTATTCAACAACACAATTAATATTGATGGAACAAATATTCGTATTAATGAAGTGTCCAACTTTTCTTCAGTAAATGAAGATGATATAAATATCGTGTTTACTACAATACAAGGATTACATCAAAATATGAATAATCCTAAAGAGAATACAGTAACTTATGAAGATTTTGAAGACCAAAAAGTAGTTCTTTTAGCTGATGAAGCTCATCACATTAATGCTGAAACTAAAAAAGGGAAACTTACAAAAGATGAATTGGATAAAGTTCTTTCATGGGAATCCACTGTAACTAGAATTTTTAAAGCAAATCCTGATAACTATTTATTAGAGTTTACAGCAACTGCAGATTTAAAACACGAGAATATTAAACAAAAATATTTTGATAAAGTTATTTTTGACTATCCGCTAAAGAAATTTAGAGAAGATAAGTATTCCAAAGAAGTAAAATTATTACAAGCTGATTTAGCTCCTATTGACAGAGCTTTACTTGCAGTTATCTTAAATCAATATAGAAGAAAGATATTTGAAAAGAATGGTTTAAACATTAAACCAACTATGTTGTTAAAATCAAAGACAATTGCAGAAAGTAAAGAATTTTTTGATGAGTTCACTTCAACAATAAGCAGCTTAACAGCTAAAGGTATTAGTAAAGTAGTAGGTTCAAATCCTTCAGAAATAATATCAAAAGCTATGAAATACTTTAGTGAAAATAATATTTCATTAGAAAATCTCGCTTTAGAAATAAAAGAAGATTTCTCAGAAGACAAATGCATATCAGTAAATAGTAAAGACGACACAACTGAAAAACAACTTATTGTAAATAGCTTAGAGGATAAAAACAATGAATACAGAGCTGTGTTTGCAGTAGATAAACTTAATGAAGGATGGGATGTATTAAACCTTTTTGATATTGTAAGACTATATAATACAAGAGATGCAGACCATAAAACAGGGAAAGTAGGTAAAACAACTATGTCTGAAGCACAATTAATTGGTAGGGGAGCTAGATATTGTCCTTTTAAAATTGAAGACCACCAAGACCTTTATAAAAGAAAATATGATGATGATTTAAAAATGGAATTAAGAGTTTGTGAAGAGCTTTATTACCATTCAGCACACAATCCTAAATATATATCAGAACTTAATAACGCACTAATACAAATTGGAATGAAAGATTCTAAGGTAGTGCAAAGAAATCTTTACCTAAAAGAAGAATTTAAGAAAACAAATTTCTATAAGAATGGAAAAGTATTTGTTAATAAACAGATTCCTAACTTAAGAGAAGATGTAAAATCCTTAAATGAGGATTTGATAAATAAAAACTACAAGGTATCACTATCAACAGGATACACTTCAGTTTCTACTGCATTTAACAATGACTTAAATATGACTTCTACTAAAAGTGTAAATGATTTTAAAATTAGAGACTTTGGAAAACATGTTATCCGAAAGGCAATAAACAAACTACCTTTCTTCAGGTTTAATAATCTGCAAAAGTATTTTCCTCATCTAAAGTCTGTTTCAGAATTTATAACATCAGACGATTTTTTAAATAAGATAATTGTTGAAGTATCTTCAAATGATAATAGATTGAAAAATATTCATGAAATTGATGAGAATACAACTTCATTAGAAATTGCACAAGCTCAAGAAGACAAACTAACTATATTGATGTCAATTCTATCAGATATTGCAGTAGCTATACCTAAAGACTCATTTGACTACAAAGGTTCTAAAATATTCTCTCCTAAAGGAATTTCAAAAACATTTAAGGATAAAATGTTGAATTATTCAATAAATACAAATGGTGCACAAGAAATCGGTTTAGGTCAAGGGGAAACGACAAATATTGAATTAAATATTGATTTATCATCTAAAGATTGGTATGCTTTTAACGAAAACTATGGGACTAGCGAAGAGAAATTTCTTGTTAAATGTATTGAGAAACTTTATGATGAGGAGTTAAAAGATAAATACAAATCAGGAGTCTATTTATTAAGAAATGAAAGACATTTTAAACTATACACCTTTGATGAAGGATTAGCATTTGAACCTGACTTTGTTTTATTTTTACAAGAAAAAGAAGGTAAAGAAATGACATCTTATCAATTATTCATTGAACCAAAAGGAGGAGATAGATTAACAAATGAAGATAGTCTTATTAAAGAGAAATTTCTAAAAGAGATTGAACAAGAACATAAAATTGAAATTCAATTCCCTAATCAAAAATTTAAATTAATAGGTTTAAGATTATTTAATGAATCCATTACAAAAAAAGATTTCCAAAAAGACATAAACACTTTAACTTATTAAGCTAAAGAATAAAAATGCTACTTACTAATTACAACTTTCTCAAATAAAGAAGCATACATTATTTATAAGAACAATGTGATGCAATTCGTGCAATGTCGCAATCGAAGGATTAATGATTATATTAGGAAATAAATTTATTGTTCAACCATGGAAGCTAAAGAATACTTTGAACTACAAGAAAAGATACACGAGAAATTATTAGAGGAAAACAAAAATACTGGATTGAATTTTTCAGTACGAAAAAAATTTTACAAAGAAGCCATATCAAATTATTTTTTAGGCACATTTAAGTCTCAATATATTGGTTTTTCATTATGGTATATTCGCTTAGATTACCCCGGAGCTTCTATAGATTTATTAACCTATGTTATTAAGCAGCAAAGAGGTAAATGGAGAATCTACTTACAGGGTCATCAAACTAAAGCTCCTAATGATAAACAAAATAAAATCAACCTTGATTTTATTCAAAAATTAAAAACACCATTTTTAGAACTAGAAAAAAAGGGCAAATACAATTATTGGGAAAATAAAAAAGAAGCAAAAATGCATGAATGTAGAATTGGCCTTTACAATGAATCTAAAGAGGCTATTCTTTCTGATTTAATTGAATTAATTAATGCAACTAAACCAATAGTAGACAAATTAATGAAAGAATTTAAAAAAACTAATGTTAATTGGGATGCAAGAACAATAAATGATGAAGAATTTGAAAAATGGCAAAACAAATTAAAAACTAAAAGAATTCCTTATGATGAAAATAAAATAAAGTCTGGAATACCAGATGAGCACAAGCTATTAATTGAACGCTTACAGTTACTTGGTTATGAAGAAAGCACCAACATGTATAAAATATTAGATCGCATTGGTAATGAGCTTAATCTAGTACCAAACGACAAAAGAATTTGTTATAGTCTTGACAATAAATCATCTATTGGTCTAACAATTGGTGAAAAATATTGTGCAGCAGCAGAAGTAAAGAAGAAAAATTCAAAATTTTATTATATACATAATACAAATAATAAGGAATGGTTGAAAGAAACTTCCTCTTTTTCAGAAATGTATAATCACATAGAATCAATACTTATTTCTTGTAAAAAACAATTAGACATCACTGCTAAATCTAGAAATTTAAGACACAATTCAGAAGCACTAGAAAAAACAATGTTTGATGAAAATTATAGAAAAGAAATTTTTAAAACAGCTTTTAATGGCAATAACATGAAAAAGAATCAAAATTTAAATTCTTCATTATCTATTCCTATAAACACCATCCTCTACGGACCTCCAGGTACAGGAAAAACATACAAATTAAAAACCAAGTATTTTCCGAATTACACTACACAAAGTCATAAAATTAGTAGAGACGAACGGCTTCAAGAGACTCTAAAGGATCTAACATGGTGGCAAGTTATTGCAATTGTTCTATTAGACATAAAAAAAGCAAAAGCAATTGATATTTATAATCATGAATATGTTAAACTAAAAGAAAATTTAACAACTTCTAAAACGGTTAGCTCAACAATATCTGGAAAACTTCAAGCTCATACAGTTGATAATTGTACAGATGTAAGAACCTCTAGAAAGCTTCAACCAAAAATATTCTTCAAAGAACCAGGTGCTATTTGGCGTATAGATAAAGAGGGTTATGAAGAAATAGAAAATGAAATAAATAATATCTCTCACAATTTAAAAAATATCGAAAATCAACAGAATCTTGAAATCAAACGATATGAATTTGTTACTTTTCATCAGAGCTATTCATACGAAGACTTTATAGAAGGAATTAAGCCAGTTTTGGAAGATGAAACAGATGGAGATTTGCATTACGAAATCAAAGACGGTGTATTTAAAAAACTATGTCAAAGAGCAAAAAATGACTCAGAAAATAATTATGCAATTTTTATTGATGAAATTAATCGAGGAAATGTATCCTCTATTTTTGGAGAGCTAATTACACTCATTGAACCTGACAAACGCATAGGTATGAAAAATTCTATGAATGCCAGCTTACCCTATTCCAGAGAGTCTTTTGGTGTTCCAAACAACTTGCACATTTACGGCACCATGAACACTGCCGATCGAAGTGTAGAGGCATTAGATACTGCATTACGTAGAAGGTTTTCTTTTGTAGAAATGATGCCAGATGCTTCCTTAATTACAGCAGAAATTGATGGTGTTAGTTTATCAAAAGTATTAACCACCATTAATGAACGTATTGAGGTGCTAGTCGATAGAGATCATACAATTGGACACAGCTACTTAATGGATGTAGATTCAACAGAAAGTTTACGCCTTGCTTTTAAAGATAAAATAATACCACTGCTCCAAGAATACTTCTATGGAGATTATGGAAAAATTGGACTAGTATTGGGAGATGGTTTTGTAAAAAAGAAGGATAAAAACGATAATTTATTCTCCAATTTTAATTACGATGGAGATTCTGATGATCTAAATCAAGGAGGTTATGAGCTGATCCCAATTGATGATGATTTTAAAATAATAAAAGGTTTGAAATTATTATTGAACATCAAAGAAGAAGAACAGAAAGCGTAATTTGAAAAAAAGCAAATCCATAGCAGTCTATGAACACGGAAAGTTAACTACTAATGATCCAAAGTTTGATCAAAAGCATTTGAATGCACTGCTTAAACTCAACGAATACCATCAGTTTGCTTATTTCGACCCTATTGCTAAAGGGATCAAGTTCAATCAGTATGTAGGCATTATTCAGGTAGATGATTTAACCATTCAAATCAACCCCAAAGCAGACAAAGACGATGGAGATGACAAATGGCAAAAGTTACTTTTACAAATGCTCAAAGCTTGTGGTAAACTAAAAGCATCAACCGCTGGCTCTGCTGATGTTAAAAGGCAGCATTTAAACCTGTTGGAAGTATATTTCGAGCTGTACCTAAAAGAAATTGACCAGCTCATAAGAAAAGGACTGGCCAAAAAATACAGAAGAGAAACATCCAATGTAAAAGCCCTAAAAGGCAAACTAGAATTTGCAGGCAACATCCGTCATAACCTCATACATAAAGAACGGTTCTATACTACCCATCAGGTGTATGATCAAGATCACCTACTCCACCAAGTACTATTCAAAGCCCTTGAAATTGTTGAGCAATTCAGCAGAGGAACCCGACTGTACGATACCTGCAGGAGATTGCAATTGAATTTTCCAGAAGTAAAGCGCATCAAAGTAGAAAAAGAACACCTAGATAAAATTGTACTAAACCGCAAAACAGCCAATTACAGCTATGCTTTAGAAATTGCCAGGCTCATCATCCTTAATTATTCACCAGATATTAGCAGTGGAAGAGAAAAAATGATTTCCCTGCTCTTCGATATGAATAAGCTATGGGAAGAATACATACTCATTCAAATAAGAAAAGAACTAGAAAATTCTAATTACAGAGTACTAGGGCAAGATACCCGCCCTTTTTTAGGCAATAACTACCTACAACCCGATGTTGTAATTGAAAACAAAGCCAATCCTTCAGAAATTTTCATCATCGATACCAAATGGAAACGACCCACCAATCAAACAGCATCTATTAGCGATCTTCGTCAAATGTATGCCTACAACCGTTTCTGGAAAGCCAAAAAAGCCATGCTGCTCTATCCAGGAAATGATTCCAACAATGATTTTAAAAACTTTAGAACAGAAGATTACTTTAAATCAGAAGAGGAAATTAACCCCATCCAGCACCAATGTAAAATGGGATTTGTAAGCATATTGGATGAAGATAACAACCTAAGTAAAAATGTTGGAAAAGAAGTGTTGAAGTTATTGGAGGAAGAGGTTTTTGAAGTGGTAGAGTGAAATTCCAAAAACCCACCATTTTAACCAAAAACCACCAAAAACAGCCATTATTCATACCCTACATCAGGATCTATAAAGTAATAATGTACCCATAGCAATTCATCTCTTTCAAAATACAATGTATAGGTAAGATTATTTTTATCATAGACCCACCTTACAATTTGATTGTTTCCCCATGTAGAAAAGGCAATCTCACTTTCAGTTTCATGAGATTTCAAAATCGGAAAAAGAGTTGAAGAACCCATGGTAGAATCTCTAAAATAAATACAAATAACAGGTTCATCTTCCCCCGGAAAAGAATCTGTATAGTATATAATTCCTGAGGTTTTGTACTTCACCTGGTAATCTGCATTGTCGGTTCTGTAGGTAGCATTAAATTTTAAAGTATGCTTCAATGTCTGCCCTACCACAGCTGAATAGGTAACAGAAAAAATAAATGTTAGATAGATTACTGTTGTTTTCATTATTATTAAAGATTCCTTTATAGTGTAATGCCTTGTATACTGTATGTTACACTTTAGCTATTTTTATTCCTCAGCTCTAAAAAACCTGGACAACCTACTTTGCCTGGATATTCCCGTTACTTCTGAAGGGTCCATTGGTTCAGTAGGTCTTTCAGGTCCGTTATTACCATTATCTGTACTATCTTTCTCAAATGAGAGTATAGACTGGTGTACAGGCTGTTCATTAAAAGAAAGGCTGTAAAAGATCTCTTTATCAGTAATTAACCTTATCTCACTACCAAGACAAATACCATTACAGATATCTATCCTGTTCAGGTTTTCTTTAAAATCATTAAGGGTATCTTCTATAGATAACCTTGCATGATCCATTGAAATATCAGCTCTGTTCAGGTACTCAGATTTTCTCATGATGATCTCTGCGTCCATGGCTACAGATAAAAGAATTTTATGAAAATATTCTCTGTAAACATCGGTTTTATTAAAAACTTCCACTCCACATAAATTTCCATTGATAAAATAAGCAAGGCCATTGGCATTATCGTGTAATGTAAAAGAGCTGGTCATTGAATTATAATCCATCCTTTTGGCATTAAAATTATCCGAATGCGAAGCCGTTGATGAATAACTTTGTGAATCAAAAAAGCAATTTTGCACCTCATCCCATACTCTGGATTGATTTACTCTGTGCTTTTCTCGTGCATAATTACGATTATTATAAATATCCCTGTTCTTTTGTTCACGGATCTTTCTATAGGCCACCTCATCAGATCCACTAAAATTATTGCTATCATAAGCCCATCTACCCTGCTCCACACAGCTAACGGGTATCACCATTTTTACATTGGGTCCAATAAGAATAGAAGCATTTACGATTCTGTTCTGCTTGGCTCCTTTTAATATATCTCCATCCATGATAAAAATATATTTTGGTGATAAATTGGTCAATAATAGCTCATTTACATTTCCACTTTCTGAGACCTCCTCTATTTTTAGCAAGTTTTCATAAAATGCCCTGTGAACACTTATGTAATCCAGTGTATTTACCGATTGATGCCTTAGCTGAGCAATGCTGATCACGCCCTGGTTCTGTACATCTAAAAGTGTAGAATTGTCCGAAGAAAAAATTTGTTCTGTTTTCATAATTTTAAGTTTTAGTTATTGATTAGTATTCTGTTGTGTTTTATAATTTTGAACAACTATATCCGTTATTATCACCTTCGTAAAGAGATGGATTGTTATTTCTATGTTTTTTCACTTTCTCTTTTTTAACCTTTTTCGATTTAAAAGCCATGTATTTATAAGTCGATGGTAGTTTTTCTGCCCATTGTGGTTCAAATCCAATCTTATTGAATTGATGAGATTTTAATTCCATTAGGTCGTTTCTTAAGAAAATCCAATAGGTTCTCCACTTTTTATTGGCATCTTCTGGATTAAACACGCCATATACCGATCTTTTACCCATTAACCTGTTCAGGTTATTCTTAGGCTCCATATAACCCCTGTCTGCTGTAACTGAGCTCTGGTAGTAGCCAATAGCTTCAGATTCGTTACCAAGCAGCTCTTGAATAATCCCCATGTTATTAATGGTAACCATGTTGGTATCCTGTATAATGAGCTTCCAGGCAGTATCCAGCTCATTCATTTGCATGTAAACAAGCCCCATGTTGTTATCATAGTACTTTCTCATTTTTGTAGTATCCAGTTCGATGGCTTTATTGATCATATCCACAGCCTCCAATAATTTTTGCTGTCTTTCACTGCTGTCTACTTCTTCATCAGCAGCATGCGCAAGTATGTAAGATTTATTCATGTAATTAAAAGGCTCATTTGGAGCTGCTACAATGGCCTGTTCTATTACTTCTTCAGCTTCATTGTATTCACCAAGCTTTAGCAAACACATCGCTTTTCCTGTATATGCTTTTGCGTAAGTGGGATCTTGTTTAATTGCATTATCGAATAACTCAAATGCTTTTTTAAATTTATCTAGCTGCACATAGCAGTTTGCCAGTTTAACCAGATACACCTTTTTGTTATTAGCCAGTTTAATAGCCTTCTTATAATTATTAAGAGCACTATTAAAGTTCATTCTTTCAAAATCGAACTTGGCCTGATAACCATATGCTTCAGCCCTTTTATTGTCTTTTTGGATGGCACTTTTAATGAATTTTTCCGATTGCTGGTCATTACCCAACAGGTGTTCGTTCAATGCCATTACCATGTAAGTGTCGTAAGAAAAATCGGCAACACCCTCTTCAATCAATTGGCTATAAATTAACTTAGATGCCAACACATTGCCTGTTTTATGTTCTACTATAGCCTTTCCTATTAAAGCTTCTTGTTCTAATCCAGCATTAAAAGCACTTTCATAATATTGCTTGGCCTTATTGTATTGTTTAATATTCAGGTAATTTTCGGCCATTACCTTGTTGGCAATTGCGTTTTTTGGATCTACATCTAATACCAATTGTGCATGGTGCATAGAAACTTCATAATTGTTTTCATATAAATCAACCCTGCTTAAGCCTAATAATGCTTCCAGTTGATGTTCATCTTCCTTCGAATTTTTAAGTACTTCAAATATTTTTCTGGCATTTTTATAATTTCCATTTTCCAGGTACATTTTACCAAGCTGAAGCATTTTGGAAGGATTCGTTTTTTTAAAATCCATAGATCGCTTTAAATAATGGATCGCATCTTCAATATCCTTGTTTACATACAGTAGTGTAGCACAGTGATAAAGTGCTTTTTTGTTGTTTTTTTTATAGACCAATGCCTCCTTTGCCTTATTTAATGCATCGGAATAATTGCCCATTTTTCTTAGAATTACAGAGCTATTATAAGATGATTCAAATGAATTAAAAGTGTTATATATTGCCAATGCTCTTTCATAATTACCTGCTTGTTCATGAGCCTGGGCTAATTTTAATTTAATATAATCTTTATCGAAAGATGGGTCATATTCAAGTATCTCAAATAGATCAATGGCCTGTTGGTTTTTATTCCTTTTTAAATAAACATTTGCCAGATTAAATAGTACATTATTATCATATGGATTTTTTTCAAGACTTTTAATTAAAAGTTTCTCTGCGTTGGAAGGATCTTTATGGTTTACATATTGTAAGGCCAGGTTATTAAAAACCATGAACCTTTCTTTACAAGTAAAAAATTGAGTTCCTTTTTTAATAGATGCTGCAAGTAATTCATATACTACAGTATTTTCTCTACCTGAAGTATCACTATTTATACAGAATACGGGGTTAACAAAAATGAATATTAATAATGTAATTAACGTACATTTAATTTTAATAGGATTTAGCTTTTTCATTTGGTTTGGTTTTATTGATTTCATAACCAATATTACCAACTACTTGCGCAATATAGTTGTGCTAAAAATGATTCAGAAAATGTACTAGATTAAATAATACCGACTATTGGTAACTTTTGAGTTTAGGTCCGAATTTTAGAAGAAA
>Ga0114933_10003745_pt1 | contig 14612 bp, 14 predicted proteins | sample 4SBtaG_FD_89691 | JGI IMG/M metagenome (GOLD analysis project Ga0114933, IMG submission 89691) | Deep subsurface microbial communities from Kolumbo volcano to uncover new lineages of life (NeLLi) - 4SBTROV12_W25 metaG | ecosystem: Environmental > Aquatic > Marine > Volcanic | place: Kolumbo...
TAACAACAACCGCATTAGCATTTTCTGTATCCAAATCTAACTGCATCTGAGAGGCAGCTAGTTCTATGCGTGATTTATCTATTTCGTCTATCTTATGACTATGAACTATCCAAGCAACAGCTCTATATATCACACCAGTATCAAAATATCTAAAGCCTAATCTAGTCGCAACACATTTACCTATTACACTCTTGCCCGCGGCGACTGGACCATCTATAGCTATAACACTTTTATCAATCACTTAATGTTCCCTCATTGCCCGAACTAGTATAGCATTCGAGTAATGACGAGAAATATGGTATACCGTCCCATTAAGTAAAATACACAAATCATGAGTTATCATCATTGATATATATAGTTTTGCAATTTGTTAATCGCTATAATTGGGATGAGTCCCAATACTAGAAAAAAAGAGGACGTTATTATGAACTGGATTGACATCGCGGTATTAATTTGCTGGGGAGTATTAGCTTTCTGGGGTTTCAGAACAGGAATCATAAAAATGATCGTCCCGCTGGTTGTAGTAGTTGTTGGCCTAGCACTATCCAGCCGAATAGCCGAGCCAATCGGCAATATTTTATCGTTCCTTTCTGAAAATGAAAATATACAGTCAATAGGCGCCTTTATAGTTATATTTGTCGGTTTGCTCATTCTTGGTACTTTTGTCAGTAAATTCGTAAAAATTGCCATAAGTATTATTCCATTGGCAGGGCTCGCTAACAGTGCATCTGGTGCAATCGTAGGCCTCATCATAGGATTCATACTTCTATCTGGAATATTGACTGGTCTACAAAAATTCCCAGTCGGTTCAATACAGGAGACAATCGATGATTCTACACTGGGAAGTTTCCTAGCCGACAACTTTGACGTAGTTACCAGAGGATTAAAGATCATACCTAGCGATTGGAATCAGAAAGCCGGGGACATAGCAGGTAGCATGCAAAATAATATGCGTGACAGCTTAAAGTAACTTTCTCCGAGAATTGCAGAGATTTCATGCGACATTAAAGACATTAGTATATAATCCAGCGGTGACATATATATTAAATTACTAAGGTACGTATCAGGTGGTTAGAACACTTCCAACTGATAAAGATATGGTTAGTAGTGACGGCAAACAGGACTTAGTCAGTCCCACAAATGACTCACTAAGCTTTCCTGCGCTAGTACTAAACTTAAACTACGTCCCAATTAATATCTGCACCGGTCGTAGAGCGATTGTTCTGGTGGAAAAGGAAAAAGCAGAAACTCTAGATAATTACCAAGCGACAATCCACACCATCACACGACTTCTGAATATTCCGTCAGTTATTCGGCTTGCATATATGGTCAAACGCCCATATGCACCACGTAAAATCTCCAAGAAAGAAATATTCTTGAGAGATCAATATACGTGTCAATACTGCACAATAAAAACGTCTGAACTAACTTTGGACCATGTGATACCTCGTATTCAAAAAGGCCCACACACATGGGAGAACGTAGTAGCAGCGTGTTCTACTTGTAACCTAAGAAAAGCAGGAAGAACACCATTAGAAGCAAACATGCGACTCCTAAAAGAGCCTAGAATCCCCCAACCAAATCCATACCGAATCCTTCAAAACTACTCTATGATAGACCCTTGGCTACCCTACGTACCCTGGAGCATGCAGAATCAAGAAAGAGTCAGCTGACTGGCCTAATTATTTGGCTCTAGGCATACTTAGAATCATGTTTTCAAGAGCCAGGCGCGGGTTTACATTGTGGTCGAGAGCATAAATGGTCCGGTCGACAACACTTACAAAACTCGATATCTCGCTAAAACTCATATTATTCGATTGATCTTTAAGCATATTTATCTTATCGCTATTCAGTATGTGCTCTTCATTGGACATATTCAGAATGATCAGGTCTCGGCACCACGTTCTCCATAAGTAGAGAACCTCCTTGACTGAAGCCCTATTCCTGCCAAACTCAGAAGCCAATTCGCTGACATAATCAAATTTTTCTACTAGTCCCGCTTTCATAGTTTCTTGCAAATGATTAAGATCTGCGTCACGTTGTTTAAGAACATCGGGATTAGTAGCAGCAGTTATCGCCCATCCAATACTACCTCTTGAAATCCTAGCCAATAATTCCGCAAGATCCAATTCACAAGAATACTCTTCAATCAAAATCTTCGTTATCAGTTCTTTTGGTAAAATGTTGAATGTATAACTACGACACCTTGAGCGAATTGTGCTAAGAATACTAGCTTCGTTATCAGTCAAGAGTATGATTAATACTTGCGGGGACGGTTCTTCAAGTGTTTTTAATAGGGCGTTAGCAGCTTCGGTACTAAAATTTTCGGCTCCATCAAAAACGATTACTATACATTTCCCTTCAAATGGTTTTAGGTTGGTCTTGTGTAGAACTTCCTTTACGTCGTCAATACCAATCACAGTACGAGAACGAGAGTCAATATCACCATCTGGAACTCCCAATACCCTGACATCTGAATGATTTCCAGATAATATTCTCACACATTGGTCACAAACACCGCAGGGCTCATCCCCTGATGAAACACAGTTGACAGCTCTAGCCAAGTCCATAGCCAAGCGCATTTTTCCAACCCTAGGGGGACCAGAGAAAAGATAAGCATGTGCTAGCCTATTAGCGGATAGGCTAGCTCTAATCTGAGTTAATATATGATCTTGGCCACGAATTAACCACAAATCGCCCTCTCTAGTAAAATTAACGATTAGCCTTAGAGCACGTCACAATACATCAGATCTTCATAGCTCTCTCGACGCCGAATCAAACGTGAAGCTCCATCTTTGACCAAAATTATAGGGGGGCGTGGGTTCAAATTATAATTACTAGCCATTGAAGGGCAATAAGCTCCTGATGCAGGTATCGCAATCACATCTCCAGATGACAGTTTCGGTAAAAGTATATCTGTTGCCAGAACATCTCCCGACTCACAATATTTCCCTGCAATAGTAACTTTATCGTCTCCAGGCTCGTTTGCTTGGCCCGCAGAGATTACTTCATAAGCAGCTTGATAGAGTGCTGGACGAATGTTATCTCCCATACCTCCGTCTACACTAACGTATTTCCTAACGCCTGGTATATCTTTGATAGCACCCACTTTATACAGGGCTACTCCAGCCGGACCAATAATAGATCTACCAGGCTCTATCAGGAGCCTAGGATAATCCATGCCTAGCTCGTCACACGTAGCCGTCATGGTAGATACTATGGAACTTGCGTAATCAGAAATTTCAGGGGGAATTTGATCGCGTGTATACGCTATTGCAAATCCTCCGCCTGGACTGAATTCTCTCAAGTTCAGGCCACTTTCTCTAAACTGCGCCGCAAATCTTAATACCAGATCAGTAGCTGCAGTATAAGGTTCAAGCTCAAATATGGGAGACCCTAGGTGAAAATGAAGCCCAATCAACTCAAGATGCTCAGCATTTAAAGCCCATTTAATAGCCTTCTCAGCATCGCCAGTCTGAATAGAAAATCCAAATTTAGAGTCAATAATTCCAGTAGTAGTATATGCATGTGTATGAGGATCTATACCGGGAGATACTCGGATTAATATATCCTGTATTTTGCCATTGTTTGACGCTATCTCATTCAGGATGTCTAATTCATGAAAACTGTCAACCACTACACGGCCTATACCACCCTGTAACGACTGCGTAAGTTCATCTGGAGTTTTGTTATTCCCATGAAAATAAACTTCCTCTAATGGAAAACCAGCAGCTTTAGCCACTGCAAATTCTCCGCCAGAAACTACATCAAGTCCTAATCCTTCCTCTTGGAAAATTTTCGCTAAAGCAGGATTTATATATGCTTTGGAGGCATACAAGACTTTACTGTTCGGATAAACCGCCGAAAACTGTTTTACAAATTCTTGACACCTATTTCTCAATGTTATTTCATCTATAACGTAGACTGGGGTGCCAAATTCTTCCGCTAAATCAAGCGTGTTGCACCCGCCTATTACTAATTGACCATGTGAATCTATTTCAGACGTCTCAGGAAATACGTTATTAGGGAACATGATCTACCTTTCTGTTCAAATTATATAACCACTCTAAGACTATCTTATTGGAGTACTTGCATAGACGCAACAACATCACTCTACTAGATATAATTTGGCAGTCATACAGATACGTCCTTTTGATATTAATTTAGTCCCCTGATAAGATTAACCCTCATCCTAGGATTTACTATTAAAGGTCAATATACTGAAGATTCTACTTACCAATGATGACGGTATACATTCACCAGGTTTATGGGAAGCAGCCAAGGCTCTTAATACGCTTGGGGAGGTATTTATCGTTGCTCCGGACAGAGAGCAGAGCGGCGTAGGCGGCTCACTAACACTGCATCATCCTCTGATGGTACATTCCGTGCCGATAACTGCTGAACTTACTCATTCAAACTCAATAACCGCATACTCTGTTGAAGGGACTCCAGCGGATAGTGCGATTCTCGCCCTGGAAGAACTAGTCGGTTCCGTAGATCTTGTTGTATCCGGAATAAATTCAGGATCTAACTTGGGCTGGGATGTAATGGTATCTGGAACAGTAGGGGCAGCTATACAAGGATATATGCGCGGTTATCCTACTATCGCAATATCAGTCGCATCTATCCAAAATCCGCAATTCAGTCCAGCTGCGAGGTTTCTCGCATTGGTCGGTGCAAAGCTGGTTGATAGTTTTAAACACCGACAATGTCTACTAAATGTCAATGTACCTAGTACATCCTTGAATGAAATAAAAGGAATAGAAATTACAAAACTAGGCGGTCGTTCATACGGAGAATCTGTGCGTCATGAGACGACTGGAATACATGATAAATACTGGATCTCTCGCAATAGGCCGATTCATCAAGATAATGGTAGAGGGACGGACATGTTTGCGGTTAAGAACAATTCAATATCTATAACCCCATTACACCTCGGTCTTACCGACAATGAGAATATATCCACACTACAAGTCTTGCTGTCAGGTATAACAGATGAATTAAATCAGTCGGCATAACGACGAATTACCGCCAAACCTGCTAACAGACAAATTTTTATTATGTCTGTTCCTTGACACCTGTATGTAAGCCACTTATTATAGGGCAGCTTTTCATAGATCACACAAGAGGTAACAATTATGGTCGATCTAAAACGTGGTGCCGCGATCGTTGGCATCAATGAGCATATAACCAGATACTCACCTGACAAGAGTGAGCTTCAAATACAAGGTGAAAGCGTAATAAAAGCGCTCGAAGACGCTGGATTGACTAAGAACGATGTTGAAGGATTGTTCACTGCGTCCAGCAGCATTCGAAACAGTGGATTAAATCTAGCCGACTACCTAAACATGTATCCAAAGTATGTAGACAATACTACTGTAGGAGGAGGCTCATTCGAATTTCACCTATCCCACGCCTTAACCGCCATCTCTGCAGGAAGAATTAACTGCGCAGTCATAACCTACAGTAGCTTAGCAAGATCTGGAGGCGTATCTGTAGGGACAGGTGGAGTAGCCCGATTTGGACATCCTAGATTAGACCCTTCTCCAGACAGCTTCGAGGAACTGTACGGACTTACCACCGTAGGCCTGTACGCCATGATCGCACAGCGTCACATGCATTTATATGGAACCACTTCTGAGCAACTTGCACAGGTTGCTGTTTCGACTAGAAAACATGCTTCCATGAATCCCGAAGCGCTGTTCAGGACTCCGATAACCGTTGAAGATGTCGTAAATGCAAGAGTCATTTCCTCTCCTCTGCATTTGCTAGATTGTTGCGTAATAACTGACGGAGGTGGCGCAGTCGTAGTAGCATCCCCTGAGTTAGCTCGCAGTTGTAAACAAAACCCCGTTTGGGTTTTAGGCGTAGGCGAAGCTCTAGCACACCAAGGTGCTGGAAAGCGTGACCTAATAGAAATTGCCGCAAAACAGAGTACAACTCCAGCATTTGCTATGGCCGGGGTTACGCACAAAGACATTGATATGGCCATGATATACGATTCGTTTACGATTACAGTCATAGAAACTCTAGAAGATCTAGGGTTTTGTAAAAAAGGTGAAGGCGGAGACTTTGTATCTGGGGGAAGGATAGAGATCGGCGGAGAACTCCCTATAAATACTGACGGCGGTGGCTTGTCATCTAATCACCCAGGAATGAGAGGTATTTTTCTTCTTCTAGAAGCTACCCGTCAACTAAGACACCAATTTGAAGGAACACCAAGACAAGTACCAAATTGTAATATAGCCTTATGCCACGGCACCGGAGGAGCGTTGGGATCACGCCATAGTGGTGGAACGGTCATTCTAGGGAGGGACTAATATGCCTGAATGGAATAAACCTCTACCGAGCGTAGTAGGTGAAACTAAACCGTATTGGGATTCGTGCAAAAGAGGAGACCTAGTAATACAAAAGTGCGACGACTGCGATGAATACCAGTTCTACCCACGTGGCATATGTTCCAACTGCTGGTCAAACAATATTCAGTGGATAAAATCAACCGGCAAAGGCACTGTATGGACATATACGGTGACATATCAGAACAGAACTCACGGATTCGCCCAAGACGTTCCCTACGTATTAGCGTTGGTCGAATTAGACGAAGGCGTAAAGATGTTTACCAATATCGTTGAATGCGAACCATCTAGCGTACAAATTGGCATGTCCGTTGAAGTGACGTTCATTCAAGCTAACAATCAAATTAGTGTTCCGTACTTCAGACCAGCTTAACAGCTATTAAATTTATACAAACTGCCTAGATGTTCCGTAATTCATCGCACATATCCTGATCAATTGCAGCGAGGTCAGGCTGATCATTGAATAGATAGGCTAGAGACCTACGACCATAATAATTATCATCTTCTGGATTCAATGAGATCGCTTGGGTTAAATCGGCTATAGAATCCTCATATAGACCAAGCTCGTATTTAGAAACGCCTCGATTAAAATAAGCTTCTGCGAAGCTCTCATCTAACTCAATGGCTTGCGTGTAATCTGATATAGCCTGATCATATACTCCATTGCGGCTATATCGATTACCGCGATCGTTAAATCCTTCCGCATCTTCCGGATCAGCAGGGGGCCCAGGACGATTTCTCATTTACATATCCTACCAAGGCAGATAGTCTCGCCTAAGATAATACTGATCTGACAAGCCCACCATCTACTAACATAGTAGTTCCAGTAATATAACTAGATCGGCTTGATGCCAAAAACGCGACCAAATACGCCAACTCTTTAGGATCGCCTATCCTTCCCACCGCAGTCTCTGACGCCCTGGCTGAAAGACCTTCTTCTACTGATGTTCCGAGCTCGTTTGCACGATTTGTGACGTTGGATAACATACGTTCTGTCAAAATTGACCCAGGGCACACGTTATTAATCAGTATTCCGTCTTTACCAACTTCATCAGATAAACTCTTGGCAAAGGCTACTACTCCCATTCTCGTTGCTCCAGACAGAGCGAGATTAGGGATAGGTTGATACACACTACTAGCGAGAATATTAATTATTCGCCCGCCTCCCTGTTCTTTAAGATGAGGTATAGCCTCTCTCGACATTCTAGCGAAGAAAAATAAAGATCTTTGCACAGCAGTTTCCCATTGTTCTTCGGTCGCGTTGGATGACCGAGCTAATGGTGGCCCACCAGAGTTATTTACCATAATATCTATTTTGCCATAATGGCCCACCGCAGTGTTTATCAATTCTTTTATAGTATCGTAGTCCTCTAAATCACCAGCGAACGTCAGAACCTCTGCACCGCTTACATCTCGAATTTCTTCCGCTGTTTTATCCAGTGTATCTTTCGTTCGACTACAGAGAACCAACTTAGCTCCCTCTTCAGCTAATACGTCAGCGCAAGCTTTTCCTAGACCTTGACTAGCTCCGCCTATTACTGCAACTTTACCCTGTAATTCTAAATCCATTGAATCGGTCTCCTTTTAGGGATTGATCATTAAACATACCTAATAGTATTTAAGGAACATACCAGATATATTCGCTCATCTGTTAAATCTCAAACTGCAGCGGATTATAGCAGAGCTGAATCCAGTAGCCAATTTAATGTTGTAAGTGTGCTTAATGTTATACTTAGCTCCAATAATACTTACGTTAGGAATAACATTAATAATATGGATATAGAGGTAACCCTACTAGACGATATCCACAAAGAAGCAGTCCGGCTCGCAGAAGGGGCTGGCAAAATACTGGCTGACCAATTTGGTAAAAAAATCTCCGTTCAATTTAAAGACACTCTACAACGAGATCCCGTCACTTCTGCTGATCTTAGCACTCAAGAATACCTTGAATCGGAGATCAACAAAATCTTTCCTACACATGGGATACTAGGAGAAGAGACGAAGGATGAAAATTCAGAAAGTCTGAACGAACATGCTGCAGATATATTGTGGGTTCTCGACCCTTTAGATGGCACCACAAACTTTATGAACGGTATACCCATATACGCTTCTTCGATAGGTGTGTTGTACAAGGGGATACCTGTGGCAGGTGCTATATATGTTCCTTGGCCAGGTAAGGCTGATGGCTTGATAATCCATAGTCAAAAAGATGCAGGATGCTACGCTAATACAGACCGCGTTTCCGTTACCAGTAATGACAAACCTATTGGCAATCGATTGATAGGATTACCAGGATCTTTTTCACAATTCAATAAATTTAGATCTTCGTTTAAGGGTCCTATAGGAGAGCCACGAGTCACTGGCAGCATAGCATATGAGCTAGCAATGACAGCAATCGGGGTGTTTCAGTATGCCATATTTGGCGCACCAAGAATGTGGGATATGCTCGGAGGAACGATCGCCGTGCAAGAAGCCGGGGGCATGGTTATGACTAAATCGAAACGGAGCAATCAATGGGACGCTATAAACACTTTAATTCCAGAATGGGATAATAATACCCCAACCCTAAAAGAATTGCGCAACTGGGTCGCTCCTATAGTGGCCGGCAACCAATCTCTAGCTTCTCTCATATCAGAAAACATTACCACTCAACCTACCACTTCAAAACTATTATCCTTGCCAAAGAAGCTTAAGTCCTAAACGCCTGAGAACCATATTTAAACTTGATCAGGGTCCCATCCCCAAGTTCTTGGGCCCCAACCAGCTTCAAATACTTCCCCACGTTTTACGGCTAATACCGGAATGACAGCTTTATCAATCGTCCGCGACCCACCAACTACATCGTAGACGATCCAGTTACCATCCTTTATATCTAGTACGGATATATCCGCTTGCATACCTACACCAAGTGATCCCAAGCGGTTGGTTTCGTTCAAAGACATGGCGGGATTAAGCGTAGACATTGCTACAACTTGATCTAATGTAAACCCCATAGCCAAGAACCTCGTCATCATCTCCGTCATACTGTGAACGGTATTCTGACGACCGGGTAGAGTTAAATCAGTACTAATGCAATGAGGAACTAATCCTTGATCTAATATTCGAGCTCCTATATCAAAACTGAAATTTGCTCGGCCGTGGGCTGTATCCAGCCAAACTCCTCTGTCTTTAGCTTCCTGCGCTTCGGGAACAAGTTTACCGTCAGATCCAATTACCCCACCAGGATTTGCTGTAAATAAATGAGTAACTATGTCACCCTCTTCCAATATCGGTAGAAGGTCTCTTATAACATCCGCATCATACCGATGCTCAGTGTCACCAATATGAACCATTAATTTGACTCCCGATTCCTTGGCAGCACGTTTAGCCATTCGAGGCATCTCCATACCCATAATCTCTAAAGCAGGAGAAACCATTCGCGCTTTTATTCCTCGAATTACATCTCTATTGGCTTCAACAGTCGCAATAGTTTTATCTAAATCTATACTAGCAGGACTAAATATATCTGGAGTAGTAGCGAGTCCGGTTCTGCATATATGCAAAAATGGCAACACTTCAGTATGATTATTCGGAATAATATGCTCCGGAAATCCCCCAAATGTATCGCACCCTGAACTTCCAGCATCCACCATCGTAGTAACTCCAGCCCGAACTCCTCCCAAATCTGCTTTTACACCATTGCCATTTACTCCGTCATAAACGTGTGTATGCAGATCTATCAATCCTGGAGTTACGATTTTTCCAGAAACATCAATTGTCCTACTGGACGAATCCGATGGGATATTCTCTTCTACTAATGCTATTTTACCGTCTGATACAGCTACATCTTTTTTACCATTGATATTGTTTTTCGGATCAATTACAGTGCCGGATTTTAATACAAGATCGTACATTATGTGTTTTACTCCTATTGAATTCAGAATGGGCAACTAGGATATATCCGATTCTTCCATACTAGAAAATGCTATTCTAAGTATTCGTCAGCTAGTTCGCGTAACCGATATTTCTGTACTTTTCCGCTAGACGTCATCGGAAAATCATCCATCAGTATCAATTGCCGAGGAATTTTAAAGCTGGCCATTTGACCTCTGCAAAATTGATCCAATTCATCCAATTCTAAGCTGTGGCCTTTCTCTAAAACTATGCAAGCGCATGGCACTTCACTAAGCCGATTGTCAGGCACACCGATAATCTGCGCTTTGTTTACCGAAGGATGAGAAAGGATGTACGCTTCTACTTCCATAGGATCTACATTCTCACCACCAACTTTTAGCATATCCTTATATCTACCCAGGAACCTCATACGTAAATCTTCTCTCATAACTGCTACGTCACCGGTATGTAACCATCCATCCTGATCTATAACTTCATTCGTTTCTTGTTCTTTTTTGTAATAGCCCTGCATTAATGAATAGCCACGAACGCACAGTTCTCCAAGAGCTCCAAATGACTGGACTTCGCCGGTACTAGGTTCAATTATCTTAAATTCATACCCCGGTAGAGGGTGCCCAGACGCTAAACATCTATCATCTACAGAAGAATCTAAATAAGAGCGCGTCGCCCCCACCCCGACTTCGGTCATACCCCATGCAGTTATTGTAGGACACAGGTCTTTCTGGGTCCGTATGGCAACCGATTCACTGCTGGCCATACCAGCAGCCAATAAGGCAACTCTTAAGCTGCTTTTATCTGTAGTATTTATATTGGGATGAGAAGTTATATCAAAAAAATGTGTATCAAATCCATTGAGTACCGTAGCATTTTCAGTTTCAATAAGGTCTAGAACTGTAGCTGGATCAAAAGATGACATTAATACCATTCTAGCTCCAGACACCACTGACATTATTGGTCCCTCATATAGACCAAAACAATGGAATAACGGAAGATACATCAATATGACATCTCGCGAAGTCACCCCCATCCTACTAGCTGCATCCACCAAAGTGCGTTGTATATTATGGGAATGCATAACACCCTTAGGGAAACCCGTAGTCCCTGATGTATACATCAGAAGAACTGTATCGTCAGGTTGCACATGAGTTTGGGCGATAGAGTACTCCTGAGGGTCCGATAAGCGAGTCAACATATCTTCCCAATTGACCACGCCTTCTGGATGATTATTGCCTAGGACCACTACTCGCTTAAGCTCTGGAAATTTGTGTGTCACTAGTTCAGATTCACAACGCGAATCTATCTCGGGACACACTTCTCTTAACATACCCAGATAATCTACAGGACCCGACCCGTCCATCATTATTAATGTACTAGAATCAGATTGGCGTAGCACATATTCCATATCTGTAACACGAAATCGCGTATTAATTGGAACCAGAACCGCCCCAATTCTTGCGGCAGCAAAAAATACGAATACCCATTCGGGACAATTAGTCATCCAAAGGCAAATTTTATCCCCAGGTTTAATTCCCATGCCAATCAAACCTCTAGCGACAATATCTACTTTGGCTCGGAGTTCAACAAAGGACCATCTCTGACCTTCAAATGAAAGGGCCTCTTTGCTACCAAACAGTGTGACAGCTAGATCTAACAGATTACCTAAGGTGCGTTTTTCAAACCACTCGGCCATTAGCTCCCTCTCTTTAAATAAGAAGAATGAAGTCGCCGGTACTAGAAATCAGAGGTAAGGATAATTGGAAATCATAGATTATTACTAGTCGTTGAATAAGGCTCCCACTGATTGACCTTTGTGAATTCGGTATATCGCTTCACCAAGAAGAGATGCTACTGTTAAAACCTTTATCTTGCCGTTTTGTTTATCATCTGCAACAGGGACAGTATCAGTCACTACCACTTCTTGAAATTTGCTGTTTTCTATTAGCTTGGGGGCTTCTTTTGAGAATACAGGGTGAGTAGCACAGCAATAGACCTCCTTGACCCCCGCATCCACTAAAGCTTGAGCCGCGTTTACGATGGTTCCCCCCGTCAAAATCTCGTCATCGAATGTGAGTGCAACCTTACCGTCTACTTCACCAATAACATTTAACGTTTCAGTACTGTCATTATTCCCGATTCTACGTTTCTCTATGATAGCTAATGGCGCATTTAGACTTTCAGCCACGTCACGTGCTCTTTTGCTAATGCCGACATCCGGAGCAACCACGACTAAATCAGATAATTCCTTAGATTTAAAATAATTAGTCAGTATGGGTGTGGCTGTCAATTCATCTACTGGTATATTGAAAAACCCTTGAATCTGACCTGCATGTAAATCTAGTGTGAGCATTCTATCAGCCCCAGCAGCAGTCAATAGATCAGCCACCAGTCTCCCCGTTATGGGAACCCGTGGCTGATCTTTCTTATCTGTCCTTCCGTATCCATAATATGGAACAACAGCTGTAATTCTGCCAGCTGACGCCCTTTTACATGCATCGATCATTATCAGCAATTCCATGAGATTGTCATTCGCTGGTGCACAAGTAGGTTGAATAATAAAAACGTCTCGTTGCCTTATGTTTTCTAATATCCTTACAAATGTATTATCATTAGCAAACTTAAAGGCCTCAGACTGCCCCACAGGTATACCTAAATATTCACAAACCGACTTAGCTAAACCAGGGTGTGCATTTCCAGCGAACACTTTTAACTCGTCAATCACCAAGTCCATCAGCTACCCTCATACCTAGGCTCTCGAGATTCCCTGAATGCAGTAGTACCCTCGAGGTGGTCTTTTGAAGTCAATGTAATGGTCTCAGCAGCAGCAGCCATTTTCATTGCTGTATCGAGATCAAACTCTAGACCTTTGTATAACATCAGCTTTGAAAGTCTAATAGCTATTGGAGGTCCGTTAGCTATTTTCCGAGCCATCTCCATCGTGAATTCATATAAATCATCTTCTTGTACCACATGATTCAAGAAACCTAGACGATGGGCCTCTTCTGCTTCTAGGAAGTCCCCGGTAAATAGCATTTCAGCAGCTTTACCAATACTTCCTAGCATTCGCGGATAGAGCCATGTCCCTCCAAACCCAGGAAATAATCCAATTCGAACATAAGCAACCATAAACCTAGCTCTAGGAGTTCCGATCCTAATATCACAACCCGCCGCTAGATCAAATCCAGCGCCCACAGAAGCACCATTTATCATAGCTATTACTGGCTTTTCCATGCGTTGCAAACCAAGCATAAACCTTTGCGTACGTTTAAATGCTCTCCGTATGTCATCAACATTGTCTGTGACCCATGTTCCTGGCTCATTGCCGCCACGCAACTGCTCTAAATCCCCTCCAGCACAAAATACTCTGCCTGCGCCGGTCACTATCAATACTCTTATAGACTCATCAGATTCTACGTCATCTATAGCGTCACCAATCTCATCTTGCATAACATCATTAAGAGCGTTCCGCCTATCGGGTCTATTCAAAGTCAGTGTAGCTATACCATCGTCGGTATTTTTATCCAAGTTTATATATTGATATTCTGCCATCGTCCCTCCAAGCACTGGCGATTATAGCACAGCATATATAGCCGCAAAAGTAACCTTAAGGAGTCCTTCCTTACCTAATCAATCAAGATGCTGTATCATTATTAAACCCATAGCGGAGGTCCTTATATCATGTTTAGCTACATCGACCATCTAGAATGCACACAGTGCGGTAAAACATACCCACATGACCAACTTAGCAAAATAAGTCCGTGTTGCAATAAGGTGTTATTCGCCAGGTACAATCTAGAGCAATTAAAGGCTGAGAAAACCAGAGAAGATTGGATCGATAGACCTTCAAATATGTGGCGCTTCGCGGAATTAATGCCGGTAGTGAACCCAGAAAATATACTGACCCTAGGAGAAGGCGGAACTCCACTCCTGGAAGCTAAGCAGCTCGGTGCTAAACTCGGTATGAGCAAACTTCTGATAAAAGAAGAAGGCCTTAACCCTACTGGTACCTTTAAGGCTCGAGGTATATCTGCAGCTGTTTCCAAAGCGTATGAATTAGGAGTAAACGGGTTTACCATGCCTTCAGCAGGGAATGCGGCGGGCGCAGCTGCGGCCTATGGGGCTCGAGCTGGTTTACCCGTAAAAGTTTTTATGCCGCAGGATGCACCTCCGGCCAATAAGAAAGAATCCTTCATGGCAGGATCAGAATTAAATCTGGTGGACGGTTTAATCAGCGACGCAGGCCGAATTGCAGTCACGATAGCCGAAGAACAAAATCTTTTTGACCTTTCTACGTTAAAAGAACCATATAGAGCAGAGGGCAAAAAGACCATGGGGTTAGAAATAGCCATGCAGCTTGACTGGAAA
>Ga0114933_10003746_pt1 | contig 14603 bp, 11 predicted proteins | sample 4SBtaG_FD_89691 | JGI IMG/M metagenome (GOLD analysis project Ga0114933, IMG submission 89691) | Deep subsurface microbial communities from Kolumbo volcano to uncover new lineages of life (NeLLi) - 4SBTROV12_W25 metaG | ecosystem: Environmental > Aquatic > Marine > Volcanic | place: Kolumbo...
AGCACCTCGCGGGCGAAGAGCTCGCGGCTCTTGAGCTCGCAGAGCGTGGCCGCCATCACGAAGAAGTCCCCGGCCACGTCCAGATCGAGCTCCTCGAGCTGATCGAGGAACGAGAGGTACTCCACCGTGACGTGTGCGATGGGGATGTCGCGCACGTCGATGCCGTCGCGACGGATCAGGTACAGCAGCAGCTCCAACGGGCCGTCGAAGACGTCCGTGTGGACCGCATGGCGTTCGGCCTGGAAGAGACGCACGGTCACAGCGACAGCGGGGAGAGAGCGGGAGGGGGGCGGCTGCGTCGCGTTCCGGGGCGGAACGCCAGGGACCGAACGCGGCGACGGGGGACGTCGGGGTCGGACTTGACCGACACTATCGCAACGAGGATCCGGCCACAAGGGGAGGATCCTTGTGGATCCGCGGATTTGCGTGATGTCCGCGCCGACGATCAGCGGGTGACGAGCAGGGCGAGCTCCGGGTTGTCCAGCAAGCGCTCGGTGACGCGCCCCAGCAGCCAGCCCGCGAGCCCGCTTCGGCCGCGGTAGGCCACCACGAGCACGTCGCCCCCGCAGCGCTCGTGGAGCACGGGGAGCGCCTCGCCGGGTTCTCCGACCGCCTGGACCACCTCGGCGCGCAACCCTTCCGCGAGGAGCGCTTCGATCGCTGCAGGCGTGGGGTCCCGAGCGCCCTCGGCCGCCACCCACGCGACCGAGACGGGCGCGTCGAACCAGCCCGCCACCCGCGCACACACGCGCAACGCCGCCTGTGCGCCCGCGGACCCGTCGTAGGCCAAGGTCAAGCGCTTCACCACGAGCGGCCCGCTCGGCACGAGCAGCACGGGCGTGGGCAGGCGCTTGATCACGCGCTCGAGGGTCCCCGGGTGCCCTTCATAGGCCTCGGTGGTTTCGCCGCGCGTTCCGGCCACCACCAGGTCCGCGGCGCTGCCGTGGTGCACCAGTCGCTCGAGCACGCTGCCCTGGTCGAGCACGGTCCGGCAGCTCACCCCCGCCTTGCCACACCGCGCCGAGAAGGCGTCCAGCAGGCCCTGGCCCCGGCGCCGGAACGCCTCCTCCACGTTGGCCGGGACCAGCAGCGGTTCGCGGCCCATCAGCCCGGCGAGGTCCGCCAGGAAGCGCCCCTGCGCAGCCGACACGTTCACCACGTGGACCGCGGTCAAGCGCACCTCGGGCACCCTCACGGCGAAGCCGATGGCCGCTCGCGCTGCGCTCAGCGCGTGCTCGGAACCATCGAGGGCGACGAGGACGTGGATGCTCACACCGCCAAGCATAGTGCGCTCCGCAGGACTTGCCGGCCGGTTGCCCCGGGCGTCACTCGGCTGGCTCCACGTGCACGCCTGTCGTATCCTGTGCGCCCACGGAGGTACCGATGACTGGCTGGGCCGCGGTCCTGTTGCTCGCCTGCATGCCCAAGACCTTCCAGGAGGACCGCCTCCCGGTGGCGAGTGTCCAGCGCACCACCGGCAGCTTCAACGCGGACTACGACACGGTCTGGAACGCCACGATGGAGATCCTCTCGGAGCTCTCGCAGTTCGAGGCCTTCGACGAGAACACCGGCTACATCCGCACCAGCTGGATGCCCGGCTACTCCGACTACGTCTTCAAGAACTTCACCGGCACCCGCGTGCCCGAGCCGATCCAGTACCAGTGGGAGGTCCAGGTCACAGCGGACGGCACGCGCACCCTCGTGGAGGTCGTGGCCAGGGAGCAGGTGGAGAAGGACATCATCTCGTCCAACCTGGAGTTTCGCGGCCAGCTCTACCAATGGATCGACATCCAGTCGTCGACCGCCAAGGAGTACGCGATGCTCAAGGAGGTCGAGAGCGTGATCGAGAGCCGCGGATCGAGTGGCGGCTACGACTACGAGTACTGAGCCGAGCGCGGCCACCACCGCCCTCCCAGCCCCCGCCTGGCCCTGGCTGGCCGCCCTGCAGCTGTGCCTGGCGGCTGGATTGGCCTTCGCCTGGTGGACCCAACGACCCGAGCCGGTCGAAGATACCCCGCCGGTCGCGCTCGACCGTGTCGCGCTCCTCCACGCGGGCTCGGTGCTCCAGGCTCGCCTCGCAGAACGCGAAGCCGATCTCACGAGCGCCCTGTTCCCAGCGCGCGAACGCACGGCCTCCGACTTCGCCGCGCTCCAGGTCCAGGCGGCCGAGCTCACGCTCCGAGAGCTCTCGTGGACCCGCCTGCCCCCGAACGGCGCCGTCGCGCCGGTGGAGCTCGAGCTGCACGTCAACGGCAGCTTCTACAACCTCCCCATCCTCGTCGACGGCCTGTACCGGCAGGCGCCCGCCGTGGAGCTGACCTGGATCGAGGTCGAGTCGCCGCGGCTCATGGTCGCGCACACGGACGCGCGGCTGCGCCTCCGCTTCCACCGCCCCGCACCCCTGTCGGGAAGCTGGCTGGAGCAGGAGGCCGACGCCATGGGGCTCGCCGATGTCGCGGCCGGTGGAGCGGCGCTCGAGGCGGCCGCACAGCTCACGGTCTACGACGCCTTCGAGGCCGCCACGGCCACCCTCGAAGCGCAGAGCAGCGCCAACCGCAGCGCGGTGATGACGGCGCTGCCAGGCGTGTTGCGGAAGCTGCCCACCTCGGCCCTGGGCTGGGTGGGCATGGAGGCCGACGGTGCCGTCGTCACGGTGCTGAACGAGCCTCGCGACTGACCCGCGCTCGGCCCGTGACCGCTACACCCGGTAGCGGCGCACCCTGGCCACGGTCTCGATGCGCCGCTCGGCGAGGGCGTTGGAGGCCGCGATGGTGGTGAGCCGCTCGTCGCGCGCGATGTTCAGGATCCGCTTCACCGTGTCGAAGATCCCGGCCGCGTCGTCCATGGCCTGTTCGGTGGGGAAGCTCCGAAGCTCCGCGTGCACGTGCATCAGGCCGCCCGCGTTGATCACGTAGTCGGGGGCGTACAGGATGCCGAGCTCCTGGAGCGCGCGGCCGTCGCGGCTCTCGTCGAGCAGCACGTTGTTCGCACCCCCCGCAATGATCGGCGCCTTCATCATCGCGAGCGTGTCCGGGTTGACCACGCCACCGATGGCACACGGCGCCAGCACGTCGACATCGAGCGCCCAGAACGCCTCGTCGTCCACGACGTGACCGCCGAAGGCCCTGGTGGCCCGGTCGAGGTTGGTGGTGTTGATGTCGGCGTAGAAGAGCTCCGCACCGGCCTCGTGCAGGTACCCGGCGAGGTTGTAGCCCACGTTGCCGATGCCCTGGATCGCGACCTTGCGGCCCCGCAGGTCGGGCGTGCCGTGGCGCACCTCGAGGCACGCCCGCAGGCCGTGGAACACACCCCATGCCGTGATGGGCGAGGGGTCGCCAGCGCCGCCGTACGCGCCACCCGCGCCGGTCACGTAGCTGGTCTCGCGGGCGATGATGTTCATGTCATCGACCGTGGTGTTCATGTCCTCGGCAGTGATGTAGCGCCCGCCGAGCGACTCGATGGCGCGCCCGAAGGCGCGGAACAGGCCTTCGCTCTTGACACCGGGATCCCCGAGGATCACCGCCTTGCCCCCGCCGAGGTCCAGGCCGGCCACAGCGGCCTTGTAGGTCATGCCCCGGGAGAGGCGCAGCACATCGGTGAGCGCCTCGTCATCGGAGGCGTAGGGGTAGAGCCGGGTTCCGCCGAGGCCCGGGCCCAGGGTGGTGTCGTGGATGGCGATGATGGCGCGCAGGCCGACGTCGTCGTTGCGGACGAAGACGACCTGTTCGTGGCCCATGTCCGCCATCTGCGCGAACGCGCTCATCGGGACTCCTGGTGCAAAGCCCCACGTGTGGTGGGTGCGCCAACATAGCGTCGGCGGGTCAGCCCCGCACGGTTCCGTCATCGCGCGCCGAGGCGGACGTGGCGATCCCGAAGCGTCGCATCAGCTTCTTGAAGTTCGGGCGCTGCTGGCCCGCGATGCGCGCAGCCTGGGAGATGTTGCCGCCACTCTCCGTCAGGCAGCGCTGGAGGTACTCGCGGCTGAAGCGCTCGACCAGGGCCCGCTTGGCCTCGGTGTAGGGCAGGCCGTGCAGCTCCGGGGCGAGCGCGGCGGCGGTGCCTGCGACGGCGTCGGTGCGGCGGCGACCGAGGTCCCGCCCGAAGAGGTCCGGGGTCAGCTCGTCCGACTGCACCAGGACCATCGCGCGCCGGACGGCGTTCTCCAGCTCGCGCACGTTGTTCCGCGCCCACTGCTGGTCTTGCAGCACGCGCAGGGCCTCGGGATGGATGCTGCGCACGGACTTCCCGTAGTCGGCGTTGCACCGCCGCACGAAGTGCCAGGCGAGCAGGCCCACGTCCTCGCGGCGCTCACGCAGCGGAGGCACGCGGACCTGCACCACGTTGAGCCGGTAGTAGAGGTCCTCGCGAAAGCGCCCGGCGCGAATGAGGGACGGAAGATCGGCGTGCGTGGTCGCCACCACGCGCGCCGTCACCCGCACGGGTCGCGAGGCGCCGAGCCTGCGCACGGTCTGTTCCTCGAGCACCCTCAGCAGCTTGGTCTGCATGTCCAGAGGCGTGTCACCGATCGCATCGAGCAGCAGCGTGCCCTGCTTGGCCTGCTCGAACAGCCCTCGGTGTGCGCGCTCAGCCCCGACGAAGGCCCCGCGTTCGTGCCCGAACAGCTCGCTCTCCATGAGGGCTTGCGGCAGCGCCGCGCAGTTGACTGCGAGGAACGGTCCCTCCCTGGACGGGCCGTTGGCGTGGATGGCGCGCGCCACGCGTTCTTTGCCCGAACCGCTCTCGCCCGTGATCAACACCGGCACCTGGACCAGGCTGACGTCGCGGATCAACGCCCGGAGCTTGAACATGGCCGGGCTGTGCCCGAGCAGCTGGTCGGGCCCCGGCTCGTCCGCCAGCGTGGCCACCGTGGGGATGGGCGCCCGACGACCCTCCAGCGCGCGCTCCAGGACGTCGAAGAAGAGCTCCCAGTCCGCGATGGGCTTCTCGACGTAGTCCGCCGCCCCGGCGTCGAGGGCTCGGAAGGCGTCTTCGGCCGTGCCGTGCGCGGTGATGACCACGCACACCACATCGGGGAGCTCGCTCCGCAGCCGCGCCAGCAGCGCGTGGCCGTCCAACCCCGGCATCCAGAGATCGATCAGCACGAGATCCACCGATCCGCTGCTCGCCAGCTCGAGACCGCGCGCCCCGCTCTCGGCGGTGAGCACCCGGTAGCCCTGGCGTTCCAGGACGCGTCGGAGCGCCCTCCGGATGAGCGCCTCGTCATCCACGACGAGCACGGTGGCGGCCGGCCCCCTGCTCTCCAACATCGACGCTTCCACGGGCCCTCTTCGGTCCGTCCCTGACACCTCGTCTATCCTACACGTCCGGGAGCCGGTCATGGACGAGAGGCTGTTGCGTCGCTACCGCAACGGAGACCCGAGGGCGGGGACTGCGCTCAAGAACCACCTCCGGGCGCTCGCGTCGCGCGTGCTCTCGAGCCCTGGCTGGGGGTTGAACAGCGCCCAGCGTCGTGAGCTGGAGGTCGAGGCCGCCCACCGAGGGATGGAGAGCGAGGCCAGCACGATGCTGCAGTTTGCCGCAGAAGGGCTGGGCATCGCGGCGGAGCTGGCCCTCACGGCGCTCCGTCGAGCCGATGGTGTCGCGCACGGGCACGTGACGCCCGAGCTGATCGTGGCCGTCGCGTTGGAGACCGCATCGGAGGCCCAGCAGGCGCAGGTGTCGGATCACACCGCGAGCTGCAAGGCCTGCACACGCCACGTCGACCTGGTGCGGCAGGCGCTGAAGCTTGCGGCAAGCTCGAGCGTCATCGAGCCGCCGTCGAGCGGGCCCGGCGGCCCCGACGACACCGAGGAGCTGGAGGCGGCACTGCCCGCCGGCCTCCAGGACGCCCCCGCTCGCCCCAGGAAGCCCACGAGCGTCGACCTGCGGCGTCCGCAGAGCGCCCGGGTCCGCGAGGACGATGCCCCGTCGCTCGCCTCGATGGCGGGTCCGTTCGTGTTGCTGCTCGCCCTGGTCGCAGCCTACAGCTGGTTCCAGACCCAACACACAGCGGGAGGAGAGCGGCCGTGGCTCTCGGCCATTCCAGCCGAGCTTCCGCCGACCGAGCAGGCGTGGCGGCTGGACGGCGCCGCGCGCCAGGGGGTGGATGCGCTGGGCGAGGGGCGGTGCGAGGAGGCGGCCGAGCGCTTGGCCCTCGACGCGAAGCGCAAGCCCGACGACCTGTGGATTCGGTACTACGAGGGCCTGGCCTGGGTCTGCTTGCGCGATGGTCCTCGTGCGCGCGCCGCCCTCGAGGCGGTGGAGTACATGAACGGAACCAAGCCCTACGGGCTGAGCTGGTGGGTGGCGGTGGCCCAGCTGCTGGACGGTCGGGTGGACGAGGCCCTCGAGAACCTCGACGGGCTCGCGGGGAGTCAGCACGCGCGCGCTTCCGACGCCACCAGGTTGGCGCGAGAGGTCAGGCGCCTCTCGGGTCGCTGACGGCGGTCAGTGCCGGGAAGCCGGAGCGGCGCAGGTAGGTGGCGAAGAAGCCGTCGCAGCGACCGTCGAGCGCGCAGAACCGGCAGGCGTCTTCCTTGGTGAAGGCCACCACGCCAGGAAAGAACAGGAGCGCCCGGTCGTGCTGGTGGTCGGCGTCCACGTACCAGCGGTTGGCGGACCGACCGTGCCGGTCGGCGAGGCCGCCGAGGTAGCAGGCCGGCAGTCCCTTGATGTGTACGGTGACGCCCGCGGCCTCCACCCGGGGCACGACCCGCGTCAGGGCGCGCAGGACCGCCGGTGGGCGAGCCACCTCGCTCGAGGTGTTGCCGCCGATCGGAAAGGGGTAGGTGAAGGTGAGCGTGTCGGGCCGCGCACGGGCGACCGCCCGCGCCACGGTGTCCAGCTCGCCCAGCGCATGCCCGGTGAGCTGGGTGGACGCGGCGACTCGTACGCCGGCGTCTCGACACGCGCGGATGGCGCGGGCACCCGCCTGCAGCAAGGCACCGCCCGGCCCAGGCTGCACCGGAACGACCACCGTGCCGACCCCCGGGAGCCGCGACACATCCAGGGTGTCGAGGTCCTCCACCCCTGCGTGCAGGACCACCGTCGACAGACCGAGCTCCAGAGCAAGCGCGAGCTGATCGGGCGTGTCGGCCCGAGCGGCCACCCCCACCCCGGAGAGGACGAGGCGGTTGCACGCCTCGGTGCGAGGCCCCGCGATGCCCTCCGTGAAGAAGCGCAGGTTGTCGGCGATCTCCTCGGGACTCATCGAGCGCGTCGGCACCGGCGCCCCCGCCCGCACCCGACCCGGGTAGCTGCGCTGCACCCGCACCTGCACCATGCGCGGCCGCTCGACCGCTCCGGCCTCGGTCCAGGTGATCAACGCAAACCTCCTCGGGACGCTCGGCGAGCCGTCGCTGCCGGTGGTTATCCTGGGTGGAGACCGGAGACCCGATGCTCTTGACGCTCGCGATGGCCTGCAACACCGAGTGGTCGCCCTCCGACGACTTCCGGGGGAGCACCGCCAACCTCCCGCCCACCGTCGGCATCGGCTACCCCTACGACGGCTTCGTGTTCGAGAGCGCGGAAGCGATCGAGGTCCGTGGCTACGCCCTGGACGACGACGACGAGCCTCACCTGCTCACGCTCGTGGTGGCGAGCGACGTGGACGGGGAGGTCGCCCGTCCGCTGCTCGGGCTGGACGGCAGCTTCGCGATCGAGACCACGCTCTCGAGCGGCGACCACGTGCTCACGGTGACCGTGAGTGACCCATCGGGCGACGCCGGCAGCGACAGCGTCACCGTCTCGGTCGACGCCAACAAGGCGCCCTCCGCGCCGGTGGTGAGCATCGACCCGAGCAGCCCTGGGGAGTACGACGACCTGCAGGCCGTGATCACCACCCAGGCCGTCGATCCGGAAGGTGCCGACGTGGACTACGCCTGGAGCTGGACGGTCGACGGCAGCGACGCCGAGGTCGACGGCGACACGGTCGACGGCAAGCTGACCACCGTCGGTCAGGTCTGGGAGGTGACGGTCGTCGCAGACGACGGGCAGGACGTCTCCGACGCGGCCACCGCATCCGCCACCATCGTCGCCGCTCCGCCGGAGGTCTCGGTGGCCATCGCGCCGGACGCTCCGACGATCGACAGCGAGCTGACCTGCGCGTGGAGTGCCACCGACCCCTACGGAGGGAAGGTCAGCTCGGCCGGGACCTGGTCGGTCGGGGGCAGCGACGCGGGCGATGCGAGCTCTGCCCTGGCAGGGGCCTTTGCGCGTGGCGATGAAGTCGCCTGCACCGTGACGGCGGAGAGCTCCAGCGGCACCACCGTGGCGACCGCAACGGTCACGATCGAGAACACCGCGCCGGTCATCTCGGAGGTCGTGCTGAGCCCGTCCACGGCGGACGAGACCGACACCGTCTCGTGCTCCGCGGCCGCGACGGACGCCGATGGCGACGACATCACGTGGACACTGGTCTGGACCGTCGACGGCGTCGAGACAAGCGATGGCGTGCTCACGGGAGACGACTTCGACGAGGGCCAGAGCGTGGTCTGCACGGCCACGGCCGACGACGGCCTGGACACGGCCAGCCGGTCATCGGCCACCCTGATGATCAGCAACGCGGCGCCTAGCGCGCCCACCGCGGTGCTCAGCGCCGACACCCTCGTCGCGGGCACCGAGCTGGGCTGCGAGTTGGCCGTGGAGGGCAGCGACCCCGACCCAGCGGACACGCTGACGTACACCTGGGCGTGGACCTTGGACGGCGCAGCCTCGGGCGAGACGAGCACCAGCTTCGACACCTCGGGCGCGGGTGCGGGCCAGGTCGTCGGCTGCGCCATCACCGCCGCGGACGAGGCCGAGTCGGCGACGTCGGCCACGGTCGAGGCCACGGTGATCGCTGCCACCGAGGGCAGCTTCGCGGTCTCGGACGCCGACACCCTCATCTGGGGCACGGCGGGCGGCGCCCTCGGCCAGTCGCTCGCCGTCGTGCCGGACGTCGACGGCGACGGCTTCCACGATGTCCTCGTCGGCGCACCGGGAGAAGACTCCAGTTCGGGTGCCGTCTACCTCTTGACGGGCGCCGACCTGGCGGGCGGCGGCTCCTGGGACGACAGCGACGCTGTGCTGCGCCTGTCCGGAGCGTCGAACAACGACAACCTGGGGGGAGGTCGCACGCTCGGTGGAACCGCGGACCTCGACGGAGACAGCGTCGGCGAGCTGCTCCTCGCGGCCTACGGCGGTGACAGCGGCGCCACGAACGGCGGTGAGGTGATGCTGCTGCTCTCCGGCGACAGCGCGAGCTGGAGCGACGGCCAGGCGGTCGACCTGGCGAGTGTGCTCGTGACGGGCGACACCAGCGATCAGCTCGGACTCGGTGTCCACCACGGCGACCTCGACGGCGATGGGCTGCCCGAGCTGGTGGCCGGGGCGCCCCGCGAAGACAACGGCGCCGACAACGCCGGCATGGTGGTGATCTACGGGGGAAGCGGCCTGCTCAGCGGTTCGACCCTCGGGCTGAGCGACGCCGACCACGCGCTCACGGGCACCAGCGCCGACGACGCCCTCGGGTACAACGCGGTGGAGGTGATCGGGGACCTCGACGGCGACGGCTACGCCGAGCTCTACGTGGGCGCCTACACCTCGGACCTCTCCGCCAGCGACGCGGGCGCAGGCTGGGTCGTGGCAGGTTCGGGCCTTGCAAGCGGTGACGTGGCCAAGCTCGCGTGGGCCGAGTGGAGCGGCGACGCCGCGGGCGACAACTTCGGCTACGCCGCCGTCGGGCTGAGCGACGTCGACGGCGACGGCACCGACGAGCTGGCCGTCAGCGCGCTCTATGGCGACGTCGACGCGACCGATGCCGGGGCCACCTACGTCTGGTACGGCGCGTCCGTGGGCGGCAGCGCCTCGGCCAGCTCGGCGGACCTCACCTTTGGCGGCGACACCAGCAGCGACCGCGCCGGTCGCACCCTCGCCGCGGGCGACGTCGACGGCGACGGCGCCGGCGACCTGCTCGCCGGCGGTCCTTACGCCGAGGGCGGTTCCGACAACAACACCGGGCAGGTCTGGCTCTTCGCGGGGACCTCCCTGACCGGGGCCGGGTCCGGCTCGTTCGACGGCGACGCGCGAGCGGTGTTCGAGGGCGACAGCAGCTCCGATCAGCTCGGTCAGGGCCTCGCCGTCGGTGACATCGACCAGGACGGCTTCGCCGACATGCTGCTGGGCGCGACCGGCGACGACGACGGCTCGTCCGCGGGAGGCAGCACCTCGATCTTCTTCGGCCCGTGATCCTCGCGTGGGTCCTGGGCGGTTGCCAGCCGGCGCCGCCTGCCCTGCCCTTCGATCGACCCCGGGCCCCCGTGATCGAGCGGCTGCTCGAGCTGCCCGCGGAGCTCGACCTCTCGTCCGGAACCTTGCCCCCGGATCTCGACACCACCGGGCGCTTTCGATTGGAGGGCTTCGAGCGGGTCGAGGGGCTGGGCTGGGACGAGATGCCCGCCTGGTCCACCCCCCTCCCCGTGCGCCTGCCGAAGCGCAGCTACTTCGCCCAGCCGGATGGGCTCGAGGTGCACCGCGCGCTCCAGGTCCTGCCCTTCACCAACCTCCCGGGACCCTGGAGCAGCGGAAGCTGGGACGTCAAGGAAGGGCACGTGGTGGTGGCCTGGCCAGACGACCCGAACGACGAGCACTTCGAGCTGGTCAGCACCGGGAGCGCCGAGACCTGGGCCCGGCGCGACCTGCGGCGCTCCGGCCTCTCCGAGGACGCCTTCGTCCGCCTCGACGCCACGCTCCAGCGCGAGACACGGCCCTCGCTGCTCCTCCCCGCCCCCTCCAGCGCGACCTGGCGGGTGGACCTGCCGGAACAGGCCTCGCTGCGCTTCGGTGTGGGTCTGCTCCGGCCCCTGCTGGAGGACGCCGAACCCAGCGATGGTGCGAGCGTCGTGCTGCGGGTGGACGGCGTCGAAGTCAGCCGCGTCACCGCTTCGGTGGGCACCTGGACCGACGTGGTGGTGGACCTCTCGTCCCAAGCGGGATCGAGGACGGTGTCGCTCGAGAGCGAGCCCGACGGCTCGCCGCTCTACGACCACGTGGTGGTGTCCGACCCGCAGGTCCGCTCACGGAGCGCGCACGAGCCGCGTCGTGTGGTGCTCGTCGGTGTGGACACCCTGCGCTGGGACGCCGTCACACAACACGGGTACGAACGGGACACCACCGCGCCGCTGGACCCGCTGGCGGCCGAGAGCGTGCTGTTCAGCGACGCCTACACCCCCGCACCCCGCACGCGTCCGAGCTTCCGCACCGCGTTGACTGGCCGCTGGCCCCTGGCCGCCATCGGTGCGAAGACCCTCGGGGAGCGGATGCGCGAAGCCGGGTTCGCGACCGCCGGCATCGTGGCCAACGTGCACCTGGTGCCCCGGTTCGGGTTCCACGAGGGCTACGGCCTCTGGCGCATGGACAGTGATCAGGAAGCCGACGATCAGGTGGACCGTGGGCTCCGCTGGCTGACCGCGAACCGCGACACCGACAGCCTGCTCTTCCTCCACCTGATCGACCCGCACGTCTTCTACCGGGCACCTGCGGCGTACGATGGCCGGTACGAGGCGGGGGCGAAGGGCCCGCTCCAGGTCGAGCTGAACCGGTGGGACCTGGAGGCGATGGACGCCAACAAGCTGCTCGGAGAGGAGCACCGCGCGTGGCTTCGAGCGCGCTACGACGGCGAGGTGCGCTTCGCGGCGGAGGGGATCGCACGGCTCTTCGAGGGCATCGAGCAGCTCCCCGGCGACACCCTGGTGGTGCTCTTCTCCGACCACGGCGAGGAGTTCTGGGACCACGGCGGGTACGAACACAACCACACGCTCTACCAGGAGCTCGTCAAGGGCACGCTCTGGATCCGGCCGCCCGGCGGCGTGGACGGTCCCCTGACGGTCGGGACCCCAGCGTCGCTCGCAGACATCGTGCCCACCGTGCTCGACCTCGTCAGCCTGCCGACCGAAGGCCTCGACGGCCAATCCCTGGCCGCCACCTGGCAGGAGCCGCACCAGGCCTGGACGGACCGCGCGCTGCCGCTCGGCCACGTGGGCTACGCCCGGGAGACCTGGGGTGTGGTGCAGGCAGGGCACAAGTACCTGCTCCGCACGTGGGACGGCCACGAGGAACTGTTCGACCTGCGGGCCGACCCCGGCGAGCAGCACGACCTGTCGGGGTCGGCCGATCTCGGGAGGTGGCGCGTCGCGCTGGGCGAGGCGACGGGGTGGGCCGTAGGGACCGGTTGGCGCTTGCACCTCCGTTACCTTGCAGAGCCCGCGGAGCTGCACTTCGCCGAGCCGATCGACGACGCCTGGCTGGTCGACCCGGAGGCCGGCGAAGAGCGCCGGGCGAACGAAGCGTGGGGGGAGCGACCGAAGCGTCTGCCCGACGACGTCGCCCGCGTGACCCTGAGCGAAGACCGCCGAGCGGTGCGCGTGGAGCCGGGCCCGATGCTCTCGGACGCGGTGGTCGCGATGCGCTTCTCGTCGGCGCCTGACGCCAGCCTGTCGGTCGGCGACGTGCGGGTGGTGCTCGATCCCGCCGGTCAGCTGGTGGCCCCCTCCCCGGCCCTGCTCGGCCGCCTCGAGCCGGGCGCCGTGATCGGACCGGTCGAGGGGGTTCGCGCGCACCTGGACCCCAGCTGGGGCAGCGCCCCCGCCGACCAGCTCGAGGAGCTGAAGGCCATGGGCTACGTGGAATGAGCGCCGCCGGAGCCGCGCGCACTCATGCGGGACGCCTCCTGAGCCGTTGAATGGGACACGGGAGACCTCGATGACGGTTGCGCTGAGTTGGCATGCACGCCAGACCGCGGACAGCGCAGAACAGCGCCTGCGGGCGCGGGTCGACCGGTTGGTGCAGGACGCCGACGGCCCGGAAGAGCGCAGCTTCCTCGGGGGGCTCGTGGAGCGGCTGTGCCGTCCGGATCCGATGCTCGGACGTTCGCCCGAGGCCGCGGGGCGGATCTTCCAGGTGCTCTCGCGTGAACAGGTCGCGCTGCGCGACGTCGCACGCGCTTTGGAGCGGGACCCGGAGCTGGTGCTCGAGGTGTGGCGCCAGGCCTGGCCACGGGCGGGCAACGCGTCGGCCTCGATCGAGCAGGCGATCTCCCGGCTCGGCCTGGACGCGCTGTGGCGGGTCGCAGTGCTGGAAGCTTCCACGGCGCGCGTGTACGTGGCACCCGGCTTCGAGGCGCGCTCGAACCGTGAGCGCGCCCTGGGGCTGATGACGGCGAACCTCGCGGCCGCGAGCCTTCCAGGGAGCCGGGCGACGGCCTACCTTGCAGGGCTCCTCCACGGCATCGGCGCGATGTGGGTCTACCGCTGCGCGCTCCCCGACAACCCGAGCCGGGTGCCCGACCGTGCACTGGTCGAGCGCACCGCCGCGGAGCTGGCGCCGGAGAGCGGCGCGCTCTACCTCCAGGGCCGCGGGTTGCAGGCCTCCGTGGTCCAGGCGGTCGCCTTCTCGGCGGATCCCACCCTGGCGCCCGCAGGCGCCCGACCGATCGCTCGCGCGGTCTTCGCTGGCCGAGCGGTGTCCCTCCACGTGGCTGGCCTCGCGCTCGAGACGCGCGTCGAGCTCTACCAGCGGCTCGACCGCGTGCAGATGAGCCCCGCGGAGGCGAACCGGCTCCTGTACCTCGCGCGCCAGGCGCACGGCCACGTGGGCGACCTAGTCCCCTGACGTGACGTCGGGGTCGAGCTCACGGCGGTGAGCGTGCAGGGCCCGTACGACCTTGCGGTAGGTCCACGGCTCGCTGACGTCGAGGGAGCGGCCGACCGAGGTCTCGAGGCCGAGCTGGTGGCACATGCGCACAGCGAAGCGGACGCGGCCGCGGCCGATCGGAAAGCGGAGGGTCATGGTCACACGCAGTCCAGGCTCGAGCTCATCGAGCAACAGCATGGCCGTGTCGTCGGACTTGCCCTGGCAGATGACCGTGGGGTTCTTGGCCTCGGCCCGCGCCACCAGGAGCGCCGACAACAGCCGAACCACACCGGGCCGCCGGTTCAGGTACGTCGGCCCGTCGAGGATGAGGCTGTCGGCCTCGAGCAGCTCGTCGGGCCAGTGGCCGCGTCGCACCGCCCTGGCGCAGGCGTCCTGGAGCGCCTCCCCTTTCAGCCGCATGGCGTTCTGCCCCCGGATGCGGCGGGCGACCATGGTCTTGCCCGTGCCGGCCTCCCCGAGGATGAGGAGCACGGGGCGCGTGCGCACCACGATCGGAAGGGGCTTCCGCCCCAGGTATTCGGTGCTCGTGCCGACGATCAGGGCGGAACGGTCTCGCGCCCTTCTACGCTTGCTCAGAGCGCCCTCCGTCCTGGCACGTGCCCGTGTGACCAGCCCTGGACATCTTAGTGGAGGTGAGGGGTGCGAGGGCCCCGAATCACCAGCGTGTCGGTGCGTGGTTCTCGATGTAGTCGACGATGGCACGAATCGGGGTGCCCGGCGGGAACACCTCGTGCACCCCCTGTTGTCGCAGCGCAGTAGCGTCCGCCTCGGGGATGATGCCGCCGCCGACCACCAGGACATCGTCCAGCCCGCGAGCGCGGAGCTCGCTCACGACCGCCGGCAGCAGTGCGAGGTGAGCCCCCGACAGCACCGAGAGGCCGACCACGTGGACGTCCTCCTGGAGCGCGGTCTCG
>Ga0114933_10003748_pt1 | contig 14600 bp, 16 predicted proteins | sample 4SBtaG_FD_89691 | JGI IMG/M metagenome (GOLD analysis project Ga0114933, IMG submission 89691) | Deep subsurface microbial communities from Kolumbo volcano to uncover new lineages of life (NeLLi) - 4SBTROV12_W25 metaG | ecosystem: Environmental > Aquatic > Marine > Volcanic | place: Kolumbo...
TCATAATCTTTATATGTTTGACTTAAAACACTATCAATTGACCTAGGTAAAATATCAGCTCTATTGTATGTTGGAATTACAACTGAAAAAAATGGCTCCATGTTAATTACGGGTAAAGTTATCATTACAAAAATTAATCAACCCTTTAATTTCACCATCAAAATCATTAGCAAACTGAAAGCTAACACTATCTAAATAATTAGTTTTAAATTGAAATGAATTTTTATTCATTGACGGTTTTTGTTTAAGTATTATTGGAGGCTCAAACCCTAACACATTTAAACAATTACTCTGTATTTTAGCTGCCATTTCACCAATCGTATACGACTTGCCACTACCTATATTTACAATATTACCTGTATTGTTCTCTTCTATTAGCAACCCTATCACAGAACAAAAATCACTAATAGTTACAAAATCACGAACGATTTTGCTATTATTGTAAATTGTTAAAGACTTCTTAACAACCGCTTGCCTACATAAATCATTCACTAATAACATCCAACAATTCACATTTTTGTCTGCAGGTTGACCAAATGCATTGGCAATACGAACAACCACACCACTAATAGCATCTTGATTAGTAGCAAACAATACAGCCTCTTCTCCAGCAACATGACTTGCTGCATAAGGATGCTTATTAGTTACTGGCATAGCTTCACTAACGACACCAGTCAAATTATCACCATAAACATGGGCGGTTGATAGATAAATAATTTTTTTCACGCCTTGTTTAACAGTAGCATTAACAAGCCTTTGAGTATAAGTACCATTAACCAAAAAAGCCTTATCAGGATCATCACTGCACTCTTGCGCATTAAGTCCAGATGCATGGATAATAATATCAACTGATTTACAGGCATCAAGCAAAGACCGTTCACTCTCCCAATCAATTTTTATTGTTTTCGTTAACGGCAACCAATCAGGCGTAACTTGATCAGTTCTGCTGGCTAAAATAATGTTGTAATCACCAGATAAATACTGACCCAGTCGCCCACCCAAAAAACCAAAGCCGCCAGTAATTAACACTGTCTTTTTCATTACCATGAAGCAACCTTATGACGCGTTCCAGTCATAATCAAAAGCATGTAAATCAACGCCCTTGCTTTCGTTCGGATCATGCTCAATGCTTGCCAAATTAAGTAGCATATTCTCATTAGACAAACCCCTGAAAGCAACCCATAAACCTGGCTTAACTGTCAGTCTTTGGTAATTATCTTTTGACAATTTAACATTAAAAAAATCAATGCCATTGTGCACTACAAACTCAACCCAACCCATTGCAACAATCAAATTCAAAGTCATTTCATTGTGTTTTTTCCAGCCTTTGATATCATTCTTGTTAACAGTTGAAAAGTAAGCCTCCCCAAATCCAGAAAAACCATCATCACTTGCCTTCATAGCATGATAGATATCACCTTTAGGGTGTTCTATTCTTCGCAATGGTGTGAGAGTTACGCCGTCCATTTGAGTGATTTAGACTTCGCAATATTTTCATATTCACTAATCTGGTGAATTGTTTGTTGCAACATATCCGAATAGCTTTTATAGTAGCCATAATACCACTTAGAGGTAAATTCTATTGTATCTTGGTATTGTAATGCTGCTTGCCATTTTAAAACTGAAAGCGCCTTATCGCAGTTAAGCTTCAGTAATCCAGCCTCATGAAATGGAATATTGCCTGTTATGGTAAAAGCATCGGACGCATTTTCAAAATGCCAATATTTACTCAAGTCTTCCAATAACTCTACAACAGTATGATTTTGCTCAGCCCTAGGCCCAAAGTTAAAACCTTCACCATTAAGATTTTTATCACTATAAAGCGCTTGACCTAAATTCAAATATCCACTAAGTGGCTCCAAGACATGCTGCCAAGGGCGTGTTGCTTCTGGACTTCTAATCTCAACACTTCTCCCCTTGCTCCAAGCTTCAACACAATCCACAACAATCCTGTCTTGTGCCCAATCACCACCACCTATCACATTGCCCGCTCTAGCAACTGCCAAGCGAACATTGGACTCTTTTGACTTAAAGAATGAGTGGTAGTAAGACTTGAATATTAATTCTGCTGCACCTTTAGAGCCACTGTAAATGTCCTTGCCACCCATTGGATCATTTTCTTTATAGCCCCAAACCTGTTCAATATTGTCATAGGCTTTATCACTGGTAATAACAACCGCCGTACATTGGTGATTTGAAATCCGTAATGATTCTAGCAAGTTAGTTGTACCCATTACATTTGATGAGATAGTGTCTAATGGCTCACTATAAGATGTTGATACTATTGCTTGCGCTGCCAAATGAAACACAAAATCTGGCTTTTCGTCTGAAACTATTTGACTCAATGATTTTATGTCACGAATATCAATAGTATGATGCTGAATTTTATCAGCTAGCTTCAATATCTCAAACATTGATGGTTGAGTTGGAATATCTCTAGAGAGTCCAATTACATTGGCACCTAGATTTAACAACCAAGTGGTCAGCCAAGAACCTTTAAAACCAGTATGTCCTGTTATTAATACTTTTTTATTTTTGTAAATATTATTAAACATTAGCTACTTCCACACCTTCCAGGGTGCTTTATTTTTATCCCAAAGCTCATTTAAATCATTTTTATCTTTCAAACTATCCATAGGCTTCCAAAATGCATGATGCTTATATGTAAATATTTCACCATCTTTTGCCAAATTTTTTAATGGCTCTTGCTCAAAAACCACGTCATCACCATTATCAATGTAATCCAACACCTCTGGCTGACAAACAAAATAACCAGCATTTATCCACGACCCATCTCCTTTAGGCTTTTCTTCAAATGTCGTAACTTGATCATTCTCGTTAATATTAAGCGCACCGAATCTACCTTCGGGCTGGGCAGAAGTCATGGTCATTAATTTGCCATGTTGCTGATGGAATGCAAGCGTCTCTTGAATATCAATATCAGCCACGCCATCGCCATAAGTAAGCATAAAAGACTCATTGCCAATATGCTCTTTTGCTTTTTTTATTCTTGCGCCGGTCATGGCATTCAACCCAGTATCAAGTAATGTCACTTTCCAAGGTTCGCTAGAATTATTATGCACTTCCATATCACCATTTGACATATCGATTGTTACATCACTTTGGTGTAAAAAGTAATTCGCAAAATATTCTTTAATAAAATAACCTTTATATCCTAATAATATTACAAACTCATTAACTCCATAATGAGAATAAGTTTTCATAATGTGCCATAAAATTGGCTTCCCGCCAACCTCGACCATTGGTTTTGGCTTAATATCCGTTTCTTCACTTAAGCGTGTTCCAAAACCACCTGCTAATATTAATACTTTCATAATCCCTTTATAATAAATAATCTTTTTTTACTGCACTACCCTTTAACAAGACAGAACACCCACAATACGCATTTTTCATAAAAATCTAATCATCTCGCACATGCAGGTATTCCTGATTTTTGCATATGGCATACTTACAATTCTCAATATTTTTTCCACTACTCATTCTTATTTATAGTTATCTTTCAACTCTTTTTGATTAACCCTTGATTCACCAAATTATCTAATATAGGCTTTAACCTCCATAAAGGGGTGTCAATCAAATCAGCAACATCCAAAAGACTGTTAGAGCCATCGGCATATGCAATCAAATTCATCATATCTTCAATATCACGCATGGATTCCTTAGTGGTGAACTTTGGGTATAACCCGCGTTTTCCTAATTGCGGCTCACATAAAATAGTAGATTGAATTATATGATTACTCTCTATACACTCTATAACTTTTTGATAAACATCTAAACTACCCTCAAGCCCAGATTGAGTCACAAAGTCCAAGTTGTCAAGAGAGGTATGATATTCGGGATACTCATGGTATTTGCTTCTGGCAATTGAAGCAATTGGCAGATCTATTCCAGAGCTGCAATACTGTCGCTCATCACTCCCCCTATCAAGAAATGTATATCTTTTATAATCTGGAGATACGTAGTTCAAAACGTGCCTTGCAACACGATCCGATAAGGTGGCTCCGTTTTTAGAAGGAACAAAGGAAAAGCATTTTTCATCACCAACACAGGTTATAACGTAGCCGGCAATGACTTTCTTTTGTAAACTTTTGTAATGCTGACTAAGATAATAAATAGAGCCAATTGTTTCTGGAAGAAAAAGTATTCTATAGGTATATCTCAAATCTTTTTGTTGTGTTAGCCATTGTACGAGAGCCGTGGTTACAATTGGGCCTGATAACTCATTATTCGCCATTGATGGATGACAAATATAAGTTGATAAAAGAACCTCTTTTGATTCTCGGCCAGGGATCAAAACCTCTGCATAGTTCATTTCGCCAGAGAAAATCTCACTCTTAATGACGACATGATAACGTCCAGATTTTAACCTCTCTCTCTGACTATGCTTTAAACAAAATCCCCATGTACGAGAATAATACGAGGTTACGTAAGGAATTGCATCTGGCTGCTCTGGCAATGAATGCAAATAATCTTCCAACTCATCTAACTCAAACCATTCATCTATAGCAATTGAGTAACCCACAACATGTAAATTATTGTTTTTAAAGTCAATAATTCTATCGCCTTTTGAGTCCTCAATATAAGCATCATCAATACACCACTCATCAGGAATACGCCAATCAAAAGCCTTCGTTCCAGATTTTACTGAACAAATACTTATATTTGGAATCAAACCAGATAAATATTCTAGTGTCTCACGAACACCCTTACCGGTTAGACTTCGATTGATTGGAAATAAATCACATGCCCAATCATACATTTTTAAATTTTTGCTCAATATACCCCCATAATCACTTTAACTATCGCCCGTGTATTCTTATTGCTACCTCATTAGTTTCAGTCATAGATTCGTTGATTGTATTTACCAAACTATCTTTCATCTCTGCCATCTTGCATAATATCCTGAATTTATTTTATTTAAACTTAGTTGTTATAATATTTACAATCAAAGCAAAATTCATACTATCAACTATCTCTTCGTCATCAAATTCAATTTCAAACTCTTCCTCCAATGCAACGATCAAATTCATATGTTTCAACGAATCCCAATTTCCAATATTATCTGGGGATGACTCGTTATTTATTAAGCTAACATCAACATTAAACACATCGCTCATTACTTTCTTAATTCTATCTTCCATCTCTTACCTCTATATATTGTATATCCTGATTTTTATAACTATTAACCTGCAAGCTACATTGAAAACCTTTATCCAGCTCATTTAATTTTACAAATCCACACTTTTCATAAAAATCCACTACTTGTTGATTTTTATTAGTTTTAATGTACGCTGCACTCAACTCGTCAATCTTGTTTCTTTTCGCTATATCAACAACAACATCCATAAACTGATACTCGATATTTCTCCCTAATATCCTGCAGCTTAAGAGTAGTGTATCAATTATCGATTGCGTATTATCCAGTATCGCCAATCCAGTTAAGCCACTATCTCCATATTTATCCTGCACATTGATTGAGATGACCGTACTACCCTCTTCTTTAATGAATGCTATTATTTCATGCTCAGTATATCTTTTAGTTGTTAAATTAAATTGATTAGTTTTTTGTGTCATCTGCGAAATACGTGCAACTTGCGTAAGGTCATCAATATACACCTTTAACGTCAGACCTAAAGTTGCTAAATAATCCTCAATATTCCCTATACTCTCTTCACCTTTGGTTCGTTGCAACTGCTCTTTGTAGATTTTAACTTTTCGACCATCTTCATTCGTTTCCGATGGATTGTAAAATAGATTGCCCAATTCTCTCACCATTAAGCCATATTCGTATTGCTTTTTTGGCACTTGAAAAACTCTTACCTCTGGTAACTCTCTCTTTATTAAATCTATCTCAAAACTTGAATCATCAATGAAAACTAAACTATCTGTGCCTATATTTAACTCTTTTGCTATTAACTTTAAATTAGACGCCTTGTCGCTCCAATTAACCTTTTTAATAACAATGTCATCATCTCTGATAATCATCTCTTGATGTTTTTTTAGAACCGCATCAACATCTTCAGGATTATTTTTACTACAAATTCCAACAATAACCCCTCTCTTTGCTAGATCCAGAGCCAGATATTGAACCTCTTGATATATTTTTATATTATCGAATCCATCCTCTCCCAATACACCTTTCCACAAAGTGTTATCACAATCAAAAATTAAAGCTTTTTTTATCTTCCCTGTTGTAGATAGAAAGATTGGTTTAATATATTCAAAGTATTGCTTATAAAACTCAATACTGTATAAAGTTTTGGATGAAGAATAATATCTAAGATCAACAGATGAACCTATAGATAATCTTGATATAACTTTGTCAATATCAACAATCTTAACAATCTTAACATTTTCTCCAACGGCACTCTCTAGATAAAAATTTAATTCACTTGTTAACTTATTAATTCTACTGATAGGCAGGCTAAATTGATCAAAAATAAGGGATGTAAATTTATTAATCAGTACTAATGGCGTGTCTTTTAAATTGTTAAAAACCAAATCAATCTCTAATTTTATTTTTTCAACAAGACTTTGGAAGTCAACCTCACTTAAAGTATTTATTTTATATTGCAGCCCATCAATAAAATTACACACCTCCCAAAAAATCAATACAGCATTCACCTCTTGTACTTTTGCACTATCCTGAACTATATTATCATATTCACCCATTGAAACACTTGCATTAACAGACTCTGATCTTAGTAAATACTCACAAATCTCTTTTGACTGGTGAACCATTATATTGGATAAAATAACTACCTTGTATTCTGCTTCTTCTAATGTTCCTTCTAATTCATGGTTTAATCTGATTATTTCACTATATTTCATCATTAAATCATCACTTGACCGCCATTAACCCGAACAGTTTCACCCGTGAGGAAATCGGATTTTTCGGAAATTAAATGACTTATTGCATCTGCAACATCTTGCGGTTCTGCCAATCTCCTAAGTGGTGTTCTAGCTGCAGTTATTAATTTCACTTTTTCTGGAATATCTGAAATAAGGTTTGTATTAGTCATACCTGCTGAAACTAAATTCACTCTTATGCCCTTTGGGGCCAATTCAACCGCCAGGGCCTTTGCAAAACCATTTAATGCTGCTTTTGCTGTAATATAATGGATAAGTTCTGCTGGCATTTGTTCAGTATATTGTGTTGTCATAAATACGATTTTCCCATATTTATTCTCTTGCATTAATGGCGTGATATTTTTCACAATATTTAAGTTTGATTTGATGTTTATATCAACTTGAGAAGATATGTCACTCCATTCCATATTTTCCAGTTTGATATTTCCAAAATGTAGTGTAGATGCATTTACAAAACCACTGATTTTTTTAAAGTATCTTGATAGTTCAGAAACCATATCGCTGACATCACTATCTTTTAATATATCTGCTTTAACCACAATAATTCTTTTATCCGTTAGAGCTTCAAGTTCTTTTTTCAATTTATTGGCTTGAACTTTATTTGAATGATAGTGCAATATAAGATTGTAGCCTTCTTTTGCGAGCGTACGCGCAGTTTGTGTGCCAATTCCACCCGTAGACCCTATAATCAGAATAGTTTTCTCATCTGTAACTTCTTGATCGTTGCTGGCAATCTCATCTTCTATGATTTTTACTTTAGCGACACCTGATGTTACTTTTTGCTTATGTTGATTATAGATATCCGTTTGAAGTTCAATGCTATTTTGTCTATCAATCTTTTTTAATACTGTGGCAATTATTTTTAATTTATCACCAATTCTTACTGGTAATAAAAACTCTAAACTTTGTGCATACCATAGAGCACCATCTCCAGGAATTTTTGTCCCTATGATTGTTGATATAAAAGATGCGCCAATCATCCCATGAGCAACAGGTTTTTTAAATGAGGTTTTGCTAGCAAATTCATCATCTATATGAAGCCTATTGTCATCTCCACTAAGATCGACAAATTTTTTAATATCATCACTGGTAATAGTGTGCGTTATTGTTGCCGTATCACCTACGTTTATTTTTGAATATCTTGTCATTATATTCTCCTGACAATTGCAGAATAATTGATAGTAATCTTATTATTGATAATTTCTTGCATAGGCATATCTTCTACTGGCAATAGTTTTTCAGATTCAATTGCCAAGCCACAACTATCAAACATCTCTCTAATCTCATTGACATAGTGAAAGTGATAGACATGATCAATTGCCGGACAATTTACACATGTAGAAAGAAACGCCTTACCATTTTTATTTAATAATTTTGATATTTTTACTAACAGATTTTTTGGGTCTTCGACATGCTCTATAACTTCTCCCATGACAACAAAGTCATATTTTAAATTAATATCTAGATTTAACATGTCTGCATTAATGAAATCAATATTCTTTAATGGGTAAAAATAATTTATTATTGATTTTGAGACATTAAGAGAAGTCTGCGATATATCAACAGCTGTTATCGATATATCTTTATCTAATATATCAATTGCACTTTTTAAAAAAAGACCATGCCCTGGTCCAATCTCTAAATACTTATTTATATTACCCTTGTTCTCTAAAATTGATTCCTTTAGATGGCTAAACATCTCATAATGCGTACTCCATAAATATTGAGATAATGCCAATCCAATCATGTAAGACAACATTTTCTTTTCATCATTGTAAACAACATCAATAGCTTCTGCTGCATTTGAAGTTGGATATTTTCCAGTGCGCATAAACTTTATTTGCGACTTAAACATATCACTAACCATTTCTAAATATGAGTCAACTCCATACTCTATAGTCATGTTATTTGTGTCTAAATAGCCAATATAATCCGCAAGAAAACCTTCAAACTCTTGCTTGAAACTTTCATCTTTTGAGTTAAGAAACTTTTCGATCTTTTTTCTTTGTAGTGGTGATTTCTTATATATAGTATCTAATACCAGTTGTATATTTATCATACTTTTTTCCATAAATATTCTGGGTCTATTGATAATTTTTCTTTAATAAAAGCATATAACTCTCGAATTTTAACAACCTCTATTTTAAGGTTATACTCTTCCAGTTTCCATATCTTAACAAGCCCTTCTAGCCTGATATCTACTTTTAGCTGCACAAAAGACACTGAATAACTGGATGTAAGATCTCTACAATAATATGTTACCTGGTTATTAACAAGCTTACCATTGACATCTATACTAGACCCTTTAAAAATTTTATCAAAACGATAGGGTATATTTAATTTTCTCTCTAGGTAGTGTATCTCTGTCAAGTATTCCAATGCACCGCCTATAGCACCCAAATACCCATCTTTTTTAAATACTTCATCAATCAAAGAGTTTTCTCCAAATGAAGAGTAATCAGATATTGAAAAATATCTATTTGAAAACTCATTCCCAAACAATAAATATGAGAAATTTGCATCGGCAGTTCTTTTATCTTTATTATTTACCCTAAGAAACTCAGATACCCCATCCAAATCAGATGGTGTATCTTTTACATTGTATATTTTTTTCTTTGTATAAGTGTAAGAATAGGTGGGGACTGCAATATTACCTCCATTTTTTTGAATACAACTTAAGATAATATTTAGATTGGAATAACGCTCCTTGTTATTTTTACCCAGCCTTATGAGCCCTGTAGGGTTGATATGAAGCATCAGTGGCTCTTTCTCTAGGCAAGATGACAACTCTCTTATTGTAAACTTTTGGACGATACTCACCACTACTGTTTTACTGTTAAACTATAATCTATTTTTTTTTGATTTATATTGGAATTTATTGAAAAAACATCCTTATTTTTTTTATAAAGTTCACTTATATCTTTAATATAAATAGGCTTATCGTTGCAATATAACTTCTTGATTATAAACTCCACTAAAGAAAAATCCTGACTTTCGTCGACGGTTAATCGTAAGTGATTTAACTTTTCGCTTAATTGCTCCTTGTATATGTTAAAAAATTTTGGATTGGTGTACATGTATGGTGTCACATGCTCTTTCTCATAATCTTTACAAGAATTCAAAAATGATTTTTCTAGGGATAACTGTGAGAAAACCTCCACATTCATTCCTAACGGATAAGTTTGATCAAGCGTATTGGATACATAATCATATCGCCCCTTATTTTTTAAAAAAATTTCAACTATTTTGTCAATAACAAAAGGGTCAACAAGCGGGGAATCGGAACAAATTCTTACTACACAATTGGCTTTAAATTCTTTTGCTGCATAATAATACCTAGCAAGAACATTATTTTCAGAGCCACGAAAACATTTGACACCTGAATTTTTACAGAATTCAACTATCTCATCGTCTTTTGGGTTGATTGTTGTAGCCACAACCAATTCATCAACAAGATTGGCGTATGACACCTGATCCACAACATATTGAAGCATTGGTTTATCCAATATTTTTTTTAAAACCTTTCCAGGGAGGCGGGTAGATCCCATTCTAGCTTGAATAATAACTACAACCTTGGAATTATTCACTTCTCTCGTAAATTTGACCACTGTAATATATGATCTTGCTCTAAATCCAATAACACTTTACACCCTATAACATCATCCCAATACATAGGACTGATACCCGTACCTGGCCGCTTGTATGTTAGATAAGACTCAGTCAACACCTCTCCTGATTTTATCCCTAATTTAAGCACTATACTTCTTCTTGCATTTTTTCTTGAAATTTCTTCAGTTTGAATTGGTTTTTTAATTTCTTCAACCCCCTTAAGAATACCAATTTTCTTAATAATAGTTTTAAAATTTTTCAAATCATCAATATTCATAGAATGATAGTGATCATTACCAGGGAGCATCTTATCATTGGTAAAATGTTTTTCGATAATTTGAGCGCCTAGGAGGTATGCTGTCACAAGCGAAGTCATTTTTTCATTAGGCAGGGTATGATCTGAATAACCAACTACATATTCTGGATAGGATTTTTTTAAACTAGAAATCATTGCAAGTTGCGCATTTTTATCTTCAGTAGGATAGTTTAATATGCAATGTAATAATGCAATTTCACTACATCCTTCCTTCTTTAAGATATCTATTGCAACTCCCACCTCTCCCAAAGTACTCGCTCCTGTTGACAAGATGACAGGTTTATTTCTCTTTGCAACTTTTCTAAGAAATGGTAAATTTGTTATGTCTGCCGATGCAATTTTATAAAAAGGCATTATCGGATCAAGAAAATCAATTGATTCATCATCAAAAGGGGTGGATAAAAATTCTATACCTACACTTTGACAATATTTTGATAATTTAATATATTGTTCAGCACTAAAATTATCATATTTTTTAAATAACTCATGCTGGCTTTTTGTCGATTCTTTTTCCAAATCCCAATAGGCTGGAGAATGTTTTGATGCTAGCGTATCTGCTTTATAGCTTTGAAATTTGGCAGCATTGGCACCACCTTCTTTCGCCAAATCAATTAATCGTATAGCCTGCTCAAATGACCCTTCATGATTAACACCAATTTCAGCAATTATATATGGTGCACTTTTGTCATTAATATTGACACCACCTAAATTTATACTTTTCATACTCTTTTATTTGTTTAAATTATGTTTTGAAATTAATTGTGACATATGAAAATCCATAGATTCTTTATTATTGGTAATATTGTTATCATGCTGTCTATACCTATACAATGGTAATTCCAGTCTATAAATAGTATACTCTTTCAAAAATCTTATTCTTAAATCCCTTTCTTCATGCAACAAAAATTCCTCATCATACAGTCCAATTTTAACGATCTGATCTGTATTAAACATGATGCCGCATGCAATAGGGTTGTCTATACAGCTATTTCTTGATAAAATATTTTCCTTGTCATCAATTATATTGTAATCACATGCCACAGCATCCATATACTTATTCTGAGAGATAAAATCATAAAGAGATAGTAGAAAATTATTACTTACAAAATCATCAGCATCCACCCTAACAAAATAAGATGTTTTGGTATTGTGTATTGCTTTATTTAACGACCCTGGCAAGCCTATATTTTTACTATTATGAATAACGGTTAAATCCTCTTTAAATAACTCCAGAGCGTATTTTGTTCTGTCATTACTACCATCATTTACTACCAATATTTCAAATAACTCCCTTGGGAAGCTTTGAGCTAATAATGACCTGATACACCTTCCAATAAATTTTTCTTCATTGTGTGCGGCCACAATAACTGTTACCACTGGCTTTCTACTCACAAGTCTCCTTCTATTTTTTCAAGGGCATTGATAATACTATCGTTATCAGCCTTATTGCGTACTGCAATACGAACATACTCTTTACCCTCAAAACCCGATTTTCCAGTTAGATCCTTAATATAAATTTGATAATCGCTTAATATTTTTTTAGTTAAATCAGACGCTTTTAAATTATTATTTAAACTACATAAAAAATAGTTTGCACTTGATGGAAAAACGTTTAGATAGTCAATTGTCTTTAGTTTTTGATAAAAATCACCCCTCTCTTTTCGGATTAGATTGCAGGACTTAATATAATCAGATTTATATTTACCATTTATCTGAAGCGTTAATTTAAACATCTTTTTTACAGTGTTACGAAAAAATCTATTAAACACAGTCATTTCAACTTAATTTCTATATAAAAAAACATTAAATCTATATTGATTATTCTGGTAATTTTTAATATTTTGCTGTTGTATTTCAATTCTTAAATTATTCTTCTTAGCAAAATTAAGGAACCATTTTTTTTCATAATACAAATGCTCTAAACCATTGTATTTTTTCTCATAATCTTGTTCAGATAAATAACCCCTTCTAATAGCCATAGACTTTTCTTTTTTGGCAAAGTCGTTTACCTCCAATATTGCCGTGCATTTAATTGATTTTTTAACCATTTTTTCTAAAACTACTTCAGCATACTCATATGATTTAAAATAGAAGAAAACACTATTGGACAATACAAAATCATATTTTTTTTGATCGTCTAATTTGCTTGCTTCATTAACCACAAAATCACCACTAGTCAGATATTTTTTAGCAATACTAATTAATCCATCTGAATAATCAATACCTCCGATTTTATTGCCATCTTCATAAAACTTATGTAAAAAAGCTCCTGCGCCACAACCCACCTCGAAGATGCTGTCTCCTTTTTGTATGTTAATAATTTTTGATATATTTTCAACATACTGAATCCAATCTTCCTTTAGTATGGTCCCGTAACCTGTATCAAACCCATCAATTGCTATCAATCTTTCCAAAACTGATGAGTGATTTACGTTTTCTTCTCGATCGCTCCAAACACTTTTCCAATTATTCATATTCTTACATTCTTTGTAATTTATTAATTAAATTATTATTATCGATTATATCTCTAACAGCTATTCTTACATATTCTCCACTCTCAAAGCCTTTTTTTCCTGCTAAATCTTTAATATAAAAATCATCGTTAATTAGCAATTCAGTAAGCTGAGTTGACGAATATTTTTGCACAACCTTGCACAAAATGTAATTAGCTTCAGACTTGTATACCTTTAAAAAAGGAATGGCACTTAAACTATCAAAAAATCTATCTCTTTCAAATCTGATAAGCTCACAAGCTTTCTGATAATCAGCCCCATATTTGCCAATAATCTGTAAAAAATACTCTCCAAACGAATTAATGTTCCAAATGGTAATCTCTTGCTTAAATTTATTGATTATGTCAACATTTGATGATACTACTACACCAAGCCTAATACCCGGGACGCCATAGCTTTTACTAATACTTTTAATAACTGTCAAGTTTTGATATCTATCAATCAAATTCTGCTCTATTAATGATTGCAAATCTCCATCTTTAGCAAAATCTACAAATGACTCATCAACGATTAAATGTTTGTTTGCATCTTTTATATAATCTAACAATTCAATAAGTCCGTCTTTATTATTAAAATTCCCACTTGGATTATCAGGGTTTATCAACACCAAGTTGTCTGATTTATCGGCCAATTCTTTCAGATCTTGAATAGAGTATGCGAAGCTATCATTTTGTGGAATCTTAACCACTACCCTCTCGTGCCCAAGACTTTCAGGATATTCGTTAAATGTAGGAAGCATCATTCCGAACGTACCTTTATAAACACTGCCAATGGCTCTGATAATTTCTGATGCGCCATTACCCACAAGTATATTTTCCATCTCAACGCCAAACATCTTTCCAGCAAGTATATTTTGCACACCTAATCCAGATGGGTACTGAGAAAGCAAATCATAAAAATATGCCTTCATCTCTTCTTGCATTTTTTCTGGGGGGAAGTATGGATTAACTAAATAACAAAAATCTTTTAATTCTGGGAAGCGCCAATACCCCCCATAACGACTTTGGACCTTTGCTAATTTTTCCTCTGAATTTCTTGCGAAAATAACTTCAGCATTGTCTTTATCTTGCACATCATCAATTTCATACCACTTTTCACCATTAAGTGGCATTGCTTTTAACTCTTGTCCTTCTAACATTGTAACAACGCGCAATACTGATTCATAGTACTCATTATCACCCATAGCCTTAGAATATGCCTCTAAGAATGGTATGTACACGTTGTTGGAAAAAAATTTAGAAAATTTGTAAATATTGACCGTTTTGTAATAA
>Ga0114933_10003751_pt1 | contig 14599 bp, 16 predicted proteins | sample 4SBtaG_FD_89691 | JGI IMG/M metagenome (GOLD analysis project Ga0114933, IMG submission 89691) | Deep subsurface microbial communities from Kolumbo volcano to uncover new lineages of life (NeLLi) - 4SBTROV12_W25 metaG | ecosystem: Environmental > Aquatic > Marine > Volcanic | place: Kolumbo...
GCATGGGGGTTTAGAGGAATGGGTAGAGTCTTTAAAACTTATAGATTTCATCAATAATCATTGATCCAAACAGCATTGATAGGTAAATAGTCGAGTACCTCCAGAGTGTTTGAGTGTGCTCTAGGTGTTCTCCTTGTGAAACCTGGATCGATATATAAATAAATCTGAGCCCAGTGATGATGGCCACAACTATGAATATAATTCCCATCGAGGCCACAAAGAAAAAGGCAATGGTAGAAGCTACAGTGAGAAGAGACCAAAGAACGATTTGTCTTTTTGTATATTCGTAACCAACCACATTTGGTGCCATAGGTATGTCAGCAGTCTGGTAATCGTCATGTAGTCCCAATGCTAACGCCCAGAAATGCGGGGGTTGCCAGCAGAATACGATTATGAATAAGGTAATCCCTTCGATTGTGATTTGATTACTGATTGCTGTCCAACCAATGAGTGCAGGCATCGCACCAGCAATGCCCCCAAGTACCGTGTTGTGCACCGTTTTGCGTTTCAGGATTGGGCTATATATGCCTGCATAGAAGATGTAAGCAAAGGTAGACAAGATTGCCGACAAGGGGTTGACGGCAATCCACATCCAGATGCCACTTGTTATTCCGAGGATTAGACCAAAAATAACAGCATTTTTTTGCGTTATTGTGCCTCGTGGTAATGGACGGTTCCGTGTCCGCTTCATTAAACCGTCAATATCGCTGTCGATCGCCATATTAATTGATGAGGCGCCGCCTGCCGATAAGATGCCCCCAATCATCGTTGCTATGACTATGGTTGTTCCAGGCCATGCCCCAAAAGCTAGGAACATAGAGGGTACGGTTGTGATTAGGAGTAATAGCACGATTGAAGGCTTCATCAGAGTTAAGTAATCTCGTAGGACAGAGCCAAAGTTTCTGGAAGCAGGAGAAACTGTAGAAGATTGAGTTTTAGAGTTCATATTTTTGGTGATGCAATCTATTCTCGCTGGAGTCTCTCTTGGGCAGAGATTTAGGACTCAAACCTCATCATGGTTTTCAATAATGTTTTCTAGCTCGTCTATTTGACTTTGTAGATTTCGGATTTTCACCTGCAATATAACTAGATAGGTGAACATACCAGCCCAAAATACTGCAAACCCAGCAAATAAGAAACCAATCTCTGACATCCGGTCAACTCTTTTCGGAAATATTTGTTTTTGCAATGGCTTTAAGTTTAAGAAGACGTTGGGATAATAGCTCAGTTTCGACTCCAAGCGTAATAAACCAAGCTGCCACGGAGATTACCGCTAAAACTGAGAATAACGTTACTAATAGCATTTCGTCCGGAAGAGCAGGATTTAATTTTGCAATTATTGGTTGGGGATGTAATGTTCTCCACCAACGCACTGACATATGTATAAGTGGGATATCGAGAAATCCAATAATCGCATATATCGAACAAAAACGAGCCGATTTGTCGCTATCGAGGCTGCTCGATTTTCGAGCTATTAAATAAGCCGAGAAAATCAAGAACAGTATTAGCGTGGTGGTGATTCTAGGATCCCATTGCCAGTAGACTCCCCAGATTGGTTTCCCCCAGAGTGAGCCGGTTATTAGAGTTAACAAAGTAAATATCAGTCCTACTACCGCAGCTCCTTGTGCAGCAGAGTCCCACTTAAAATCTCGTTTTAGCAGAAACAATATGCAGCATACGGCTGTGACTGTAAATGCAAAGTAGGACGCAAGAGCTGACGGCAGGTGGACGTATAGCAGGCGTTGAACATCTCCCTCAATTAACTCAGTTGGTGCAGTTACCAGTGCGAGCGCCGCCATCCCAATCATCGCGACCCCAGCCACCGGGGGAAGCACTTTCCAACGTAACGCATAAATATTATTTAGAAACATAACTCTACTATCTCAGTGATCACTTCAATCGGCCAGAGGGAACATCAGCGTAGCAATTGCAGTACTCCATATCGTGAAAAGACTTAGCAAAAGAATCCATGGGGTGGTGCTGGCTTCTTGCTGCAGGCTTGCCGAGGTGGCTTCGACCGAAGCGATTAACAATGGGACCAAAAGGGGAAGCGCCAAGACAGGAAGCAGAAGCCCTCCGTTGTTCCGATCTAGATTTATAGCAGAGAGCAGGGTAGATAAAGCTGTGTACCCGATCGTCCCGATGGTCACGATTATCAGAAGCTCGAGGGTAAAGAGGGGCTCCGAGAACAAAATTGTGGCTCCTAACAATAAACCGAACTCGATTAATAGAAGCATCAATATATTTGCCAGAGTCTTGGCTATATAGATTGTCATTGAATGAATGGGACTGATTTTTAATGCATCAAGGATACCATTTTGGCGGTCTTGCTGAAATGATTGACCGGTGGCGAAAATCCCGGAAAACAAGAAAACAGTCCAGATGACTCCCGGCAGGAGGCTACTTACTAGACCAGTAGTGAGGTTAAAAGCAAAGGAGTATAGGAGGAGCGCCGTTATCGCAAACATGCAGGCGGTGATCCAATCCGTTTTATCTCGCCACGCTTGCTTGAGGTTCGCATTCAGGAGCTTGCCGCCAATTTGTAGCTGTGTGGGTAAGTTCATAGAGCATCCTCGCCTAGACTTGTTTCTATGACCCGCCCGCGTTCGAGTCGTACAAAGCCCGTAGCCCAAGTGTCCACTCGTTCCTCTCGATGTGTCGCAGCTAGCACGGTAATCGGAGTAGACTCTTCTTCGGCTGCATTCGTGAGTATCAGCTGATCAAGTACCCTCAGCCCGTCTTGGTCTAGCCCAATTTCTGGCTCGTCGAGCAGCAGCACTTTTGGTCTATGGAGAAGAGCTTTTGCGATCATCAATCGTTGCTTTTGTCCACGTGAGAATGTACCGATCATCTCGTCGCGCAAGTGCCATATTTCTACGCTAGTCAACAATCTTTCAATTCGTTCGCGATTATTCGGCACCTGATATATTTTTGCGAATAATTCAAGATCTTCGATCGGTGAGAAATTTTCATAAACCATGGGTTGATGCCGAATGACGCCAATTATATTTTGCAGGGCTGTGGTTTTCTTGGAGACGTCGTGGCCAAGAATTTTAGCGGAGCCCTCTGAAGATTGAAGAAGTGTTGAAAGTATAGTCAGGAGCGTTGTTTTTCCGGAGCCATTATTCCCAAGTAAAGCAATTCTTGAACCTGGGGTAATTTGAATCGACACCTTGTTTAGTGCTGGCAGACCATCATATCGCCGGGTAAGAGAATTTGTTTCGATTGCCATATTCTGCATATTTTTTTAATTCGTTTCACTACGCAGGCGTTTTATCAGTAGAAATATAGCTGTGATGGGGATTATTATTGATCCGGCCGTCCAACTCCATAACCAGAGGTTGAATCCTCTTGGAGCTAGGCTAGATCGTATTTGTGTTCCATAAGACTCTTCAAAGAAGAGGAGGATATTGTCAGGGCTACGTCCGTTAGCTAACTGCGTTCTAATCGAATTCTTAATATCGTTGCAGAGGGCTAATGCACAGGTTGTCAGACCTTCATTAACACAGACAGGACAACGGAGTTGATCTTCAATAGCCAATGCTTGAATTTCAATCGAAGTTTCAGGTGTTTGAGCTGAAACATTTGTGACAGCACTTAATGAGATACATATCATGAGGGTGAAAAGAAACGTGTGTCTGAACATTTTAGTCTTCATGAATTTCTCAAGATGCTGCGATCTCTCGCACTAAGACTAACTAAGACTCCCGCAATATATAAGCCTGCCCCTATCCATAACCACTGTACTAACGGCTTTATTAGGATTTGTATTTCTGCAACTTGTTTTTCGTCCCAGCCCTGCGTGAATACATAGACATCTCGAATTAAATTACTGTCAATATCGACTATTGCAACTGGTTGATTGGGTGCCGAGTAAAAAAAACGCCTCCCCGGGCGAAGTACATTTACTGTTTGGTTATTCTTTATAAGGGTGAGTTCAGTTCCTGCTTCGATCTCGATTCCATTCTTTTCAGGCTTTTGACCCCATAACCCCTGATACTCGAACAAATAATTTTCGAATGAGAATGACTCTCCGGGTTCGACCGTGAAGCGATTCCTGCTTTCATAAGCAGTTGAAAAAACAATGCCAATTGCCATGATAGCCAATCCAATATGAGTGACATACCCGCCATAGCGACGGGGATTTTGTTTGAACGGTCGAAGCATTCGATTATACGGACTCGATTTAATTTCAGTACTTCTAGTAACTGCTCGGTAAATTTCAAATGAGTGTATGAGTACGCCAAACACGCTCGAAAAGATCGCCAATATGTTGATGAGCCCGCTAGCTCCCAGTAACAACGCGAATGCTGATACCAGTAATGCGAGACTGAGTGGAAATTTTATGTGTGCGATGTAGTTTTGCTTAAGAGTTTTTGTCCAGGCCAGTGGAGCCGTGAAGGCCATGAAAAATAGCAGGATAGCAAGAAGTGGCCCGACTGTGTCTGCGAAGAATAATGGCCCTACGACTATGCGGGCGCCGTTAGCAAGTTCTGATGCGACTGGGAAAAGGGTTCCACCCAGAATAACTAGGCCGATCGAGAGTAAGAGGAAATTATTTATTATGAGTCCTGTCTCTCTTGATAACACTGAATCATAGTTATGTTTTACTGGCTTTTCACTGGTTCCAAGTGACAAAAGGATTGCTGGTACAAGAAGTGATATAGCCAGCAGGCCTAGAAAGTAGGGACCGATGTCAGACTCTGCGAACGAATGGACAGATGTGATTAAGCCCGATCGTACGTTGAATGTTCCGAAAATTGCCAAAATAAAGGGCAAGCAGCCCAGCATTAAATTCCAGCTATAAAACAGTCCAATCCGTTCTTGTAGTGGCTTGCTATGAAGTAGTACCGCCAGAGGTATTAGGGGAAGAATGGCACAATTCTCTACTGGATCCCAACCCCAGTAGCCTCCCCAACCGAGCACAGTATATGCCCACCAAGCACCTAAAAAATTTCCAGCTGAGAGGAGGAGGAGGGAAATTAAAGTCCAACGTCTCAGCGATTGTGACCATTCAGAGTTGGCAGTTCTTGAAATGATTATTCCAAGACTGATCGCAAACGGGATTGCGGTACTAGCCAATCCCAGCAATAGCATGGGCGGATGAATAAGCATTGTGGGATCAACAAGAAGTGGATTTAGCCCTATACCTTCGGTGAAGACTTGGTTTGTCAGTTCGAACGGTGAGCTGAGAAATGTGAGAGGAAAAAGAAAGGCTAATATCATGAACGCTAGGATGGTGACTGCGTTTAGCCCGCGGTACTGGAAGACTGCGGTCCGCGTGCGACTCAATAACAGTGTTCCAAGACTTATCGCCAGTGTCCAGATGAGTAGGGAGCCGGCCTGACCTGAATATAACGATGCAATTTTATACCAAATCTCCATCTGTGTAGACGAATGCTCAACGACGTATTTGAGAGCGAATTGATCTGTAGCGAGTGAATAGGCAAGGATGGTGAGTGAAGCAACAAGGCTGATAAAAATCAGTATCACCAGATTTTGTTGTCTTCTATAAATGACCGCAAGTTCAATCATGCTCTTGGACGATATTCCAAGAAGCACACACAGTACGCTACTTGTAACGGCCACACCTAAGGTGATGTGTCCAGCAATTCCTAGAATATTGCCTATTTCTGGCACGCCCGCTCCTAATTTGAGTATCTAAATCGTACCGTTGATTTTCTGATATGGCTTGTGTCGGATCAATTAGGCTTAACGAAATTTGAAGAAATAGAATCTTCTGGCACTGAGCCCGCAAAAAATTCATTTTCATGTTTAATTATTATTAGATCCGCGGTGATGCCGTTTGTAATGCCGACACCCTCCACGATTACAAGGGCATAAGGCCCAAATAATGTCGGTATAGTTTGGCCTACAAAATTGACATTTACTAGATCGTTCTCGTCTCCAATGATTTGAAATGATGAGACGGTGCCGCTTTCTTCAATTATTGATTGATCTACTACTCGGCCTGCAATTCGTATTCGCTGTCCTATTTTCTCTTCATTCTCTAAATATTCTATGGGTGTTAGGTAATAGCTAAGATTTGAACTCGCTGATCTAACCACCAACACACTGATGGCGGAAGCCGATACGAGTAAGACTAATATTAATGTTATTTCCGGCGTTAATTTAATACGTTTCAAATTGTTCTCACTAATTTACTTCGCTATAAACTTCCAGCTCACGTAGCAGGGTGTGTAGGGTTTGTTCAGACAACTCACCCTCGTACCTTTTGTATATGCGCAAGTCTGGAGTTAACAATAGGATAGTTGGCAAACGTGTTATTCCGTAGTTAATATGAATTCTGCGCTCCTCGTCGATAAGCACTGGGAATGATACTGGAAATTGAGCGACGAATTTTTTAGCGTCGGAGGTTGGTTCCCAGATGTTAATTCCTATAAATTCATAGTTTCTATTTTTATAGGTTGGATATATTTTTTCCATCATGACGGCCTCGCGTTTGCAGGGAGCGCACCAAGAGGCCCGGAAAGATAGGAGCACATGCTGCCCACGCATCGATTCGAGTGAGAGAGTCTTTTGGGAATCAAGTTCTGTTTTTAGTATGAGGCCAGTGAAGGCTGGCGCATCTGCACCTTGTTGTTCAACTCTGTTTAATGCTGGCGTCGGACTTTTACTTTGTTGCTGAAGTCCAAAGAAAAGCAGAATGATCAGAGCAATTGCAGACAGCGTGAATATCGACGTAGAAAGTTTTAAACGAGTCAAAGTTTATCCAAGCCAGCAAGTAGCAATTTATGAAAAAAGCTATGAGTCAATGTTACCTATAATTGGATTTATATTTTAGTAACCCATTGCGTGAAGGCCTGTTAGACTATCTATCAACGTCATTTAGTGATAAAAAAGTTGCTGCGCGAGTAATTTCTTGGATGAGGGAGGTAACAATGACAGGTCGTTCGAGGCAAATTGTTTTAGTCGTAGCCTCCGTCGTTGCGGTGGCTTTCGTCTCATGGCTTATTTTTATAGCATTTGACGGTGCGACAATTGACAAACGAATGAGCACACTCAATCCTCTTTCAGACCAAGCTCAGTCTTATCACGACGTATACGTGCTTGTTTGGTGGCTGTCAGGAGCGGTGTTCGTGGTCATTATGGCCGCAACCCTCATATTGAGTATTCTTTACCGAGAGCGCCCTGGAGTAGAGCCAAGGCGTGATATCCATGGCAATACACGATTAGAAATTTTATGGACGATTATCCCAATTGTGATTGTGCTTATCATGGTCGTTCCAACTTTTGAAGCTGTGCTATCAGTTGAAGGTGATGCCGAGGAGGGTGCTCTGGAGGTTACCGCGACTGGTCACCAGTGGTGGTTCGAATTTACCTATCATGACGCGGATGGAAATGAACTTTTCAGAACAGCAAATGAGATGCATGTTCCAGTAGAGAAAGCGGTGAACGTTAGTTTGGTATCAAACGATGTTATCCATGCGTTTTGGGTTCCGGCTTTGTTTGGTAAAAAAGACATGATGCCGGGCCATAACAACCGACTATGGTTTAAGAGCAAACCGGGCACGGAAGGTATGCACTACGGCCAATGTGTTGAATATTGTGGTGACTCCCATGCCAATATGCGCTTTAGGATTTTTGTTGAATCAGCGGCTGACTATGATGCTTGGGTTGCTAATCAGATTGCAAAAGCCAAGTGGTCTGATGATGAGTTAGTCAGTGCTGGTCGTGAGGTCTTTGTTGCCAAAGCATGTAACTCTTGTCATCAGGTTGAATACAGCAAATCGGATGCGCCAGACTGGCTTGTTCCGCCAACTGTCGCAGCTATAGGCCCGAATCTATCTCATTTAGCTAGTAGAACGACTATCGCGTCAGCCCTTCTTGATAGAGATGAGTCTAGTCTTCGAGCTTGGCTAAAAAACCCTCCAGCTATTAAACCGGGGTCGCGAATGCCAAACCTCGAACTTACTGATGACGAGATAACTAAGTTAATTGCAATGTTAGATAGTCTTGAATAACGGCATTTGGAGATTTATAAAAATGCTTGTGCTTTCTGAAGGAGAGGATCGTTAAATGGCTACAGCTACTGACGGTGTAGGGGCGGTTCAGGCTGAACAATCTAAAGTCTGGGAGTGGTTGACCACAGTTGATCACAAAAAAATCGGAACGATGTATGGGATCACTGGTTTCACCTATTTTCTGATTTCTGGTTTGACTGCATTAGCGATACGGACCCAGTTGGCTGTCCCAAACGGAAACGTTTTGAGCGCTGAACTCTATAATCAGTTTTTCACGATGCATGCCCTGATGATGATCTTCCTGGCAATCATGCCTATGGGTGCTTCATTTTTCAACTACTTTATACCTCTCCAAATTGGTGCCCGAGATGTAGCGTTTCCTAGACTTAACGCTCTTTCATATTGGGTATTTTTATCTGGTTCGCTTATTCTTTTCTCATCTTTCTTTTTGGGTGGCGCACCCGATGCGGGTTGGTTTGCATATGCGCCTTTAACTGAGTCGAAATACTCTGTGGGCCCCGGTCTTGATTTTTACACGGTCGGTTTGATTATTTTGGGTTTGTCTTCGCTGATGGCTTCTCTGAATTTCGCAGTCACGATACTTAATATGCGTGCTCCTGGAATGACCATGATGCGACTTCCTGTGTATATGTGGATGACTTTGGTAGTGTCCTTCCTTCTTATTCTTTCGCTTCCCATTGTTACGGTTGCCTTGGTAATGCTTTATTTCGATCGAAACTTTACTACTAATTTCTTCACTCCTGAAACAGGTGGAGATCCGATCCTGTGGCAACATCTTTTTTGGTTATTTGGTCATCCGGAAGTGTATGTTTTGATATTGCCGTCCATGGGGATTGTGTCAGAAGTAATCCCAGTGTTTTCTAGGAAACCCCTATTTGGCTATGCAGCGATTGTTTTTGCAGGAGCGTCGATTGGTGTTCTGGGCTTCGGTGTATGGGCACATCACATGTTCACTACCGGTCTTGGAACGGTTCCAGCGCTGGTATTTAGTGCTACAACGATGGGTATTGGAGTTCCGACGGGAGTTAAGATATTCAACTGGCTTTCGACCATGTATGGCGGAAGTATTAGGTTTACGACCTCGATGTATTTTGCAGTTGCATTCATCGCCTTATTTACTATTGGTGGAATCTCAGGTGTGATGCATGCTGGCCCTGCTGTGGATTCGCAACATCAGGATACATACTTTGTAGTGGCTCACATACATTATGTACTGTTTGGTGGGGCCATCATGGGTATATTCTCTGGTATTTTCTACTGGTGGCCCAAAATGACAGGACGATTCCTGAGTGAAGTTAGTGGGAAATGGTCGTTCTGGGTGATGTTTGCAGGAATGAATTTGACATTTTTCCCGATGCACTTTCTAGGTGTGTCCGGAATGCCACGAAGAATTTATACATATGATGAGGGTTTTGGTTGGTCCGATTGGAACATGGTTGCCACGATAGGGTCATATCTTATTGGAGTCAGTGTTCTGATATTTTTGGTTAACGTCTATCGAACTATGCGTCAGCCGGCTACAGCTTCGGATAATCCCTGGGATGCGCCTACGCTTGAGTGGGCGACTACGAGCCCGCCACCTGAGCACGATTTCGATGTAGTCCCGGAAGTTCATTCTTCCATGCCACTTTGGACTAACAGAGAAATGGGAATTACAACTCCGGAAGCACCCGAGGGACTACATATTCATTTGCCTCCCTCTTCATATATGCCTCTGATTCTAGCGATCGGGGTTGGACTAATTGGTGTGGGATTGTTGTCGCATCTAGCTCTTGTGGGAATTGGAGTAGCGATTGCGACCTATGGTGTTTGGGGCTGGGCGATTGAGCCTACCGATTAGTAATTAGAAAGACTGTTTCTTTTCGAAGGATGACTGGGAGTTAAGGAGAATCCATGAGCGCAGCAACACACGAAACTGAGCATCATACCAGTTTGGGAGTCGACAATCGTAAATTGTTGATGTGGATATTCTTAGCTTCTGAATGCCTTTTTTTTGGTAGCCTTCTTTCAACATACTTGGTTTTCAAGGGCGAATCTCTGAGTGGCCCTGGAACAGATATATTTGCATTTGAAATAACATCAATTTCGACGTTTGTATTGCTGATGAGCAGCTTGTCGATGGTGCTGGCCGTTTATGGTGCGCAGCATGGTCAGCTTGGACTCATGAAATTGATGCTGCTTTGCACTATTTTGCTTGGATTGGTGTTTTTAGGTTTTCAGGTATATGAGTTCAAGACATTTGCATCGGAGGGATTAACTCTTTCAACGAATCAGTTTGGTGCTTCATTTTATGTGTTGACTGGATTTCACGGCTGTCACGTTGGTGTAGGTGTGTTGTACCTATCTTCTCTGCTTATATCTTCGGTGAGGCGTAATGGTATCGGAAAAGAGACGCCGCTTTATATTGATATTGGCGGCTTGTATTGGCACTTTGTTGATATAGTTTGGATCGTACTGTTTACGGTAGTCTATTTAATTCCTGCATATTAGTAGTAAAATGTTTTTGAAAGTTTTAGGTGAAGGAGCGACTGCACATGGCTGAGATGGACGCTGTTCATGATGCTCACGACGAGCATCCTACTACAACAATTCGTGAGTATCTAATTATAGGTCTTGTACTGAGTGTAATTACAGCGGTTGAACTTGTAATGTCGCTCTATGAGGATGAATTGGGTGTCGTACTTATTCCCGGATTGTTAATATTTTCAGCTATTAAGTTTGTAATCGTCGTAGGAATGTTTATGCATTTGAGATTTGATTCAATCCGTTTTACTCAGATATTTGCATTTGGATTTATACTTGCGACAGCTTTGCTGATTGCTGTGGTCGTTTTATTTGCGTACGATGCGACTGATGCGATCGGTGGCGGGTTTATCGGTGATCCAATTGAACACCACTAATTCATTTGGTGTAAATTCTTTTGTACATACGTTCATTTAATAGGTCAATCTCACACCCATGACTTCAGTCGTCGCAGAGCGACTACCTTTTTCATTACCTGGTCATGCGGGTGTTAGCCACGACTCTTCTGATCCGTGGTTTTCGCATTGGAATGTTGACCCCGAGATTCTTATCCCATTTATGGTACTTACGTTTCTCTATTTGCGCGGTTTAAGAGGTTGGACGGATCGATCTCGTGAACATCCAATTTGGAAGACCATCTGCTATTTTGCGGGATGGGGTGTATTACTTTTAGCAGTTGAGTCTCCGATCGATTTCTTGGCAGAGCGTCATTTTTTTATTCACATGATTCAGCATGAATTACTCATTATGGTGGGTATGCCACTCACTCTGCTTGGTGCTCCGGTTACTCCGGTGAGCCGAGGTTTACCGGGTCGCATTCGCAAGCTACTGGTATCACCTGTATTTAGGTCGAAAATATTTCGTATCCTACGAAATATCGCACTGACTCCAATAGTCGCTGGAATCGCTGTCAACGTTGTCATAATTATTTGGCATGTGCCGGACTTATATAACCAGGTTTTGTTCAATAGTTTTATTCATCGTTTTCAGCATGTCAGTTTTCTGATAGTGGCGTGGCTTTTTTGGTGGAATATTATTGACCCGAAACCTCTAAGTTCTCGGATGGGTATGCCGCTGCGGGCAATCTTTATATTTTTGACAGGGATGCCAAAACATGTCGTGGGTGCATTTCTAGTTTTTTCGACTACTTTTTTTTATACCGGCTATCTAGAGTTTCAGCCGGTATTCAACAGCATAGATAGATCAACTGATCAGTTACTCGGTGGGATGATTATGTGGGTAGGCGCGTTGAGTATTCACTTAACTGCTATGGGCATCGTATTTTTTATCTGGATGCAGAGACAACGAAAAGAGCAAGAGGCATATCTCAGCGAACTGCGCAAATCTCATTGACGCAGTTCGTTGTGATACTTAGGATATATCCTACCTAGTTTGTTTGCGTATAATATACGCAAAGTAACTAGGGAATAATAAGTGCAGGGGACTATATGTCGTCACTACGGATTTCTCTCGCTCAAATCAATACTACTGTAGGAGATTTTTCGGGTAATTCTGCATTGATTCTTGAGATGGCACAGGAAGCTGCGAGTCTGGGTGCGGATATAGTTGCCTTTCCTGAGCTTGCAATTTGTGGATATCCGCCGGAGGATCTCTTACTTCGATCTTCCTTTATTGAAGAGTCACGCATCGCTTTAGAAAAGTTAGCTGTGGATGCCAGAGAACTTCCTCCGCTAATAGTTGGTTCTCTCGATTTTGATCGACATTTATATAACAGTGCATCAATTTTGCATGGAGGTCGAATAACGGCTGATTATCACAAGCAAAAACTTCCAAATTACGGCGTGTTCGATGAGCAGCGTTACTTCCAGCCTGGAAAGTCAGTTCTGCTATGCCGTATTAAGGGTGTGGATATCGGAATAAACATCTGTGAAGATATTTGGTATCCGGATGGACCCATATCTGATGCAGCACTAGCTGGTGCACAGCTCATAATAAATATTAACGCCTCACCATTTGCAAAAAACCGCTCATCTGATCGCGAGAGAATGATATCGACTCGAGCAGCAGATCATACGGTTGCGATAGCCTATGTGAATCAAGTGGGCGGGCAAGATGAACTTGTATTTGATGGAAATTCATTTATTTCCTTGGCAGATGGACAAATACAAAATCATGCGCCATCTTTTGAAAATTTTCTTTTAACAAGTGATATCGAATTCGAAGATGTTCTGCAGCGGCAATTGCATGATTCTCGATTGCGACAGATGCGAAGCACTCGGGGTAATGAAAATTCTTTGGAGATTGAGCAAGTGGATTTGGCACTTGTTCCCTTTGAGAAACCTGATATCTCCAATGTGGTAACGAACGCTGCAATTTCCACAGAAGAGGAGGTCTATCGCGCGTTGGTAACGGGGACGCGAGATTATTTGCATAAAACTGGATTTGAGCATGCCTTTATTGCTCTATCGGGCGGAATTGACTCTGCTTTAGTGGGCGCTATTGCTGTGGATGCCCTTGGCCCAACAAACGTGACAGGTGTTTCCATGCCGTCACGATATTCCTCTGATGGCTCCGTGACTGATGCTGAGGATCTTGCCAGTCGCCTAGGTATCGAGTTGTTGTCTCTTCCGATTGAAGGAGTACATGCTTCAGTTCTTGATTCATTGTTACCGGAATTCGCCCGATCAGAAAATCCAGACGCTGGGGTGGCTGGAGAAAATGTGCAGTCAAGAATTCGTGGAATGTTGATGATGGCTCTTTCAAATCATCGACCAAAGTCGATGGTCCTTACGACAGGAAATAAGAGTGAATATGCATGTGGATATGCCACGTTGTATGGCGATATGGTCGGTGGATTTGCGGTGATTAAGGACGTGCCAAAGACTCTGGTGTGGGAATTATCGCGCTGGAGGAATAGCACTGGTGAGGTGATTCCTGAAAATTCAATTACGAAGGCACCTTCTGCTGAATTACGTCCTGATCAACTGGATTCGGATTCGCTACCTGAATATGATGTCCTCGACCCAATCATCGAACTTTATGTGGAGGATGATCTTTCTTTTGAATCGATTGTTTCGAAAGGATTCGACGAGAAATTGGTGCGTCGCGTAATTGGTATGGTGAATCGAAACGAGTATAAGAGACGTCAGTCTCCGCCCGGAGTGAAGATAACCACCCGAGCTTTTGGGAGAGATAGGCGACTACCTATGGCTACTCGGTACTCTGGCGTGTAGTCTTTTTATTTTTCGGTATCGACAATCGACACCATCGCGTGCGCCGCGGCTACGTCATGGACTCTAATAATATTGGCACCTTTGAGAATAGCAAGGGCATTAAACGCCAGAGTTGCACTGAGTAGTTCGGCTGTGTCCTGGCTGTCTCCCTGCATCATAAGTTCTGAAAGAAATCCTTTTCGGGAGGCGGATACGAGAATTGGTCTATTCAGTGTCTGTAATCGTGGAAGTGTCCGTAAGAGGGTGAGGTTATCACTTGCGGATTTTCCAAACCCAAATCCCGGATCTATCCAAGCCTGTTGTCCAGTGTTGCGTTCAAACAACGTTACTGAACTCTTAAGAAAATCAAAGACTTCAGTCTCGATATCCTCATATTTTTGGCTAACTTCGCGGTGTAATTTTGGTAGGCCTCTCATGTGCATGATGCAAATTGGAAGACCAAAATCTTTTGCCACTTGATGCATTTCTAAGTTTTGTGCACCACTCACATCGTTAATCAGGTGGAGTCCTGCCGAGGCGACGCCTTTTACAACCGACGGAGTCCAAGTATCGATTGATGTAATTATTCCCTCTTGTGAAAGTGCTTCGACGACTGGATAGATGCGACTGACTTCTTCTTCTGGCGAAATTGAGTAGGCTTTAGTTGCGGTTGAGTGGGCACCGATATCAATGATATCTGCGCCATCTTGCGTCATTTTGATAGCACGCCTGATAGCTTCATCTGACCTCACCCTTGAAAATGCAATTGGGGAATCATTCGAAACGTTTATTATGCCCATGACGGCTGTTCGTTGACTTAGATCAAGAGTTTGGTCGTGAAATCGGATCAACATTTCTTTAGTCTAGGGCGTCCTGGGTTTAGACTGTTTTTATGAC
>Ga0114933_10003757_pt1 | contig 14572 bp, 19 predicted proteins | sample 4SBtaG_FD_89691 | JGI IMG/M metagenome (GOLD analysis project Ga0114933, IMG submission 89691) | Deep subsurface microbial communities from Kolumbo volcano to uncover new lineages of life (NeLLi) - 4SBTROV12_W25 metaG | ecosystem: Environmental > Aquatic > Marine > Volcanic | place: Kolumbo...
AAAAATGGCTATTTCAGGCAGTTAAAGTGGTAAAAATCATTTAAAAACAGGAGGAGGGAGCGTTTTTAGGTTTTTTTTTAATTCTGAATCCAGGAAAAACTCCTTAATCAGGGATTCCTTAACTTCAATCTTCTATACTTAGTTTTTAGACCATCGAGAACAGTTACCTCTCTAGCCCTTGTTGTTCCAAAGTTTGAAGCAACTCTTCCAGCTAAAATTCCTCCAAGAACTAAAGCAGGAATGAAAAATTGAGGAGCAAGCGCGACAGCCAGAATTGTAAGCCCAATTATCCCAATTATTTTTGCAATATTGATAATTTTTTCATTACGATAGAAGTTAGGATTTTTTGCAGCTAAGTCTAATCTTTCTTGTAAGTTGGTAATCTTTTGTTGAACAGATTCAATCTGCTTTAGATTCCCCTTTAGACGACTAGAAATATTGTAAAATTCTACTGACATACCCTTCACTCCTTATTAATTAAACCGCCATTATTTTAACATAGTTTATTATAAAAATAAACAATTGGATACAAACGTGAAAATTTAAATTTAATTATTTAACAAAGTCTTTCGTCTAAAAGAGATTTTACACCTTCTGAAACAAAAACTGTTCGATAGAGCTCTCTTAGCATTCCTTGAAGCTCAGTAAGACGATTATCGAAAACTTTTGCCCTGGTTAACAAAGAGATTTCTGCTTTAACTTGTGATAGCGAATTTTTTAATGAGTGAAAAATAGCTACATTTTGACTGAACAAGTTCCTAATAACTTGTATATCACCTTGTTCTGTTCTAGCTGCTCCTTTTAAATAAGAAGAAACAAGCGCAGCTAAAGTAGCTGGCGTTGAGAAAAGAAGAGATCTAGCCATTACTGTTTGAATTTGAGTTTGAGCCGCACCAACTATGGCTGTTGTTCCATAAAAAACGGGCAAAATTAAATATTTAACTTGAGCTACATATCCTATTAAGCCAATAACGAGGGCAGCTACAGCTTTTGCAGTATTTTTTACTTTATTGCCCTGGTAAAAGTTTTCTTTTTCTAGATCCTGGGCCTTATATAATATTTCAAATTCGTTTTCGCGAAATTTTTGAATTTCACCTTGAATCTGTAAAGATCTCTCTGTAATAGATGCCATTGTTTCCTCTGTTAAATTCTATCAAGAAGTATTTTCACTTCGTCAGATAGATAAAATTGTCTTTTAATAATTGCTGATAATTCTTTTAGGTAGGAGAGCTTTTTTTCTACCTTGCTAGAAAGAATTGAACCTTTACTATGACGATTTTCAGCTTGCAAACGCTCAATTTGGCGCTCGATTTGAGGTAACATCGCTCTATATTTTTGTTCTGTTAACTCTAGTTCTACTTGTTTTTTCTCTTTTATCTGAATATCGGAGGCTCTTGTTCTAAAAATTTTTTTACCTATTTCTTTAATGGCATATGCTATGACAAGCGGCGGGCCAATTAGAACAGATAATAGCCCTGTCACTCCCCAAAAAGCCTCAAAAGATATTTTAGCGCCCAGGAGTTTAGTAAGAGCTGGAAGAGTTACGTAGTGCGTGTAGGGAATAAAGAGGGTAAGTCCTATTACAAGAGTTGCAATAGTTAGTGCTACCTGCTTAAGACGGTGCATCAAATAAAATTTTGGATCTTCGATTGCATCTGTCAGATAGACAATTTCTCTCTGATTTGCACGAAAACTCTGTATTTCAGAGTATGTTTCACGAAAATTAAAATTATTTGAAATAGCTGTCATTATTTTACCCTTAAAAATTACAAGGAATATAACAGTTATCTAATTAAGAATAAATAATAATAATAATTTTAGGTATAGGTGTGCTTATACTGTTTCTTTAATTCTCTAAGAAAAGGATCTATGCGTTTTCTCTCTTCTTTTGAACACCTGTCAATAGTAAGAACGCCGTTGAGATGGTCATTTTCATGCATGATAGGCTTTGCGCTAAGGCCATTAAGCTCTTCTTTGAAAGTGTTACCATCGATATCTTGAGCTTCGACTGTTATAGAGATGGGCCTTTCTACCTCTACTAGCAGTTTAGGAAGAGAGAAGCAGCCTTCTGCCATACCATCTTTTTCCTCTGCGGGATTGGATAGAACGGGATTGATGTAAACTTTTGGCGTGCTTAGCTCTACCGATCCATCCTCTAGAGTGGTTGCCTGTCTAGCAACAAAGACGCGGATCAATCGTCCAAACTGAGGAGCTGCAAACCCAAATCCATCGTAATGGATCGTTGTTTCAATCATATCTTCCACAAACTGCCTGATCTCAGGAGTAATTTCCTTAATCCGGGCACATTGCTTACGTAAAACGGGGTCTGCGTAGAAATGAACCCTAAGAATCATCGAATCTCTTCAACTTGTGGTTTTTTAGGAGCTGACTTTCTACCTAGTGCTGAGGTCCAAAGAGAAAGAACGACGCAAGAGATCATAAAGAATGCCACAACATATGCAGTAAATTTCTTTAGGACTTCGGCTGTCGATGTTCCGAAAAGCGAATCGCCGCCTGCGTCTCCACCAAAAGAAGCACCTAGTCCCATGCTTTTTGATTCTTGAATAAGAATCGTAAAGCATACAAGAGCACAAAGTCCTAAGAATGTGAAAAGAAAGAAGTAGAAAAATAGCATCGTTTACCTATTATTTAAAATGTACAATATCTGCAAAAGTGGTCGGATTCAAAGAAGCCCCGCCAACTAAAGCACCATCAATATCTTTTTGTTTCATCAAATCAGCAGCATTTTCAGGTTTAACCGAGCCGCCGTAGAGAATGACAACTTTTGCGGCTTTGGTCTTGCCAAAACTGTCCGCTAAAACATTTCTAATATGAAGATGAGCATCTTGTGCAATTTTTGGAGTTGCCGTTTTTCCCGTGCCAATTGCCCATACAGGCTCATAGGCAACGATAACTTTAGAAAGATCATCCTTGCTCACACCTTTAAGACCATCAATAATTTGGCTCTCCAAAATCTCTTCGTGTCCCGACTCACGCTCCTCTTCGGTCTCACCGACACAGAAAACAGGGGTCATCCCCTCATCTAGCGCTCTTATGACTTTGGCATTAATCTGCTCATTTGACTCGCCAAAGATCTTGCGTCTTTCAGAGTGACCGATGATAACAAAAGTTGCGCCCGCGTCTTTCAGCATGGAGGCTGCGATCTCACCGGTAAAGGCTCCCTCGCTCGCATCATTCATATTTTGAGCGCCGATTAGAACATCTGACCCTTCAGCCGCTTTTGCAGCAAGAGAGATGGCTGTAAAAGGTACAGCGAGTCCCACCTTTGTCTTAGTATCTTCAACAAGAGGCATGAGCTGCTTCACAAAAGTGACCGCATCTTTGCCCGTCTTATACATCTTCCAATTGCCAACAATTACAGCTGTCTTTGCCACGTACAATCTCATCTATTAATTAAAGAAAAAATCATACCTAAAAAAACAACAATTAGCAAGCCCTTTTCCTGGCAATATTTCCTATATCTACTTATAATCTCTCCATGTCTTTAACTAATTTTGGTGTAAATGCGCTTGATAGACACCTTACAAGCATTGTTCAGTACTATAACGTAAAATATTTAGGCGATAGATTAAGGCCTGCTATTGTTCGTGGTCAAATAGCCGGCCTGGAAAGAGCCATCAGTCTTAGCTGCGATGTACTTGCGATTACGACGGTAGCCTTAGGAGCCATTGGCTCTCTCTCACTTATCCCAACACTTCTTCTCTGGGGAACATTTGCTAGTACGAGTTTTGTTGCTTTTGAGGCTTATGATAGAAAAACTATCGACATAGATAAACTGATCCGAGATTACCCCCTCCTCGGAACCATCTTAAGATCAACAAAAGCTTTTTTAATGATCTTCATTAGAGAAAATCCCTAGATTTTTTTTCAAAAACTCTTTATAATCTTTTTCATGTTTTCATTAGAACCTGGAATCCAGCAACTAGACCACTATTTGTCCCTCTATGTTCAAAAGAGGAATGAAAAATTTTTCAAATTTAAATTAGACAAGTTTATCGTTCAAGCAGAACTAGCTGGCCTTCAAAGAGGTATAACTAGAATTTGTGAGTGCTGCACAGTTGCAACGCTAGCCTTATATATTTTTGGGTCTCTAATAACTCCCACAGCGCTCCTATTCACCAGTTTTTTTATCTACGGAAGAATTGTTTCTAAAGAAGCTTCCGATAGAAAAATTGAGTGGCTTAAAGAGCAAGTAGAAGCGGGAGTTACAAATATGGTCGTTTTTCCCTTACTCTACCGCATTGCAGCCAACTACATCTCTTCTTTTTTTTATAGTGAGTGATAAGCTTTTATTTCCATTTAGATTAAAACCTACGATTGTTCGCGGTCAAATAGCCGGAGCCGAGAGGGCGCTCAGCTTTTTTGTGACATCTGTGCTATCACAACTCTCGCTTTAGCTCTCATTGGCTCTCTATCTCCTATCCCAGCTCTTCTACTCTGGGAATCCTTTGCCAGTACAAGTCTTATAGCTTTTGAGGGTTATGAACGAAAAGCTCTAGACACACAGAGATTGCTCAACGAGGATTCCTTCCAGCTGTGCCTCTCTGAGATTTTCAAGAGCCTGTTTCATGACCCTAGTCCGCGAAAGAACCTAGACATATATCTTTTTTCTTAGATATTCTTGTTTTCTATCTTTAAATAATGAGAAACTTTTATGACACTACCTATGCAACCAACTAATCAATTTGTTAAATCTACTGTAAAATCACTAGGCAGTAGATTCAACTCTTGGTTAGGATCTTACGTAAAATGGGAGAATCCAAGAGCCAATAGGTTTCAAATCTATCATCGCTTATTTCAATTAAAAGCTAGAGCGTGCAACGTAAATCTAATCACTTGGTTTACAGGTTTCGCTGGAATGGCTATTAATTGCTACTCAACTCTTAGCCCCCAGAATTCAACCTTTTCTAATTGCTCTATAGTATTTCTCACTGGCGCATCCATTTTTGCAACCTTCGCTCTTAATAACCTTTTAGACCTAGCTATTTTAGTTCCACCCTTTAATTTCAAAGCTAAATTTAGTGACAGAAAAGGTACTTATCTTGATAGGTGTGGATCCTCTTCATATACATTAACCTTGGAGGGAGGATGGATTTCCTCAAGAGAAAAATTTATTCATAGCATCGTATAAGGCAAAGCTTTTAATAATTCCTCATCTAAGTTATAATTTTTTCTTTTCTGAGGGCTAATGAACACCTGCGATATCTTCACTGTATCTAATCTGACAGCTTCTATAAAAAACCAGCTTGAAGGTGGTTTTCGCGGGGTTTATGTTCAAGGGGAGATCAGCAATCTTAAAGTTCACTCATCTGGCCACATCTACTTTAGCTTAAAAGATCAAAATGCTCAGATTAGCGCAGCCCTTTTCAGAGGAAATAGAGCCAAGCTAATGCGCCTTCCCAAAGATGGAGATCATGTCACTCTTTTTGGTGACATTTCGGTCTACCCTCCTAGGGGCTCCTACCAAATTCTTGTAAAAGAGGTCCAATTCGTAGGTGTAGGTGAGCTTCTCTTAAGATTTCACCAGTTAAAAGAGATGCTTGCTAAAAGAGGCTGGTTTGACTCCGTCCACAAAAAAAGATTGCCGCTGCTTCCAAAGCGAATCGGCATCGTGACATCTCCTACAGGCGCCGTCATTCAAGATATTTTAAATGTCTTAAAGAGGCGCTTTTCTGGCTTTCACCTCATTTTAAACCCCGTAAAAGTTCAAGGTGATGGATCAGCCGAAGAAATCACAAAAGCCATTCAATTTTTCAATCAGCATAATCTAGCAGATGTTTTGATTGTAGGACGTGGCGGCGGCTCATTAGAAGATCTCTGGGCATTTAATGAAGAGATCGTAGCTACTGCCATTTTTGAATCACGTATTCCTATCATTTCCGCTGTAGGTCACGAGACCGACCATACTCTGGCTGATCTTGTTGCAGATATTAGAGCGCCCACTCCCTCTGCTGCTGCTGAAATTGCCGTGCGTGAAAAGACCGAGCTACTCAAATTTTTAGACACAGCAAAAGAGCGATCCTCTCAATACCTCTTAAGGAAGATCCGCGAGCTCTCTGAAAGACTTAACATGATTGCAAAACAGCCCTGCTTCTCCGTGCCAGACACACTGCTCATTCGCTGGATGCAAGAGCTCGATGAAAGGCGAAATCTTCTAGAAATTCGTATGAAGCATCTTCTAGAGAGAAAGCGCCTAGCTCTCACAGCTTTTGAAAAGCAACATCAGGGACTCAATCCTATCAGGCAGCTAGCTCAGATGAAGCAAAACTTAAGTGGATTCCAACCTAGATTAGATGATTCGATGATAAGATCTCTTAGAACAAAAAGAGAGCGACTTCAAACCTTGGCATCGCATCTTAAATCGATCGATCCAAAAAATTTATTGAAAAAGGGGTATAGCATTCTCTTTTCCGAAAAAACAGGTTCGGTTATCCTTTCACATAAAGATGTGAGCGTGGATGACAAAATTAGTGCCATGCTGTCCGATGGCAAGGTACACTCCCAAGTAACCCACACAAAAAGCGAGTACGAGTGATGGAGCAAAATACATTTGAAAAAGCATTTGCTAGACTAGAGGAAATTCTGCGTGTCATGAATGACGGCAAAGCCTCTTTAGATGAGTCGATTGGACTCTATATGGAAGCAGACAAGCTCATTGGATCTTGTGGAAAGAAGCTGAGCGAAGCGGAACAAAAAATTGAGGTTCTAATCAAAAACCGTGAAGGTTCTGTTCAGATGAATAACTCTGGCGCGCCCACGACAACTTCTTTCGACAAACACGATGAGGTCCCTTTCTAGCCTAATGACTCACTTAACAAAACTTCAATCACCTGAATATCTAAAAAATCTCGATGAAAAAGAGCTAAACGATCTTGCATCTGAAATTCGCAGACGTATTATTGAAGTGATGTCAGTCAATGGCGGCCATCTCTCCTCCAATTTAGGAATCGTTGAGCTCACCCTTGCCCTGCACACGGTCTTCAACTCTCCTAAAGATAAGTTCATCTTTGACGTAAGTCACCAAAGCTACGTCCACAAACTGCTCACGGGGAGAAACGACCGTTTCGAGACAATTCGAAAATTTAAGGGGCTTTGCGGCTTTTGCCATCCCAAAGAATCGGAACACGATCACTTCTATGCAGGCCACGCTGGAACCGCTTTTTCGCTCGGCCTAGGTGTTGCAAAAAATCGCGATCTCACTCAAAGGAAGGATCATGTCATTCCTATTATAGGTGATGCGACTCTTACTTGCGGGCTTACTCTCGAGGCTCTCAATAATGTCCCCCATGATCTTTCACGCTTTCTCATTATTTTAAATGACAACCAAATGTCTATCTCAGAGAATGTGGGAAATATTAAGAACATCATGAGCAGGCTAATTAGCCATCCAAGAGCAAATAAACTCTTCCAAGAGATTCAGAGCGTTCTTTCAAAAGTTCCAGGCCTAGGCGATCAGCTAGCTAAACAAGGGCAAAAACTAACCGAATCAATGAAACACCTCGTCTCTCCGGCTACCTTCTTTGAGCAATTCGGCGTCACCTATGTAGGTCCCTTAGATGGCCATGACCTTCCCCAATTGATCAGCACCTTTAATTCCCTCAAAAATGCTGACCGCCCCCACATTGTCCATGTGATGACAGTGAAGGGAAAAGGCATGCCAATCGCAATCCAAAACCCTACTCCTTATCACGGTGCAAAACCATTTGATAAGGTAAGCGGAAAATTTCATCCCAGCTCATCGAAAAAAACAACTTATCCCAAAATCTTCGGTAAACACATCCACGAAATGGGAGAAAAAGACTCGGATATCGTCGTGGTCACACCTGCCATGCCTGCAGGTTCTTGCCTCACCTCTTTTATGAAAGATTTTCCTGAAAGATGCTTAGATGTTGGAATTGCGGAAGGACACAGTGTAACGTATGCTGGCGGCATTGCGAAAAATCCTAAAATGAAAGTCGTGGCTGTGATCTACGCAACCTTTTTACAGCGTGCTTTAGATAATCTCTTTCAAGATGTCTGCCTTCAAGAGGTCCCTGTTGTCTTTGCTCTCGATAGAGCCTTTATTTCAGGTCCTGATGGCTCCACCCACCATGGCATCTACGATATCGGCTTTTTATGTGCTATGCCAAACATGGTAATCGCACAGCCAAGAGATGGCCACGTCCTAAAAGAGCTGATGGAGTCTGCCTTTGACTGGAAAAGACCGACCGCCATTAGGTATCCCAACCTACCTACCGAAGATGCCGATAAGCCCGTCCTAAAACGCACGTTAGGAAAAGGTGAAATTCTATCTAAAGGAAATGACCTCCTCATTATTTCACTTGGTCATATGACGGAGACAGCCTTCCAAATCAAAGAGAAATTAAAAGAGCAGGGCATCAATCCCACCATCGTAGATCCTGTCTTTGTAAAGCCACTTGATACCGAACTTTTTCTAACTCTTTTGACAGATCACAAATATGTTGTTACTGTGGAAGAACATGCGGTAAATGCGGGCCTTGGCTCCATTATCAATAACTTTATTGTGAGAAACGGTTTGGAAGTACAAGTCTTAAATTGCGGTGTGCCCGATACTTTTGTTCAACATGGTGATAGAACAAATCTTCTAAAAGAGCTTTCTCTAGATGCAGATTCCATTACAGATCAAATTCTCTCCCACTTTGCGCTGGAAAAAGTAGAGGCAAAAGCAAGCGTATGATCATTGCTCTTTTCCCCACAAAACGCTTCGAAGAGTCATTTGCTATTTCAAATGAGATCCGCGAGTTTTTAGAAGAGAGAAATGTCACAGTTGTAACAGATGATGCCCTCGCGGATAAAATCAAAGCAAAACCGCTCAGCAAACTTGGAAAAGAGAAAGTCGACCTCATTATCTCCATGGGCGGTGATGGCACGATCCTAAGACTCTACAACAAATACACACACCTGGATGCCCCCATACTTGGTATTAATTTAGGCCACCTTGGGTTCATGGCAGATATACAGCTTCAAAATATCTTTCCTGCTCTCGAAGAGATACTAGAGGGCTCTTATAAAGTTGATGAAAGACCCATGATAAAAGGTAGGTTAAATGATCATACCTTTCATGCAGTCAACGATATCGTCTTTCACAGATCTGCAAATCAAAGCCTCATTGAGCTCTCCATCCATGTAAATGGCCTCTACATGAATACCTACGTAGCAGACGGCATCATCATTGCAACTCCCAATGGATCTACTGCCTACTCTCTATCTGCAGGCGGCCCTATTGTTAGCCCTACACTAAATGCCGTCGTCATCACGCCCATCTGCGCTCATACTATCTCCAACCGTCCCTTTGTCATCTCTGCGGATGATGAATTAGAAATCAAATTCCTAAGCAAATATGATCACATTGAAGTGAGATCAGACGGCCTTGATCACGTTATGATGCAAACAAATGAGACCTTTAAGATCTCCAAATCAGACCGTACCTTCAAACTCGTAAACCTTGTTCAAAGCGACTATTTTACAACTATCAGATCCAAACTCGGCTGGTCAGGATCTGCACTCAAAAACAAATCATGAAACTCATCGGCATTCTCGGCGGAATGAGCTGGGAGTCCACTCATACCTACTATCAGATCATGAACAGATCCGTTCAAAAAAGACTGGGCGGTTTAAATTCCATGGAAGCCCTCATCTATTCGATCAACCTTGCTAGACTAAAGATAGATAACTGGGACGCTATTATCCAAGCTCTCGTAGAGATTGCTCAAAAGCTAGAAGCTGCAGGCGCAGAATTCCTCATCATTACCTCAAACACAGCTCACAAGGCGTACGATGCCATAGAAGAAGCTGTTAAAATCCCCCTTATTCACATTGCAGATCCCACTATTCATGCCATCCAATCAGCCGGCCTTAAAAAATAGCCTTACTCGGCACAAAAGTGACAATGGAAGAAGATTTCTATATCGATAGGCTTACATCCCAAGGTCTCGAAGTCATTGTGCCCCCATCAAATGAGCGAGAGACCATCCACAAAATCATCTTCTCCGAGCTGATAAAGGGAAAAATCTCTGATGAGTCGAAGAAAACCGCTCAAAAAATCATTGAAAAGCTAAAGACAAACGGCGCTGAAGGCATCATCCTAGGCTGCACCGAGCTAAATCTTCTCATTCAAAGCTCCCATCTCCCCCTCTTTGATACCACCACTCTGCACGCAGAAGCTGCTATAGACTTTTCTTTATAAATAAGAGTTCTCACTTAATTAAAATTCACCTATACTATTCGATCAAAAATGAGTACTATAAGATGACTGTTAATTACAATCCCTTCTCACTTCAAACTGCATCTAATGCCTTGGCAAATAAGGCACTATCCTTTCCTAAAAAAGTTTATTATGCAGTAGGTGGCTCTCTAAACGATATTTTTGTTAAAAACCCCTATGATCTGACCATTGGAAACTTCAAACACTGCTTTTTAAATGGAAATTTTGCCAGACACACTCTCATAAAAAAAATTGGAACAGCTGCCCTAATTTCTGTCGGTGCCTTTTATACTGCCATGCTCTACGGCAGCGGCACCTACCTAGCAGGACATCTCATTCGCTCTATCGGAGCCAGCTGGAGCTTGCCTCTCTTAACTATTGCCGGTGAAAAAACGAAGAAAATTGGAGAAATACTCTTCTACTGTGGAAGCGTCCCTCTCTATGCTCTTACCTACGCATTACCCAAAAAAGCCATTGAAGTGGCTCCAAAAGTTGCAAGAACTGTTCTTGAAAAAGTCAGAATATTAGCTAATACAATTTTCCAAAGAGTCATTCTTCCCGCTTATAAATTCGTTCGAAGGATAATCACAGCTGTAGCTGACAAAATCCATCATGCCCTTCAAGTTATCTCTCAAAAAGTTGAGATAGCTGCCATCTGGACATTTAACAACCTGATCAAGCCTCTTTGGAAGCATGTAATCCGGCCTATTGCAAAAGCCATCTCCAAAGCCTTTGATGCTATCCTAAATTCAATATGTGAAGTAGTAAGTAACTGCACTCAAAAGATTGAGAGTATTGCTATCTGGACTTTTAACAGCGTAATCAAACCTCTTTGGAAGCATATAATCGCGCCTATTGCAAAGACTATTTCTAAAGCTTTTCACGCTACCGTAAAATTAGTAAGCAATTTAGTTAGAGCCTGCGCTCTAAAGATTCGGAAAGCTGCTGTCTGGATTTTTGACAACCTTATATCACATGGAATTACTCTCATTAAAACGATCTCAAAAAAACTTGCAGACGTAGTATCGCATGTCGCTCGTTCCATCCGAGGAGTCGCCCACCTTATCTTCGAAAATGTTTTGAAACCTCTTTGGAACCACACAATTCTTCCCATCACTCAGTTGATTAGAAGGGCTGCCGTTTATACTGGAGCCGTTCTCTCTAAGTTGGTAGCAAAGGTGGTTCAGATTTCATCTGCAATTTTCCAATCTGTCAAAGGGGTTCTCTATAGTGTGACTCAAAAAATCGCGGGCGCGTTATATGAGATTCAGAATGTGACTTATCAAGCTTGGGAAAAAGTAGCGGCTCACTTCTAGATCTTTCTAAAAATGACCGTCCCTGACTTGTCGGGAATGGGCACCAGATTTTCCTGCTTGCCTGCTAGAAATTCATCTACAGCCTTTTTCACTCCGGGCCAAGCGCCACTTGAGTAGTCATGAATAATCATAGCGCCGCCTGCTACCATCTTTGGATAGAAAAATTTCAAACCATCTAAGATCGGCTTATAAAGATCAGCATCGAGGTGAACGAGTGCAAAGGTCTCATCATCTGGCACCATACTAGCTGTTTCAGGGAAATATCCCGGACAAAAATGGACCTTCTCATTTCCTTGAATAAACCGCTTTACCTCTCTTAACGAGGTATCTAAAAAATGGGCTGAGTGGATCTTCTTTTTGGGATCGACCTCAACATCTTTTTCATCAAAACCTTTAAATGTGTCAAAAAGGTAGAGTTCTCTCTCTGGGGAAAGCTCATGAAAAAGCTTTGCCGAATTGCCCTTGTAGACGCCGAGCTCAGCAAAAGCGCCCTTGATCTCTTTTATTTCACTTACAATCGAAGTTAAAAAGAGCAGACGAATGAGATCTACATCGTTATTTTTCTTATTTTTATGCAGCCAAATCCTGCGAAACTGGCCAAAGTCAAAATGGACCCATTCAGGCAGGTGCTGAACAATATAGGAGCTACTCTGATTGATAAAGGGAACAAATGCTCTCTTGGTAATCGAGCGCAGTTTTTTCTGAAAAAATGTACGGTTCATAAACTAACATTGTACAGTATAAGGCAAATGATCTGAAAGCTCATAATGAGGGTGAACTTGCACATCTACCTTCCTTGCAAGATCGCCAAATGATGTTGCAAGATCAGGATAAGTTTCGCCCTTTTCAGGGTTTCTCATTGAAGGCTCATTTAAGTGATGCACAACAACTCCTAGATCTGGCACTCCTACTTGTATATTACCTCTTGCCCTATCGCCAAAATTATAATCGCCAATCAGCATTCCGACTTTTTCTATAAGAGAGCTTGCAATGTGACGCAGTTGCCTGAACCTAGGCGCCTCATTAGATCCAGCCCTTAGATGACTGTGCACAACTTGGACGCCAGATGGAAGTCTAAATCTCACAAATGCGCGATTAAAAAAGAGTTCATTGCCTGGAAGAGATCCTACCTTAAAACCATCTAATGGCCTCCTCGAAATAACACAGAGCCCGCTTGCAATACCGGGAGCAAGTGGATTTTTAGAGATGCGTGAATAGATACATACAGATCTACCGCTCTCTTTCATCACTTTTGAGATTTTTCGAATCAGACCAAAGTCAACTGCTTCCTCAAGAAGAATGACATTGTGAGTATCTAGCGCCTCATTTAAAGTGCTCGCGATTTGCTCTCTTCTTTCCTCAGTTGAAAAAGGAAAATCTCCAACAGTTAACTTTTCAGCAAGCTTACCTGGCAAAAATCCCACATTGTAAGCAAATATTCGGCTGAACCTAGCACTTGCCTCTCTCATCCTTTCGGGATGAATTCTTTCAAAGAGATAGTTCTTACCTGAACATTTTAAAAGAAGAGCCCCTGTGCTAGAAAAGATAAGAGATAGAGGAAGAGCCACAATCGATAGAAAGAGATTTGCTATCAGAGAAATTAGGGAACCTTCTCTCTCTTTCACTAAAGTATACGCTTGATAGATCGATTGATGCACAGGCTGAGCACAAACATGCGCTAAAGAAAAAGCTTGATATGTGAGTGAATTGCAAACCGAAGACATCTCTTACCTCCTGAAAAATGAAGATAAGTTAAAGAAACTGTGTGATTAACTCAACAGTTTAAGAAAAATATATTCCAAACAAGGAACTAGCTTAATATAACGCCTGTTTGCTCCCCTTGCCTCTTCAATGCATGAAAGAGCTAACTCAAGATCGATATCTGTGGAGCTCGCTTTCTCTAATTCAGGGAAGAAGAGAAGTTCGATATCGCCCCCTTCCTGAAGAAGTTTTAGATCGCGAAACCACATACCAATCTGATTAAACAGATCATCTGATGCGCTTACCTGCTCTTCCTCTTTTTCAATCATCTTTGAGAGCGCCTCTGCCTTTTTCATATAGTCCAAATAAGATCCCGCTGAGAGCATCTGAATCAAGCATGATCTTTTCTGATCCCAATCGGAATTTTGAACGATCTTTAGAGCCTCACCAATTGAGCCGTCTGAGCTAATGGCAGCCATCCTTGCCACTTCAGCGCCAAACCCCGACTCCTTCAAATGAGCCTCAATCTGATCTTCGCTCAAAGGAAAAAACTGCAGCTTCAAAGAACGCGACAAAATTGTCGGAAGAAGTGCATTTGGCTGAGAAGATAGCATGATAATCGTGCTATCTAACGTCGGCTCCTCCAGCGTCTTCAATAGAGCATTTGCAGAAGGCGCTGCCATACGATCCGCATCTTCAATAATAAAGACCTTTTGTTTTGCTTCAAAAGGCGGCTTATAGACCTCGTCACAAAGCTTACGGATATCATCAATGGCGATCATCTGCCCTTTGCCCGTCGGCCTAATAATATGAAGATCGGGATGGTTACCTGAGTCGATCTTGGCCTCTCCCATCAGCACTTTTGCAAGCTGGACAGCAAGAAAAGACTTCCCCACTCCCCTATCTCCTGCAAATAAAAGTGCATGATGCAGTTGGTTTTGTTCCACGCCATTTTGCAAATAGCGCTTTACCTGATCCTGGCCAATAATCTTCTCAAACATAGATCCAAGACTACCCTATCAGCAGATTTATATCTACGATAGCTCTTAGCTTTTACAAACAAAAAAATATGACGAAAAAAAAAAAATCCTTTAAAGTTTTATAAACTATTTATCTAAGGATCTACCAATGATTAAAGCGCTTATCCAAAAAAAGTTACCCATCATCTTATTCACAGGACTGCTTCTCTTAAGGAATCTCTGATTAACTCAGGTGAGGCCGCAGATTTTAAGCTGGCTTCGCCAGCTTAAAAGCCGCGTTAGAGACAGGCGAGCACAGCTCGCCTGTCTATATCCGAAAGCAATGCGGC
>Ga0114933_10003758_pt1 | contig 14569 bp, 21 predicted proteins | sample 4SBtaG_FD_89691 | JGI IMG/M metagenome (GOLD analysis project Ga0114933, IMG submission 89691) | Deep subsurface microbial communities from Kolumbo volcano to uncover new lineages of life (NeLLi) - 4SBTROV12_W25 metaG | ecosystem: Environmental > Aquatic > Marine > Volcanic | place: Kolumbo...
AATTTTTTTTAATATTTTTAATATTTTTAATATTTTTTTTAGTTTTCTTAGATGATTTTATAGATAATTGTTTAGACTTTCGGCGAGATGATTTAGGATTATATTTAAGTATCATTAAACGTGATTGGAAATCAGGTAAACTACCTTCACCAACACTCACTATCAAATTCATATTTTCTTTTTTTAATCTATCTCTATCCCAAACCTCTATATCTATTGGTATTTTATGAAGTTTGGCAAAGTTTTTAACAACATTTATAAACTCTGTAGATGATAATATATTACCAGGTTCATTTACTAAATCGCGTGCTAAATAAATTGATTTAATTCTTACAAATAATTCTTCAAAGTTTTTCTTTTGTTGTTTTAATTCGGACTTATTTGTGTTTGGAAACACCAGAACAACATTCTTAAGCTCATTGGTTTTATCAGTTGATTCTTGTTTATATTTGTCAAATTTATACAATGATAACAAGAATCCTTCCAAAAAAGCATTGTTTAGTTTTTCATTAACATTTGATGATAAATGCGTAACTAATCCCACATTAACAGATACTACGTTATTCGCACCTAAATTTATAGCAACTTCAGCCCCACTAGATCTTACTTTATCTAGTAATTCACCCAATTCGTTATTGCGTTTAGAACCATTTTTAACTTTACTAGATAAACCTTTAGCATTACTTTTTTTCACCCTTATTCCAACTAAAAATAAATGATAATTTGATCCATCTATATTTATATAAATGGATATGGGATTAGGTTCTTCAGTATCTGTTTTTTTGAGATTCGTTTCAATCTCGGATAATAATTTTTTATTATTACTAGTATTCTTAATTTTTAAATAATGACTCAAATAAGTATATAAACTATTCTCACTACTGTCTATAAAATATGGAATTACTAAATTAATTATTTTTGCGTTAATTTTCGATTCTATTTCAAAATTTATCTTATTCATTTTTATTTATTATTTAATTTATTGTTAGAATATTTTCTTACCTAATATTATAAAATGTTTTCTCTCAGCAATCTTATAGGAGGTGCTCGCAAATCTGCTCGCAAAACAGTCCGCAAATCTGTGCGTAAATCAGCCCGCAAGGCCGTACGTGGTGGTGCTCGCAAATCTGCTCGCAAAACCGTCCGTAAAACTGTCCGTAAATCACGCAAATCCATCCGTCGTAGTGGCCGTAAAGCCAGTCGTGGTGGTGCCCGTAAATCTGCACGCAAAACAGTCCGCAAATCTCGCAAAACCCGCAAAACAGTCCGTAAAGTTCGCAAAACTGTACGTAAATCACGCAAAGCGCGTAAAGTCCGCAAATCACGTAAGTAAATTGATTTAATAAACCGTTTGAGTTATAGTTTATTTTTATCGATATTTTAGTATTTTTCTAATATTTTAATTAAAATTTTAAAATTTAATATCTATCTAAATAATAAATGGCAAAATCGCATAAACAAAATCGTTCAAAAAAATCGTCTCACCGAGTTATTCGTAGAAAACGTGTTCAACGCGGAGGTAGGCCTATTTTTAGCTCATATAAATTAAAAGTTGAAAATTTTTTAGATGGTAAAACTAATCAAATAGGTGGTGGATATAGTACTGATGTTGGCGAAGGAATTGCCGGTAATCCAGTACATGTTTCTTATTCAAATTGCACTACACCAGTTGTTCTAGATCATAAACTTGTAACCTCTAATGATTGTAGTCCAGTATGTGCAAGTGGTGGTGGTGGTAGCGCACGTGGTCTTTTACGTCGTTTAGCACGCCAAAATCGCCGTTCTTCTAAAAAATCTCGTAAAAATCGCAAATCAAAACGTTCATCTAAAAAATCAAAAAAAAATAGAAAACTCAAAGTTCGCAAAACACGAAAAGTTAATAGACTATCTGGAGGTGGTCTAATACCAGGTAGTATGCCAAGTTCTTTTCCAATAGAAGGTAAAGCTGGTGTATTTACTGGTGATATGAGTCAACGCGAATTTGGTTGTCGTCAACCCAATTGGGAACCTAATTGTGTATAATTTATATCCTTGCAAATGCCTACGGTTTTTAGTATTTCATCCTCAAATCCTCCGGCATTGAAATGATAAATATTTGATCGATATTAGTCATTTAATTTTAATTATTTTTATAGTTATTTTTTCTTATTAATTATTAAGGTTATAAATATGAGTGTATTTAGGGTAATATATGAAATATTAAAAGAAATAGGATATTTAATATATTTATTTTATAGATATGTTCTACCATTTCTAGTAAGATATATAGGTGTACCATTATTTATAGGTGGTTGTTTGCTAGCGTTGGGATTTAGCGGAGCCGTTCTTATTGTTATAGTAGCAGGAACTATATTATACTTTAAATATATCAAAAAAATAACAATGATTAATCCATTAACAATGATAAAGAAAGAGGTTATTAGATAAGAACGGCTGTTTATCCTACAAAAGTTGCGTATTTTTACAACAATCTAAAGAAAATGTTAATTATTATTTTTAAATTTGTGTTGTTGATAATTATTTTTAATTAGAAATCTTCTATAATTATGGAACAATGTGATATATTAGAAAAAAGTGGCGTATCCATTGGTATTGGAGTGTTTATTACTATCGCTATGTTTTTATCTTATCTACCACAATATTATAAAATTATATCTCGTCAATCAATTGATGGTATAAATTTTAATACTTTGTTAATTGGAAACACTGCCAATTTTTATAACTTTATGGGAATATTAACATTATCTACATGGAAATTTGGATGTTGTCATTATATTAATTCAGGTAGGTGTGCCACTGGTATTATACCCTCTATTCAAATGTTTATGCCTTGGTTTTCTATAACTATATATATCATTATCTATTTACGTTATAAATTTTATTATGAAGATTGTATGTCAAATCGTTGGGATAAGCGATTATTATTGGTTTGGATATCAATATTTATTATACCTATTTTAATTGCCTATATTTCTCTAGTTTCTCGAACAATACATCCTAATCACGATAAAGAAGTTCTTGGAAACTTTTTGAATATTGCATCTGCAGTATTATGTTTAATCCAATGGTTTCCACAAATTGTAACCACATATAGAGAAAAAGATATGGGTTCATTGTCGTATTTAACGCTTGGATTTCAAAGTATAGGATCTATAATAGTATTTTGTTATCAAACATTCTTTACTAGTGAGGAATTATCTGTAGGTGCTCCATTTCTAGTAAGCGGTCTTCTACAGCTTGTGATTATTGGAATGGGTCTATATTATAGAAAACAACGGCGTGCAAAATACGCTATGCTAGATGATGGTACTTTATAGAAATAATGATAATCTTTGAACTAATAGTAATTTTTAACTAATTTTAGCTATTTCGGTTTTATTTTTAACCAAAATTGAATTTAAATTTAACATTTTTAATAATTTCACGGCACCCTGTTGAGTGATAACGGTGAAAGGGTGCAAAACGACACGATGGCAAAGCGACAGGCATCTGGTGAAGGTGATGGGGCTTTTGCAAAGAGGCCACGGACAGACACCCATGAGTCAGATCAGGAATACATTCCTGTGAGCCGTATCTTGATGCAGAAGCACATTGCGGATGCAGTGAGGGCATATGGTGGTGGTTTGAAGGGATTCAAGGGTGATCCTACACCACCACCTGTGTGCCCTCTCAACCGAATGGAGCATGTGTTGGAGGGAATGCGCGATGGCGTGCAACTCCCACCAATCAAGGTGAAGCAGTATCTCTCAACGGGATACTACTGTGTCCTTGATGGGCGCCATCGCTTTGCTGCATCTATCGTGCTGGGATGCACCGACATCCGAGTGGAGGTTGTGGCGTAGGTAGAGGAGCATTCGTATGTGTATGTGTCAGCCTGTGTTTTAATTTACTGTTAAGTACTTAACAGTAAATTAAATAAACAGGCGACAGAGTATGAAGAACCGTATGTTATATGTGGTTAAGGTGTTTTACACCTTAACCGTAATTTAAAACAACGGTTCGCGCATATGTGAGTAAATCTGATTTACGCCTTCACAGTCAGATACTTGCTCGTGTGTGCGTCTGTATTTAAAAATGGGGATTAGCCCTATTTTTTTTTAAATTTTTTCTTCCCCCTTTTTAAGTATGAAAAGTAATATTAAATTATGTATGTCATTAATTCCGTTTATTATTGTTATTGTATTTACAGCATATTTAATGTCTAATAATAGTATATTTGGTAGCATATTTGGCAGTATATTTGGTAGCATATTTAATAAAGATAAATTTGTTGATGTAGCTGATAAAGCTCCTTTAACAGATATGGAATTTAGAACTCTAATTAATCCAAGAAAAAATCCAATAAAAGTAAAACAAATGACGACATCTGGAATAAACTTTTTTAAACGGGATGAAAGATTAACCGATTATTCCGATATTATAGATTTATAAATTTTCATTTTTTTAATAATGATTAATAAATAATTTATATTTTATTAAAATTGATTTAGAAAAATTTTATAATTAATAACAAATATAATAGACAATACAAATATGTTATCAGAAAAATCTATTCAACTTATTAGACAATTAATTGTTAAGAAAACAGAGTTAAAAGATTATTATAAATTAGTCAATAAGAAGAAAGAAGCAAGTCAAATTACTTTTAGACTCAAAAATTATCATAAATGGATTAATATTATTATAGAACAAAGTAGTACTATAGATGAAATTAATGATGAATCAAAAATTAAAGAATTAAATATTTCAGAAAGTCTAAAAAAGAAATTAATTGAAATAATGCAAACGGGGAATATAAAAGATATTTCGGAAACTGCATTGGAAATAGATAAAATAAACACTCAATTAGAAGAAGAACATATCAGTGAGCCAAATGGAACAAATGAGATTGATGTATCTACTCAGACTAATGGTACAAATGATAGTAATACCAATCCAATGGATACTAATATAATGTGGACTGATAGTAGAATTTCACCTAAGCAGAGCCCCATTCCTAAACGTAGAAAAAAAGGAGATGTTCCAACTTTAGATAAAAAGAAAAGTCTTCAAAGTCAAAGACCTAAAAATGGCGTAGCTCAAATATTGTTTGATTTACAGAGAGTGTATGGAATTGGTCCTTCTAATGCCAAAAAAATGGCAGAAAAAGGATTCACACTACAAAAACTATTAGATGAATGGGAATATTTTTGTGAATTAGATTCCAATAATCATATAATTATGTTAGATAAACTTGCTAATTCAAGGTTTTCACATAGAGATAAATCACGACTTTTGGAGGACAAACTCAAAAATACTATTTATTTAAAACAACTTACACATCATCAATTAGTCGGGGTTAAATACTTTTATGATATTGAAAGACGTATAGCTAGAGCGGAGATTGACAAGATAAACAGCGTATTAAGTATGGTATGTTCTAAATTAAATCCAGATATAAATGGAACTATTTGTGGTTCTTATCGTCGCGGTTGTTCTAGTTCAGGTGATATTGATTTTCTAATTACACACCCTTGTTGTAAGATGCCAGAAGATTTCAAAACGTTACAGAAAAATCCGTTATCCGAATTAGTAAGAGTATTAGCAAGTATAGATTTTCTAGTTGATCATCTAACTATAGATGGTGATACCAAATATATGGGACTATGCCAACTTAAAAATTTTCCACATGCTAGACGGATTGATATTAGATTTATCCCCTATAATTGTTATGGGGCAGCCACTCTATATTTTACAGGTAGTCGTGATTTTAACACAGCTATGCGCTCGCACTGTTTATCAAAAGGATATACACTTAATGAATACGGACTCTACAAATTAGAGTTTGATAAACATTTAAATAAAGAAGTTAAAGCAGAATTAATACCAACTAAAACAGAAGAAGATATATTTAAATTTCTAGATTATCCTTACAAAACACCAGAAGAGAGAAATATTATTAATTAATATTTTATGATAAATATTCTATAATTATATCTATAATTATTCTATAATTATTCTATAATTATTCTATAATTATTCTATTTTAATTTTTTAATTTTTCTAAAAAAAAAATATATATAATATATTAAAAACAAAATGTCTCTCTGTGGTGCCGTTGGTAATGTTGTTGATAACTTTGTTGGACGTGATACTTTCGCCAGTACCCATCCTCATATGACTGTAGGACAAATTGTAGCAGTTGCTCTCTATGCTGTACTTGTTCTTTTAGTAGGTAAATATTTATGGAACGAAGTTCTATGTAAAGTAACTACCGTATGCAAACCTATGCCCAGCCTATTACATCTCGTTGGTCTTATTGTTCTCCTTGACCTTCTCCGCCCATCTACTTGTAAATGTTAAGTGAATAAATCTGAGTTTTTATTTGCTTATTTATTTTTAAACTTTTGTAAAAATTTTCTTAAATGATATTAATAATGAAGTTAAATCTTAATACTCGTACAGTTATTTTAATGGAAGTATTTATATTAGCACTATTAATAGGATTTGTATTTAATATTGATTTATTTGGTAAAAAAGAAAATTTCAATAATATACCCAATGATTCCAAGGAAAATTTCCAAGAAAGTAATTCGGATAGTAATTCACGCAAAGTAGAAGAAACAATGGATATAGTTGATAACAATACAAAAGAAATTGATGATTTGGATGAGTATATTGCAACAATAATAAACCAACAAAATATTGATATTTCTAAGTTAGAAGAAAATAAAACTAAACTACTTGATACGTTCGTAACAGAATTAGCATATGATGTTTTAAAAAAAAAAAATAATTTAATTTATGATTTATATAATGATTATCCAAATTAATATTAGCATATTTTGCCCGTTTTTTTTATTGTATTTCTGGTTTACTTAAATTAGGAATTAATCGTGATAAATTTATAATATCGTCTCTTATAATTGATACATTGTTTTTCTCTTTTAAAAATGTTTCTAATGGTTCTATAACATCCGGTGTTAAACTATCTTTACGTTTATTATAAGTACTCATCAATTCGACTATGTTTAATAATGCCAAGTCTAAACGTTCTATATTGTTAGGCATTCTATTAGCCATAGCATAGCAACCTTCTGTAACAGGTATATCTAAAGTATAATAGATGGTATTAATCATATCTAAACTTACTATTTTTTTAATAATATTTGAATATCTACAAACAATACGGTATAAATAATATACAAGATATTGTTTGTGTTTTAAACTGGTATTAATTAAATCATTAGGTGATACTAAAGTATCTATTTCTTCATTTATACTCAATACATTTCCTAAAAAAAAATCCATATTACTATTTTATTGTTTGGTGAGATAAAAATATAATATAATTATATAATAATAATGGGTAATTATATAAGTGTTGGTTCTGTTGACGAACAAACTGATACCCTTCCAATATCAACAATTAATATTGTTGATACTTCTTGTATAGATAATACTTCTAAAGATAATATTTCTACTGAAAACAATAATTCTAGGTCTGTTAAAACTGATGAATCTATTCAAACAGATATGTCTAAACCAACAGCTATAGTAGAATTTACAACTAAATCTGTTCAAACAGATATGGATTTCCAACAAGTAGATAAGTTAATGAATACATTCGATGAAGTAGAATCTATGGCAAAAGAACTGGAAGATGGTGATTTTTATATAAATGAAACTAAGGTGAAATATGAAGAATTAATTAATAAATATAATATTCTAAATGATGATTATTATCGTATAATGAATTATAATAAAACTTTAGAACAACGTATTAATTCACTAAGTAGCCAAATAACTCTTATGAAAAAAAATGTTTATGAGAATAAGTCTAAGTTAGAGGCAATTAAAGCTGAAAATGCTAGATTAAAATTTAAAAAAAATTATTATACAGAACAATTAAGTGAATTAAAAATGAATCACGAGCGTATGAAATCTCGCTATCGTGCAACATTAGATATAATGAATTTAAAATCTGTAGAGTTCCCCCCTAAACTGCGTAAATGTTATTCTTCTAATATTTGAGACAACCTATGTTTTAATTGAGTAATCTGGTGTTAATGAATTACTATGCTTAGATTTACTGTGCTTTTTATAGTTTGCAGTGGTTTTAATTGAAGGAGTTACACTTATATCTTGGTGTGGATTATTTTTTAAATGTTGGAAGCAATATTTACTAGAATCACTTCTAGGTCTACTGCACTGATTGCCCAATATAAAATTGTCTTTTTTTCGAACAATTTTCCCATTCCCCCATACACGAGCAATACATCTGTCGTCTGGTTTAGATATATTTCTACTGTTTTTGTAATTTTTAGATGTTTTTCTAAACTTACTGCGGAATTTTAATATATTAATACCTTTATTGTGAAATTTTTTCCTAAGAATTACATTTTTAACTCTCGTTTCCAATATATCTTTTTTAACTTCCCCCTGTTTTTTTGTAGATGCCTTTATTTTACTCTTAATATCTGCCGAAATGCGTTTATCTATAATTTTTGGATATAAGAATTTAATCAATTTTAGCAAATATACTAACTCTTCTTCTAAAATACTTTCTAATAACTTTGAATATTGAATTGTTTCCATTATAATTTATAAAAAAATAAATAATATAAATCAATCTTCAATTTTTTATCCTCTAAAAATTAATTATCTTCCAAATATTTATTATCTTCCAAATATTTATTATCTTCTAAATATCAATCCTCATATGGTGGAGGTGGAGATGATGGTGTCGATACATCGTCTTCCGTATCACAAATCCAATCCAACCACTTATTAGAATTCATACGCGTATTAGAATCTGATTGATTGCAACTTTTAACTTTTCTAAGTGGTTTCAACACGGAAACTTGATTAGGTATTTTATCTGATTCTTCTATGTATTCGAATTTGGATCCATATTTTTTTTCATAATCTTTACACAACTTAATATACCACAATGCGCGTTCTTGTAAACTGAGTTTCATTGGATTGCAGTTGGCATAACACATTACCCCACATATTTGATTGATCATTTTGCCTACCCTATCAGCAGATGGTATGCGTTTATTGAGTTTAATCGTTTCAAAAAATCTTGCGTTTTCCATTTTTAATGTAGAACAATATATGTTTTCAAACAGATTGTTATTTTATTATAACATTTATAACATCTAAAAAAATAATTCAATTTTATTAAAAAATTATTATTTTCTAACTATATAATAAAATGGTAAAATCTAATCGCAAATCTGCACGCAAATCTGCCCGCAAAGCTGTTCGTGGTGGTGCCCGCAAATCTGCTCGCAAAACAGTACGCAAATCTGCTCGCAAAACAGTACGCAAATCTGCCCGTAAAACTGTCCGCAAATCTGCCCGTAAAGTATCACGTCGCTCTCAACGTGGTGGTGATGGATATTCTCTAGGTGGCGAGCGTATTGGAGGACAACCCGCTGTTAACCGCTATACTGAATGTGCTGCTAAAGGTGGAGCACGTAAAGTTCGCAAAACACGCAAAAACGCCCGCAAAGTTCGCAAATCCCGCAAGTAAATTAATTACTTATTACAATATGGAGGATTTATTCTAATGTTATTATATATTTGGGATGTTCCTCTTTCATATTCACTTAAATTTACTTTACACATATTACGTATTTTATCGTAATAGTATATATTAGTAGTCGGATTACGAATATCATCTTCAATTTCATCTACAATTCTATCTTTTGCTTCTTTAAGCTTCCTCGTTTTTTCTTCTATTTTCTTATAATTATCATCTTTCACATTTGAATTTTCTTGAGGATAAGTACAATATTTGGCAGAATGATATCGCACAACTGTAGCAGTTTTTGGCATAATTTTGCCAATATTTAGAAAAGATTGTCTAAACATCTTTATTTGTATAATAATTACCTCAGATAATTTATCGATAATTTTAAAAAAAATAATAAAAAAATAATTAAATCAATTTTTTAATTGTACTAATCAGAAATTTAATAATAAACTTAATAATAAACTTAATAATAAACTTAAAACATAATATACTGTAAATATTAAAAACTTAAAATTTTGTAAGTTAAAAGTATAAAATGATAACTCAATTATTAGGAAATAATATTAATAGAGCATTGGGTTTCGGTTTAGGCTGGTTTTCAGGATATTATTTGAATACATTTGCATTATTAATGCTTAGTATGATAGGTGGAATTCAAATATATTGGATTTATAATAATGAAACAGAAAATAGACTAAATAGTGATTCTAGTAATAGACACAATAATACACAATCTCAATATTGGAATAATATACGAACTATTTTATTTACAAATGCATCTTATTTTCCAGTAGGCTATATTGTCGGAATAGTATGTCAAAAACTTAAATTATGGATTATAGTACTAGGGATCGGTGGAGGATATATTATTGGTTATCATTATACACCTATGGAGTTAGAATATAAACTAACTCAATTTTGGTTAGATAACAGAGGAGCATTTTATAATATGATCAGAGATTCATATAACATATTTCATAGAGTAGTACACGATGTATTAACAGAATTAGATAGACGTAGATATGGATAATAAATTTTCGGCTGTTGTTACGAAGGTCATAAATCTGATGTTAATTTGTTTGTTATCCAACCGAAAATATTATCAAAATATATATAATAATACTTATATAAATTAATATTAATCGCCTTTTATTATACTTTTTCTTATTCACAAATTCTAAAATTTGTTTTCTTACCATTAGTCCTGTTTCTAAATGGTTAGTATTTAGATTGGCAATACGAACTCCACCAGTGGGATTATGCGAATCATTTTGGTGAGGATCTATTTGACAAGTAAATATTATCTTAGATTCAGGATCTATACTTTCACAAATTTCTTTAGCCTCTTTAAAATTAATTTTATAACTTATTAACAAATTTGTTAATGAACTTACGGTATAATCAACAAATACTGGTATTAGATATATTTTAGGCACTTTAAAATCTAAATCCCAAGGTTGTTTTTGATATACTTTAATAATATTTCTAAACAAATCAAGTGAATGAAATTGATTAATATCACCCATCCTCAAATGGCAATCTATTATTTTATCATCTATAATTTCAATATTTAGACATCCAGTATAATTCGTTAAATATTTGGCAATCCATTCGGATAAAAAAATTGGAATATTTTCATCTGGAAGAGATTCCCAGTAATCAAACATACCATTTGAACTGGAATACCCTTCCAAACATCCGTTCCATTCTATTTTACCATTTGCTAAAACAAAATCAAAACTAAGATGTCGACCTTTAAATAAGGGCATCCAGAAATATCCTGGGAAGGATGATTTTTTATGGTATTCGTCTTTATTATTTACAATATAACATCCCCAGCCCATTCCATACAAATTAATAATTGGTTTTAAAATAACAGGAAAAATCGGAGGAGTAATACCGATTGGGGCGCATTCTATATTTTGAGTTTTACAAACTTCTAATTTGTTATAAATCCAATTAAATTCAGGAAAATGCCCCCATGCGTTGATATCATTCGTGGGGATTACAACATCTTTCGGACTTTTAAGAATTTTATATATTAAATCTTTTTTTAGCATATATGAATGTACCATATCCAGTTAATAAATAATTTATTGTTTTATTAGATATCTAAATTAGTTTTTACACGTGAGTAAATCTGAGTTTTACACCATATTTACGACATTCGTAGCATCAGTATGCTTATCCACAAGTATTAGTATTAGGATTATATCCATCGCAACATCCTTCTGGAAATGCAGCAGGCCAAAAACCCGTGAAATTAGGATTGCCGGGTTGATTATCAACATTTTGGCATAATTTATTGTATAACTCTTTAACCGTTTCTGGGTTCTTTGTTGATATAATTGTTTGTTTGTATAATTCTTCTTTTTGAATATTTTGAATATTTTGTTTACCACTTGCTATTTCAGTTGCTAAATATAATGTGGCAATATTAGCCTCTTGACTGCCACATCTAGCTCTTAATAATTTTTTAAGTGGATCATAGCTTACAGAACCTGATAAAGATAGGACGTCGGCGAATGTTTCAGGAGATACATCATACTTTATAAAAGTATATAGGAAATCACGATGAGGAAGAGGCACACAATGAGATACAGATTCATCATATAATTCAATACGTTCAAAACAAGTATTAGATAATTGTTCACGTGTCCATATTGCAAGACCTCCTTTGCTTTTAACTAAAATAGATGGAGCACCCCATTTGCCAGTTTCAACTTGTAAAATTGCAACTGCATCAGTATGTTCCCAACCCATTCTTTGCGTATATACATAATAAACAAACACTAATACTACTACAATTACAACAATTAATAACTGATTATTAGATAATTTTGGTATTAATTTCATTTATACTATATACATATAAATAAATGGGAAAAAGTGAAAATATTAGATCTAAAATATTAGATCTAAAATATTAGTTCTGAAATATTAGTTCTAAGATAAAACAATAATAATTTCGTATTAATCTTACATAATTCAATATCCCCAGTTCCATTGTCCTGTTGTTTCTGAACGCCAATAAGAATATCCATTATAGAATAGTGCCAATACACCTAAAGAACAAACGGCACCCAATGCACGTGGATCTATTTTTTTCTTATTATGAGTGCCAATATATAGCAACAATGGAGCTACTATTAGAACGTGGAATAAATAAACGGTACGTAGGCGAGGAGCATTACGTTTGTCTGGTTTTAGATTAAAATCTAATGCATCGGATAAACTCCAGTTCCAATTGCTAGTTAACTCTGACTTAACTAGACTGAAACCGTGATAAACTAACACCAATAAACCTAATAACCAGCATACATCATAACCTAATAAATGGAAATGACGATTTAGGCAACCGAATAATGTAAATAGGGGAAATACCAATAAGATATGGAGTAAATAAACCATTCTCAAATAATTAGCATTTCTAACATCTTGATATCCAGTTCCAGTTGTTTTATCTGATACTCCTTTGTCAGATACTTCATCTTCTTGCATCACGGTTTCACCTTTATCGCTTTTATCGCCATTATGTGCAAATCCTTCTTCTTTATCGCTTTTATCCGTAAATCCTTCTTCTTTATCGCTTTTATCACATTGTCCGTCTTCCCATTTACATTTAGAATCCTTGTTACATTCATCTAAACCAGAAATATTGGAACAATGATCAAAAAATTCTTTAAAATCTTCTTGATTATTTAGGGGTAGTGAATGAGCCATTTGTATTATAATTATAAATTGATATTTTTTTACTAATTTTTCTTGATTAAAATAAAACTTGCGTTTTTTATTCTAATATACTAGTATAGAAACTAGTATGACAAATAATATATTAGATTATCACGTTTTAAAAAGTTATGATTTATGGTTGTGGGATTTTGATGAAACACTAATAGATACTGCTACTTATTACTATAAATCTATGGATAGTAATGATATTTTAAAGCGTACAGATAACGAATTGAATACTGAGATACCAGGATGGAAATATTATATAAAATTAATAAAACATTTAGTAAAGAATGGAAAACGTGTTGGCATTGTTAGTTTTGGAACTTATAGAATAATTCAAGCATATATGGATAGAATTTTTGGAATGAACCAAAAATATTTCACAAAAAATAATATATTAACAATTTGCCGAGACAATTATGACAAGCCTACACAAGATGTGCCTAAAAATAAAAATGGTTTTATTCACAAATTAATGAATTACTACCGAATAAATAATTATAAACGAATAATATTTTTTGATGATAATATTAATAATGTAGCTGATGCAAGTGTTCTTGGAATAACTTCTGTTAGAATACCTGGTAAACACGCTACAGATGTCGCCGGTATTATCAGTCTTTTTGACAAAAAAACAATGACACGAGTCACATATGAATTAAAGAAAGGGTGCGGTGTAAAACAATATAGCAGTATTGGTAGTCGTAAAGCTGGTTTAATGGATAAATTACGAAATGTTAAAAAAGGCAAAATATTAGAAGGCTTCGGCTGCCCCTGCGACGCAAACTATTGGCGCTTCTTCTTTATAATGATTATAGCATTATTCGTATTTTGGTTATGTAAAAAGATGATTAGATAATTTTTTATTATTTTCCGAATGCATTTTGTTATGATTTATGTGCTTGTGATGCAGACTTATTTATTGCCGCTCATTATTTTTTTTGTGCTACTTTTGCCTTGCTTGTTCTGCTTGTGCTAATTTTGTTTCACGTTCTATTCTTGCTATTTCTAATTTTACGTCTGCTGTCTGTTGTTGTGTTTCTCTCATAATCTTTTGTGCTTCTTGTTCTTCCTATCTTCTTTTATTGTTTTAACTTCTGTTTCACTTTTATTTGTTCCATCTTCTGTTTCATAGCCTTAAATTCTATATTTTCTGCTGGTGTTCGTTCCTTTCTTGTAAGCGTGTCATATCTCTTAGAATTTAATACACCTGTTTTAATTAATTTTTTAATATGTTCTTTTCTTAGTCTCTTAGAATTTAATACACCTGTTTTAATTAATTTTTTAATATGTTCTTTTCTTAGTGCTTTG
>Ga0114933_10003762_pt1 | contig 14560 bp, 13 predicted proteins | sample 4SBtaG_FD_89691 | JGI IMG/M metagenome (GOLD analysis project Ga0114933, IMG submission 89691) | Deep subsurface microbial communities from Kolumbo volcano to uncover new lineages of life (NeLLi) - 4SBTROV12_W25 metaG | ecosystem: Environmental > Aquatic > Marine > Volcanic | place: Kolumbo...
AGCCGCATTGCTTTCGGATATAGACAGGCGAGCTGTGCTCGCCTGTCTCTAACGCGGCTTTTAAGCTGGCGAAGCCAGCTTAAAATCTGCGGCCTCACCTGAGTTAATCAGAGATTCCTTAACAAAAAATTTTTAATTCACAATGGAAATCCTAAAGAGAGCTCTAATAAAAACATTCTTGAAAAAGCAGAAAGAAAGGCACCACCCAAACCAACCTAACCCCTTGAGAATCAGTAAAGGTTGAACGGTCGATACAATAAAAGTGTTACAAAAAGGTGCAACGTTTGACTTTTCCAGGATTTCCTTAAGGAAGGTCTAGTGATTTACCAGCTTGATTCTTATTCTAGATCCATATAAATTAGGAGCTTATTTGATTGCATACCAATTAAGATTTTACCATTTTTCAATTATTTCATAGGGCTAGAGGGTTAGAATGGCAAAGCTAAATATTACACACGACTTGAAAGAGAAGCTTGTAAAGTATCTAAAAAAGAACAAATCAGCTGATCTCCTCAGTACATATCTCTATTTTATCGAGCAAAAATTTAAATTGAAGCCGATCCTTTTCCCTCGGGAAAAGACCATCTATGAAAGCTTAGATGATTTGATTCAAAAATTAGAAAGTGAAAATAAACTTTGGCACGAGACTGAGATCAAAATCCAATTTGGAAGAGAGAGTGTCAACGCAAATACAAAAAAGATTTACATCTGCCCATTTACTGGAAAGGTTTTCGGCGATAATACGCATCCAAATCCTCAAGACGCGATCTATGATTGGGTCTCAAGGTGCCCTGAAAACACAGAGCGCATAGGCGGCCTTCCAGTCAAACGCTTCCTTGTATCCGAAGACCCAGAAGTTATTAAGAACTATGTTAAAGAACGAAAAGCTGCGATTAAAAAAGTTGTATACTCCTCAGTAATCACAGGCAAGCTCTTCAACAGCAAAAAGGCAGTTCTTGACGATTTTAAGAAAAATCACATCAAGAGTCTCTCTCTTTTTGAAGTACAGAATCAAAATCGCTTCGAAATTGACGAAACTCTCCTTGAGTTCATCCAAAAATATTTGACAGAAGAACAAATCACACAATTCGTCGAGATCATGAGCGAGCACAAAGAGTTTGGCTCTTATATACAAATCTGGACAGGGTAAGATGTTTGCTTGCGAATCCTCTTCATTAGATGATACTAGAGCCTTTGGAAAGGATTTCGCAAAAAAAATCAAACCTGGATCACTAGTAGCTTTTTTTGGTGAACTTGGTGCAGGCAAAACAACCTTAATCAAAAGCATAGCAAATCATTTTGGTGCATCACAAGATGATGTAAACAGCCCCACTTATGTCTACGTCCAAACCTATGAAACCACACCAAAAATCCATCACTTTGACCTTTATCGCCTAAAAAATAAAAATGACTTTATTTCCATGGGCTTTGAGGAATACTTCGAAGAGGAAAGCATTTGTCTCATTGAATGGCCTGAAAGAATTTCATCCCTTCTCCCCAAAAATACCATCCAAGTACACCTAGACGTGGTGGATCAGAAGAGGAGAAAAATTTCATGGAAAAGCTAGACCTTTCAAAAGTAGACTTTCTCTCTTCTCATGAAGAGATCTCTGATTTCTTTAAAATTTCTCCCCACAGGCAACTCTCTCAAATCGCGCTTGTTGGAAGGTCAAATGCTGGGAAATCAAGCCTTATCAACCATCTCTTTAACAATAAAAAGTTAGCACGAGTATCTAAAACACCCGGTAAGACAAAACTCTTAAATTTCTTTAAAGCAAAAGACCGCCTTTTTGTCGATCTCCCTGGATATGGCTATGCAAAAACAATGCAAAGCATGCGAAAACAATGGGGCGAGACCATTGAAAGATTTTTTACAGAAAATACGAAATTAGAATGCATTCTTTTTCTCTTAGACATTCGCAGAGATCCTAATGAAGATGATCTTGTTATGCATGAATGGATTGTGAATAAAAATATACCATGCATCTATATCCTAACGAAGAGCGACAAGCTATCTCCAAAAGAATCTAGCAAGAGGGAAGATGAGATTTCAAAAATTTTATCACCCGAAAAATCCTTATCCTTTGTAAGATATTCCGTATTCTCAAAACATGGTAGAGATCACTTAATCAAATTACTGAAAGATAAATGGGCTTAATACACACTGATACATTTGTATGTGTAGACCTAGAAACAACAGGTCTAGACACTAAAAAAGATAAAATAATTGAGATTGCAGCTACTCTCTTTACTTTTGATAAGAAGATTGCAACGTTTGAAACACTTGTAGATCCCAATTGCATTATTCCTGCAGCTTCCATCGAAATTCATAATATCACTCAAGATATGGTAGCAGGTAAGCCAAAAATTAAAGAGGTATTACCTACCCTCTTAGAATTTATTGGAAACAACATTATCGTAGGACACGGCATTCTTTTTGATATCGAAGTCATCCAAAGTACAGCAAACGAATTGGGCATTCCCATTCCAAGAAAATACCCCTTCATAGACACTCTTAGAATGGCTAGAATTTATGGGCAGAGCCCTATCAATTCTTTAGAAAAACTCCGAGAGCACTTTAATATCCAACCAGAAGGCGCTCATCGAGCTATGAATGACGTCATCGTAAACATTGAAGTCTTCAAATACCTGTCGAAACCCTACAAAACGACAGAAGACCTAGTAAAAAAACTCGAAAGACCCATTAGACTTAAAACAATGCCTCTAGGAAAACATAAAGGCAGAAAATTTGATGAGGTCCCGATAGAGTATCTCGAATGGGCTGTACGCAAAGACTTTGATGATGACCTTCTCTTTTCTCTTCGCTCTGAGATTAAGAATAGAAAGAGGGGGAACTCTTTTGAACAAGCGGCAAACCCCTTCACCACTCTATGAATAAACTATCCATTCAGGATCTCTCCTTAAAAGATCAAAAAGTCCTCATGCGCGTGGATTTCAACGTCCCATTAACTGACGACCTTACCATTGCAGATGATACTCGCATAAAAGCGAGCCTTCCTTCCATCGAATATGTGCTAGCAAAAGGCGCATCACTTATCTTAATGAGCCATCTTGGGAGACCTAAAGGCGCGCAAAATTCTAAATACTCGCTAAAACCTATAGCTCAAAGGTTGTCCGAGCTCTTAAATTTGGAAGTTAAATTTGCACCGCACTCTCTTGAGCCCTCTCAAGAAATGGCAAAAGAGCTGAAACCAAAAGAGATCCTTCTGTTAGAAAATTTACGCTTTTATGATGCGGAAGAACACCCTGAAAAAGACCCTTCTTTTGCAGAAAAGCTGGCCTCTATGGGAGACCTTTATATCAATGATGCATTTGGAACCGCACACAGAAAACATAGCTCAACCTATCTCCTACCAAAATTCTTTCCAGAAAAGGCTGCTGCAGGTTTCCTAATGGAAAAAGAGATCGCATTTTTAGGGAATGTAATCAAATCGCCGAAAAGACCCTTCTATGCCATCGTTGGCGGAGCCAAAATCTCAACAAAAATAGGCGTACTGAAAGCTCTTACCGAGAAAGTCGATGCGATATTTCTAGGCGGCGGAATGACGTATACATTCCTCAAAGCAAATGGATTAGATATCGGCGACTCTCTTTTTGAAGCTGAACAAGTAGATTCCGCAAAAGAGCTTATAAAAGAGACCCAAAATAAAGCTGTTAAACTCTTTCTTCCCGAGGATATCACTATTGCAGACAGCTACAATAATGAAGCAAAAACAAAGGTCATTTCCACAAAAGAGTCCATCCCAGACGGTTGGCAGGGCCTAGATATTGGTCCAAAAACTATTCAAGAGTGGAAAAAAATTCTAAAAAAAGCAGGCACCCTCTTTTGGAACGGCCCTTTAGGTGTCTTTGAAATGAGCTCCTTTTCAACAGGTACCAATGAAATCGCCAAAACGCTAGCTGAATCCCCTGCTACTACGATCATTGGAGGCGGTGACTCTCTTTTTGCAATTAATAAATTAAATTTGAACAACCAGTTCACCCACCTATCAACAGGCGGCGGCGCTTGTATGGAATTTATTGAATTTGGCCAACTTCCTGGAATTGATGCCCTAACTGACCGATAACTCGAACAAACACTATCGCCTTAGTTCAATTTTTTCACTTAGATTCAATGAATAAATGAGCCTCTTCGTTTGTAAGAATACGGTCAAAAAACTCCCCCTGAATATCTGCAAGTTCCCTAGAGTAAACGGGATCTTTTTTTGTAAGAGCAATATAATGAATACCTGAATAGTGAATATTCATCTCATCCATCACTTTTTTAAGTTCTGTGACATTTTTTAATTTATCATCGATGAAGAGAACTTTTTTAGGCATTTTCCCTATGTGACCTACAAATGATTTAAATACATCCCCCTTACTATTCCCATCATGAACAAAGATAATTCCTTCAGAATAAAGAGCTTCAAAAATCGCCTTTGGGCAAAACTCTTTATCCCAAACTGCAGAGTTTGAAAAAGAGATTCCTAAAGATTCTACCTGTTTTGTAGTAACCATCTCTGCACATGGCTGTCTATGCGTTAAGCCCATCACAATAACACCCTTATCTTGTAAAGCCTTGATTAGCTGAACAAATTCTCTTTCCACCGGCTTTACTGAACAATTTTTTTGAATATTTAGCCAATCTGGATAAGTATCACTCACAGCATCTATCTTACTCATTCCGTTCTCAATTTTTTCTTTGACTAAATCATAGAACCAATTTGCATGTCCTAAAGCCTGCGATGCTTCAAAAAGACAGTTGTCCAGGTCGACGAGCACCCATAACTCCTCTTCGTAAAATAATTCCTTTACATCAGAGATCCGATCAGCCTCATAGATCGCTGAATTAGCAGTAGTGCAAAGAAAAGTGGACAACATAATGAATAGCTTCCTAATAACGGTTGAGTATCTCATATAATTTCTCCTGAACAAATATGGGAATATACTAGAAGAATTCAACCATTTACCTATAGTACATTTCCCAAAAATGCATATCAAAAATATTATGAGAATACCCTTTTGTTAAATATCCAAATAAAGCTATAATTTGTGCCAAATAGAGCAAAAAACAAGGGTTAGACCCAAGATTTTGCAAATGAATGATCTAGCGAAAATTTTATCGGGCTACCAATCCCCATTTACATGAAAAAAATTTCGAGCTTAAACAGATCTTCCCTCGCCTCACAACACCTCCTCATATCTATTTGTTTAAAAATAAATCTTAACTCAAAGCAAAAGAAGGCACATGTCTGATCGGGAAACTCTCGGATTCGGTAAAGTAAGAGGATTTTTATGGCCGATTCGACGTGATGAATTAAAAAAATTCATTCCCATGCTCATGATCTTCTTTCTCATTGCCTTCAATTACAATCTACTTAGAGCATCAAAAGATACCATGATCGTCACTGCCCCATCCTCTGGAGCGGAAGCGATTCCCTTTGTGAAGGTCTGGTTCATGCTTCCAATGGCCTTTGTGATGACCTACCTATTTACTAGGCTCTCAAATCGCCACAGCAGAGAAAAAGTCTTTTACATCATGTTAAGTATTTTCTTAGCTTTTTTCTTTGTTTTTACCTTTATCCTCTACCCTAACCGAGAATTCCTCCATCCCAACCAAACAGCTGACACACTTCAAGCATTTCTCCCAGCTGGCCTTAAGGGCCTCGTTGCACTCTTTAGAAATTGGATCTTTACAGCCTTTTATGTGATGAGCGAGCTGTGGAGCGCGATGATTTTAACCGTGCTTTTCTGGGGCTTTGCAAATGAAGTCACAGGAGTCAAAGAGGCCAAAAGATTCTATGCACTATTTGGCATGGGAGCAAATATTTCAGGCATCTTTGCAGGGCAAGCTGTAATGTACCTTTCCAGCAGTATTTTCAGACCCATCATCCCCTACGGGAATAGCGCTTGGGATCAATCTGTACTCTTTTTAAATTGCACAATCATGCTCTCAGGCCTTGGCATTATCATTCTCTTCAGATGGCTGAATAAAAAGTCAATTATCCCAGATGAAGCATCCAATAAAGGGACTCCAAAAGAGAAGATAAAAACATCTTTAAGAAACAACTTTAAATACCTAGCAAAATCAAAATATCTCCTCTGCATTGCTGCCATTGTTATGGCATATAACCTTGGCATTAACCTCGTTGAAGTTGTATGGAAAAACCAAGTCAAAGCTCTCTACCCTAATCCCAGCGATTTTAACAACTATATGGGTCAAATCATGACTTATATGGGTTATATAGCAACATTGACATCCTTCTTCATAACGGGTGCTTTTATCAGACGCTTCTCCTGGGCCACAGGTGCACTCGTACCTCCTGCGATCATGCTCATAACTGGCGCTCTTTTCTTCTCTGTTATTCTATTCCCTTCTGCCGCGGCCCCAGTAGGCATGCTCCTTGGAAGCACTCCCTTGATGTTAAGCGTCATGTTTGGAACAATGCAAAATTGTATGAGTAGAGCTGCAAAATACACCCTCTTTGATGCGACTAAAGAGATGTCATTCATTCCTCTTAGCAATGAGTGCAAATTACGGGGCAAAGCAGCCATTGATGGCGTCGGATCAAGACTCGGAAAATCAGGCGGCTCTTTAATCCACCAAGTCTTACTCATTGCATTTACAACTATCTCAGCTTCCACTCCTATTATTGCAGGAATATTCCTCCTTGTAATAGGCGTCTGGGCAATCTCTGTTTTCGCCCTCGGAAAACAATTTAACACCCTTACAGCTCAACACGAAACAATCGATATTCCCGAAGAAGAAAGCGCACCTACACTTCAAGACGAAGCGACTTCCGTTCAAGAAGAAGAAGAAGAAGTCGTTGCCGTTCAAGATGAGCCTGTTACTGTAAAAAGTTAAAACATCCTCTCCTGCAGAAAATTGAACTAATTCTCATCTCTGAGCATAAGGCCACCAATTTTAGAGCACTTCTTACCTCCATTTTATCTCATGAAAACACCTTTTCCTAAATTTTTTCTATGTAATGGAATTCAACATCTTCACTCAAATATGGCTCTTTTTTTGCTCACACATACCCTAAGAAAAAGCTCATCCGCCCTGATTCACTATGTAAAAACTTTTAATATTGCAAACATCGCTCTCTTTCTTGTGTTGATAATTGGAGTAATTTGGTATAAAAGTAAGAGAAATCCCCAAAGAAAAGAGGAATCCGACGAATCCTAGCTATATGCTAACATTATCAAATTTCTTATCTTTTATCCGCGCGCCGTTAGCCCTGCTCTTTCTCTCTGAGAACGTGACTCTGAGGCTGTCCGCAATTTTTCTTGCCATGCTAACTGATAGCATTGATGGATATATTGCTAGAAGATTGGGCTCTGTCTCCCGATTTGGGGCTGTTTTGGACCCTGTTATGGACAAGTTTTTTGTCTACTTCACACTTTCCATCCTCTTCTATGAGAATCATATTCATCTCTGGGAAGCCTTTGCGATGATTTCAAGAGATTTCTTCCTTCTAATCTACGGATTCTACTTAAAATTTTCAGGAAAATGGGACGGATATGAATTCAGAGCCATCAGATGGGGAAAAGCAACGACTGCAATGCAATTTTTTGTTTTAATTGGCATTACAGCAGGCTACCTATTTCCTTGGCAGCTATTTAGTACCTTTATCTTGTTTGGAGCACTCGCATTTTTTGAGCTCTTTCAAACAAATTATAAAACCAACTTAAACGGATAAATTCATGGAACCCGCTAAAGAATCAATTTTTTCAAGCACCATAAGAGCCTTTTGTAAAGCGTTTGCTGTCATCATAGGTATCTCAATCGCCTTTATTCCTGTAGCACTCATTTTTGGAATGTTAGGAAATGAAGCTGATAGCTCTGAAAAAACAACAGCACAGTTCCTCCCCGACCTAAACGGCAACAGCCAAATGCTCTCAGCATCCACACCAGCTGGTTTACAAATCAATATTCACGGAATCATTGGCAAAGATGAGGGCCTCGGTGTTACTGCTGATGATATCAGATGGCAGCTTATTGAATCTCGCCAAGGAACCTTAAAAAATAACCGCGTAAAAGCTGTCCTCCTCCACATAAAAACGCCTGGAGGCGCTGCGACAGATTCTGACACTATCTACCACCTGATTTCAGACTACAAAAAGAAATATAAAGTACCAGTTTACGCCTTTATAGACGGTCTCTGTGCTTCTGGAGGAATGTACTCTGCTGCTTCCTGTGACAAAATCTACTCCATGCCAGTTAGCATCATTGGATCAATAGGAGTCGTCGTAGGTCCTTTTTTTAACTTTCAGGAAGTGATGACAAAAATTGGCATTAAATCGCTAACACTCACGGAAGGGAAAGACAAAGATATGCTCAACCCATTTCGCGAATGGAAGCCAGGTGAAGATGCTTCTCTAAAAGCCGTTGGCTCCTTTCTCTATCAAACCTTTGTTGATGACTTCACAAGCGCAAGACCTAGAGTTGATAAGTCAAAGCTGATGACAGAGTATGGCGCTCAAGTATTCGACCCCGTAAAAGCAGAGCAAATTGGCTACATCGATGTGGCAGATGCTACTTATGAAAAGACGCTATCTGATCTTCTCATCGCGGCAAAAATCGATCCCGAAAAACCCTATCAAGTTGTGGAACTTAAACTAAAGAAAAAGTGGCTCCAAGAACTTTTCAGGTCGGAGTCTCCTATCTTCACAGGTAAGATCAAGCACGAACTTAAATTTGGACAGAGCGGGCTTAACGAAACTTTCTCTTATATCTATGAGCCAGGAAACAACAATCCTATTCTTCTAAAGTAATGTATGGATGAAATCTATATTCTAGATGCGGTCAACTATATTTTCCGCTCCTACTATGCCATCTCCTCGATGACAAATGATTCGGGGAAATCGACAAATGCTCTCTATGGTTTCATACGTTCAGTTAACAAATTAAGAACCGATTTTTCACCCACTCACTTAGTTGCAGTTTTTGATGGCCCAGATAATACAAAAGAGAGGGAGGCTATCTACTCCGAATATAAGAAGCATCGAAAAAAAGCACCTGATGATCTCTACTATCAAATTGACTGGGCCTTTGAGTATTGCAAAATGGCTGGCATTCCCGCTCTTTGTGTTCCCGGGGTAGAAGCAGATGATGCGATGGCATCAATTGCAGTCTGGGCCTCGAATAAGGCTAGAGCTAAAGCTTTTATTTGTACCAGCGACAAAGATCTCTTTCAGCTTGTTAAAGATGATATTTTTGTCTTAAACATTCACAAAAACAACCTTCTCGTAGATAAAGACAAGGTCGAGGAAATCTTTGGAGTAAGGCCTGATCAAATACTTGACCTTCTGGCTATCATGGGAGACAACGCAGACAACATTCCTGGCCTTCCCGGCTTTGGTCCCAAAACAGCAGCTTCTCTTCTTCAAAAATTTGGGGATCTCAATACCATCTTAGATAACCCTGAAAAAGTACCTGGAAAAAAGAAGCAAGAGACAATCGTCCAAGAGCGCGAAAAAGCCCTCATGTCAAAAGAGCTTGCAAGACTGCGCATAGATACTACCATTCCAGAAGATAGCTCCTTCTACCTTCTCACCGATCCCGACATTGAAAAGTTAGAACCCCTCTTCCGAGAGATGAAATTCATGACTCTTCTTTCTGCACTCGGCAAAAAAGAAGAAGCCAAGGTAGAAGAAAAAACCCATTATCTAACAATTGAGACCGAATCAGATTTACACGAACTAGTCACACTCTTCTCAAAAGAAAAAGAGCTTTGCATCGATACCGAGACCACTTCCACTAACCCCTACCTAGCAGAGCTGGTCGGAATTGGGCTCTCAGCAAAGCCATTAAAAGCCGCCTACATCCCACTAAATGGTAAATTAGCTCCCAAAACTGTCCTGGATATTTTAAAACCTCTGCTTGAAAATCCGGCCATTGGTTTTCTGGGACACCACATAAAATATGATTACCACGTCCTACTTAATCATGGCATCGATCTTAAAAACATTTCTTTTGATACGATGCTAGCATCTTATCTAATCCAGCCCCAGAACAGACGCCACAATCTAGACTCACTCGTATTAGATCACTTTCAGAAAACTAAAATCCCCATCAAGTCTCTTCTTGGAGATGGCAAAAAGAAAAAGACGATGAAAGAGGTGGAAATTGAAAAAGTTTCTGAATACTGCTGTGAAGATGTTGATTACACTTATAGATTAAAAGAGCTCTATGAAAAAGAGATCAAAGAGCTAGACATTGAAAACATTCTCTATGAAATTGAGATTCCCCTACTTCCTGTGCTCGCAAAAATGGAAACGAACGGTATCTTTTTAGATTCTGCTAAACTCGAAACAATGCGACAAGTTTTAGAAGTTAAAATTGAAAGTATCCAAAGTGAAATCTACGACTCTGTTGGCGAGACTTTCAACCTCAACTCTCCCAAGCAGCTCAGTGAAATTCTCTTTGTCCGTCTAGGGCTTAAAAAACCAAGCAGAGCAAAGTCTGAATATGCTACGGGCGCTAAAGTACTAGAGATGCTTGCAGAAGAACATGTTGTTGCCAGCAAAGTATTAGAATACCGCGGACTTGAAAAACTCAGATCCACCTACGTAAGCGCTCTTCCTCTTCAAATTAACCCAAAAACAAACCGTATTCACTGCACTTTTAACCAATCAGTAGCAGCGACTGGAAGACTCTCTTGTCAAGACCCCAATCTTCAAAATATTCCGATCAGGTCTGAAGAGGGCAGAAAAATCCGTGAGGGTTTTCGTCCCGAAAAAGAGGGCTGGGTCTATCTTGCAGCTGACTATTCACAAATCGAACTACGCCTTCTTGCTCACTTAAGCGAAGATGAAAAATTGATTCAGGCGTTCAATAATGGACAAGACATTCATGCCTATACGGCATCTCTTGTTTACGATCTTCCGCTTGAAATGGTCACTAGTGAAATGCGTTATGCAGCAAAAGCTGTCAACTTTGGCATACTTTATGGACAAAGTGCTTTTGGCCTTGCTCAGGAGCTGAATATCCCGCGCAAGAGAGCTGCAGAATTTATCAAGACCTATTTTGAGCGCTACCCCAGAGTTTCCGACTATTTAGACCTTTGCAAACAAACTGTAAAAGAGAAAGGCGTCTCTTTTACCCTTACCGGAAGAAGAAGACCGATTCCTGAGATAGAAAATAAAAATCCTATGATCAGGGGCGCAGCTGAAAGGTTAGCTGTAAACACTCCCCTTCAAGGAACTGCTGCAGACATAATTAAAATGGCTATGATTAACATCGATAAAGAGATGAGTTCCCTTAACCTTGAAGGATTTATGATTCTCCAAGTCCATGATGAATTGATTTTTGAAATTCCCATCGAAGAAGTCCCTACGTTCAGAAGAATGGTAAAGGAAAAAATGGAAAATGTAGTCCCCCTAAAAGTTCCCCTTACAGTTGATATTGAGGTTGGAAAAAATTGGAGTGAATGCTAGCATTGAAAAAAATTGCTGTTACCGGCACGGTAGCAAGCGGAAAATCTTCCGTTCTCAAATTTTTCAAGGAATTAGATGCTTATGTTGTAGATAGTGACTCTATCGTACATGAGCTTCTCAGGACTGACAAGAATCTTGAAAAACAGATCGTCCAGTTACTTGGGAAAGAGGTCTTAGAAGACGGAAGGTTAAACCCTCAAAAAATTGCAAAAGAAGTATTTAACAATAAAGAAAAGTTAACAAAGCTCGAAAAGCTCATTCATCCAACTGTTTTAAAGAAAATTGATGACCTCTTTTGTGAGGTTCAAAAACAACAAAAACATTCCCTTTTCATCGCCGAAATCCCCTTGTTGTTTGAAATAGGAGCTGAAAAAGCTTTTGATTATTCAATAGTAGTTATTGCAGATGAGACCCGCTGTAGAGCGAGGTTTCAAAAAGAAGATTTTGAAAAAAGAAAATCGAGACTGCTCTCTCAAGAAAAAAAAAGAGAGATGTCCGATTTTATCATCTATAACAACGGCTCAATAGAGGCGCTAAAAGATGAAACCAAAAAAATATACCACTCTCTAATATAGGAGCCTAACTGTTAAATGACTCAAGATCAAACCCAACAAATAACCCGGCCTGTTATGGAAAAAAAAGAAAAAACTGAAAAGAAAGAAAATCCAACTATCAGTATCACAAAAATCTCTGAACTTCAGAGAATGAAGATCAAGCAAATGCAAGAATTTGCACGGTCCATTGGGATCGAACATATTGGATCGATGACAAAATCTCAGATTGTTTTCGAAGTTGTCAAACGCATCTCCGAGCAGCCAAATAAGGTTCTCTACGGTGAAGGTGTTCTTGAAGTTCTTCCTGACGGCTTCGGCTTTTTACGCTCACCCTACTATAACTACCTACCCTCTGCAGAAGACATCTATGTCTCTCCTGCTCAGATTAGACGATTCGATCTTAAAAAAGGCGATACTCTCTATGGGACAATTCGTTCTCCAAAAGAAAAAGAGAAATACTTTGCCCTTCTAAAAGTGGAAAAGATCAATCTGAAACTTCCAGAAAAAACAAAAGAGCGTGTTCTCTTTGAAAACATGACTCCCCTCTATCCATCTGAGCGCTTTGTTATGGAAACAGCTCAAGAAAACCTATCCACTAGAGTGATCGATCTTGCAGCTCCTATTGGAAAAGGCCAAAGAGCCCTCATTGTAGCACCACCTAAAACAGGTAAAACGGTTCTCTTACAAGATATCGCCAACGCAATAGAGACCAACAATCCAGAAGCAGCTCTCATTGTTCTTCTCATCGATGAGCGTCCTGAGGAAGTGACTGACATGGTCCGTTCTGTAAAAGGTGAAGTTATCGCCTCAACATTTGATGAAGCGCCAGAAAGGCACGTTCAAATTGCAGAAATGGTAATTGCAAAAGCTCGTCGTATGGTTGAATCCGGCTACGACGTGGTGATTCTTCTCGACTCGATTACTAGACTAGCTAGAGCTTATAACACCGTTCAACCACACTCAGGAAAAATCCTTACAGGTGGTATCGATGCAAACGCTCTTCACAAACCAAAACGTTTCTTTGGTGCTGCTAGAAATATCGAAAACGGCGGTTCTCTTACCATTATAGCAACCGCACTTGTCGAAACAGGCTCACGTATGGAAGAGGTCATCTTTGAAGAGTTTAAAGGTACCGGTAATATGGAGCTTGCTCTAGATCGCAGACTTGCAGATCGTAGAACCTATCCAGCTGTCGATGTGATGAAAAGTGGAACTAGAAAAGAAGAGCTGCTCTACCATCCACAAGAGTTAGAAAAGATCTACTCACTCCGTACCGCTTTAGCTGACCTAACACCGGTTGATGCGATGAAACTGCTTTTAGGAAGACTGAAAAAGACAAAATCTAATGCTGAATTCCTACTTTCAATGAAAGAGTAAGAAAATGCTTCCTTCAAATAAGAAAATTTCGCATATAAAAATTAGAAAGAGTAATTAATATGCGATTTATTTCTATCTTAACCATCTTTATGAGTCTTGGAGTTGGAGGCTATTGGGCTTGGAATAATGTTCCAGAACTACGCGTCTCCTTCACTGACGCTCTCTCTTTAGGAAACTTCCAAACCCTTGAGGTTAGGCATACCGCAGAGAGCATCATGGAAACCCATAGGCGAGAGCTGTTAGCTGATAGCGAACACTCTTTCCTATCTCCTAGCCTCAAATTTTATCCCTATCTATTGATGGAGGTAAAATATACCAATCGTCACTCCAACAAGACCGAAGAGGGCATTATTCTTTGGAGTCTCGTGGATGGTGAAATGGTCATCAACACCGCTTCTTGGGAAAAGACCCATGGATTTAATGACTGTATCCTATCAGGTGCGGGAGATGAAGAGTTTCGCATCATCAATACGCTTGCCTCTCATCAAAACCATCTCGACCGTGAGGGCCTTCTAAGAGCTCTCAACGTGGAAGATGAGAAGTTAACGAAGTGGCTTAACACCTGCCGCAAAAAAAATCTCATCGTCCAAAATGGCAACTACTTTCGGCTCCACTTTCAAAACCCAAGATTAAAAGTGAGCCCCTCTACCAAACTCGATCAGTGGCTTGTAACTAAACCTAATCGAAACGCTAATAGAGCAAGCAAACGCTTTCGACCGAGCCAAATTGAGCAAATCGCAAGGTCGGCCTTTGGAAAAGATTTTGCCGTCCGAAAAAAAACAGAGATCTTTCTCCCCGTCTATTCCATCATTGTTCAAAATCCCGATGGGTCTCAAATGACGACTTATTGGAACGCTCTCAATGGTAAACGCATCAATAAACACTATCATTTCGAATAGACTTACCCCTATCTCTATACAGAGCCTTGCTGTAAATCTAAAAAGATCGTAAAATTCTCTCATCTATATCTAGTTTTCTTACGGAAAGATGGCTGAGTGGCCGAAGGCGCGTCCCTGCTAAGGACGAGTACCCTTAATTGGGTACCGAGGGTTCGAATCCCTCTCTTTCCGTTTTTTATTTTGGTTATTTTGAGTGAAACAGAAGAAACTGGGTTTCTTCTTCTATTTTTTCGCCTACCAATTGGTATGGCAAAAAAAATAGTTCACCCAAACTAACTCAAAATA
>Ga0114933_10003766_pt1 | contig 14553 bp, 12 predicted proteins | sample 4SBtaG_FD_89691 | JGI IMG/M metagenome (GOLD analysis project Ga0114933, IMG submission 89691) | Deep subsurface microbial communities from Kolumbo volcano to uncover new lineages of life (NeLLi) - 4SBTROV12_W25 metaG | ecosystem: Environmental > Aquatic > Marine > Volcanic | place: Kolumbo...
GATCGCACGACTGGGTTTCGATCCCCTCACGGACATGCCGTCGCGAGAGGCGTTCGAGCACCGCCTGCGGCGCCGCAAGCGAGCGGTCCTCAAGTCGCTCCTTCTCGACCAGGCCTTCGCGGCTGGCGTCGGCAACTGGATCGCCGATGAGGTGCTCTACCAGGCGGGCCTCGACCCGCGCCGGCGTGTCGGGTCGCTGAGCTCCGACGAGACCGAGGCGCTCCGCGTCAAGATCCGGCACGTCATCGTTACCGCCGTTCGGGTGGACGCCCGAAAGGCCGGCCTGCCCAAGAGCTGGCTCTTCCATCACCGCTGGGGCAAGGCGCAGGACGCCAAGACCGCCGCGGGGGAGCCGATCGAGCACCTGCAGATCGGCGGACGCACGACCGCGTGGGTGCCCAGCCGGCAGCGCTGACGCGGCTAGACGTTGAAGCGAAAGTGCATCACGTCGCCGTCCCGCACGACGTACTCCTTGCCTTCGATGCCCATCTTGCCGGCCGCCTTCACCGCCGCCTCCGTCCCGAGCGCGATGCGATCCTCCCACCAGGTGACCTCGGCCTTGATGAAGCCGCGCTCGAAGTCCGTGTGGATCTTGCCGGCGGCCTGGGGGGCCTTCGTGCCGCGCTGAATGGTCCACGCCCGCACCTCGATCTTGCCAGCGGTGAAGTACGTGATCATGTCGAGCATGCGGTAGCCGGTCGCGATCACCTGGTTCAGGCCCGGCTCGGTCAGCCCCACCGCCTCGAGGTAGTCGGCGCGCTCCTCGTCGGGGAGCTGCATGATCTCCGCCTCGATCTTGGCGCTGATCACCACCACGGGCGCGCCGCTCTTGGCGGCACGCTCGCGCACCTGCGCGACCAGCGGGTCGGCGTCGTCGCCGAGCTGTTCCTCGGAAACATTGCAAACGTAGAAGAGTGGCTTGCTCGTGATCAGCGCGAGCTCCTTGAGCAGGTTGCGGTCGTTGTCCGTGAGGCCCTCGGGATCGAGCGAGCTCGCGAGGCCTCCGCCGTCGAGCAGGGTGATCAGCTTCTCGCAGAAGGCGACCGCGGCCGTCTCCACCCGGTTGCCGCCGCGGGCGGCGCGCTTGCTTCGATCATGTCGCTTCTGGACGGACTCGAGGTCCTTGAGCACCAGCTCGGTTTCGATGGTCTCGATGTCGGCGAGCGGGTCCACGCGGTTGTCGACGTGCAGCACGTTGTCGTCCACGAAACAGCGGACGACGTGGGCGATGGCGTCACAGTCGCGCACGTTGTGCAGGAACGCGTTGCCCTTGCCCTCGCCTTTGGAGGCGCCGCGCACCAGGCCCGCGATGTCGACGAAGTCCACCGTCGCGGCGACGGACTTCTTCGGCTCGACCAGCTCGACGAGCGCGTCGAAGCGGGCGTCGGGCACCGGCACCACACCGACGTTGGGCTCGATGGTGCAGAAGGCGTAGTTCGCCGCCTCAGCCTGCTTCGAGGAGAGGGAGTTGAAGAGGGTGGACTTGCCCACGTTGGGCAGCCCGACGATGCCGACGCTGAGACTCATGCGCGCCCTCTACCGCAGACGAACCCCGTCTGCCATGCACCGGGCGCGCTGGACGTGAGAAGCCGCGCGCACGACTTCCGCATGGCCGCGCCGTTCAGGTCGCGCCGTTCAGGTCGGCTCGGGGCTCCCGGGCAGCGGGCTGACGGCGCGCCACCGCAGCCACTGATCGGCCAGCACGAGCGCCACCATGGCCTCCGCCATCGGGATGAAGCGCGGAAGCAGGCAAGGGTCGTGTCGCCCCTTGGTCTGGATCTCGGCTGCCTCGCCGCGCCGGTTCACGGTCGGTTGGGCTTTCGAGAGAGAGCTGGTGGGTTTGACCGCTGCCCGTAGGAGGATCGGCATTCCCGTCGAGATGCCGCCGAGCATGCCGCCATGGCGGTTGCTCGCCGTTCGGAGCGACGACGGGTCTCCGGGCACGTAGAGGTCGTTGTTCTCCGAGCCGCGCAGTGTCGCGCATCCGAAGCCAACGCCGTACTCCACGCCGAGCACGGCAGGCAGGCTGAAGAGCGCCTTGCCGAGCTCTCCTTTGAGCTTGTCGAAGACGGGCTCGCCGAGCCCGGCGGGCACGCCCGTCGCGACGATCTGTGCGACCCCGCCGATCGAGTCTTGGTTCCGCCGCGCCTCGTCGATGCGCTCGATCATCGCGGCTGCTTTGTCCGGGACGGGGCATCGAACGGGGGTCGCCTCGACGGCCTCGAGCGTCACGGCGGAAGGGTCGTCGACCTCTGCGATGATGTCCCCGACCTGGCTCACCCACGCGAGCACCCGGCCCCCGAAGGCTTCGTGGATGAGCTTCTTCGCGATGGCGCCAGCGGCGACCCGAGAGACGGTCTCGCGCGCGCTCGAGCGACCGCCGCCGCGGTAGTCCCGAAACCCGAACTTGGCGTCGAAGGCGTGATCGGCGTGTCCCGGACGGTAGAGATCCTTGATGGCCGAGTAGTCCCGGGAGCGGGCGTCCGCGTTTCGAACCAACACCGCGATCGGCGTGCCCGTCGTGCGGCCCTCGAAGACGCCGCTCAGAATCTCCGGGGCGTCTGGCTCCTTGCGCTGGGTCACCAGCTTGCTCTGCCCCGGGCGTCGCCGCTCGAGATCTGGAATCAGGTCCTCGACGGAGAGCGGGAGGCCGGCTGGGCAGCCGTCGACGATCACCACGTTTCCAGCGCCGTGAGACTCGCCAGCCGTGGTGACACGAAAGAGGGTGCCGAAGGTGCTTCCCGCCATCGGCGGCATCTTTGCACAGTCGTGCGGCCGAGGCCGATTCCCGCCGTGAACCGACCTGCAGTTCGAGCGAAATCGGTGCGCGAAATGTGCGACAACTCGGGGCATGTCGACGTCAGCGCCCTCCGCCGCCAAGTTCTGCCACTCCTGCACCGCGCCGCTCGGCGGCGACTTCAAAGGCGCTTCAGACCTCTACTGCAAGTACTGCTCGGACGAGACGGGGCAGCTCAAGTCCTACGAAGAGGCCAAGGCCGGCGTCGTACACTGGCTGATGAGCTGGCAGACGGGCGTCGATGAGGCGACCGCGAACGAGCGGGCCGTGCATTTCATGCGAGCGATGCCCGCCTGGGCAGACCACGCCGTGGCGGGTTGAGTGGGCCGGCAGGGCTGGTAGGTTTGCGCGCGTGACTCTTCTACGGCGTGCCCATCTCCCCGAGGCGACCGAGCTGCTGGTGCGCGCGTTCGACGAGGACCCGTACTTTCGCTTCCTGGCCCCGGACACGAAGACGCGCGCACGCCTCGTGGGCGGCGTCATGAGCAGCTACCTGGCGCTGGCCTTGCCCCGCTCGGTCGCCCGCGTGGTGCTCACCGACGAGCAAGAGCTCCGCGGCATCTGTCTGTGGTATCCGCCGGAGGCCTACCCGGCGCCGGCTCACGAGATCGCGCGCGTCTACACCTCGGTCATCGGGCCGGCCCTGCTGAAGCGGCACCTGTCCGCCACGACGATCCTCAACGCGCTGCGCATGGGGCAGCTCCTCGAAGAGGCTCAGCCAGACGGCCCCCACTACTATCTGCAGGTGCTCGGCGTCGACCCTCGATGGCACGGCCGAGGCACCGGCAGCGCCCTGCTGCGCGAGCGACTGGCAGAGGCCGATGCCGCGGGGCTGCCCGCGATGCTGGAGACCACGAAGCCGATGAACGTTCGTCTCTACCGTCGCTACGGCTTCGAGATCGTGCGCACGACGAAGAGCGACTCGAGCCCTCCGGTCTGGACGATGGTGCGGCCCGCTCAGACGACCTGAGGGGCACCGCCCCGCGGCGCGTTTCGCGGCTCCCGAATATGTAGTAGGAGCGGCTCATGAGAATCGAGCCCCACCTCGAAGGCATTGCGGCCCAGGCGATCAAGGACGCGTTGGACGTCGACGCTCCGCCGGTCCTGCGCCCCACCCAAGACGCCAAACACGGCGACTACCAGATCAACGGCGTGCTCGGCCTGGCCAAGCGCCTGAAGAAGAACCCGCGTGAGCTCGCTACCGCTGTGGCGGAGCGCGTCGCCGAGCACGAGGCGATCGCGTCTGCCACAGTCGCCGGGCCGGGCTTCATCAACTTGAGCCTGAGCGAAGCCTGGCTGGGTGAGGTGCTGGGCTCCGCACTCGCCGATCGGGACCGCGACGGCGTGCCTCAGGTGCAAACCCCCGAGACGATCGTCGTGGACTTCTCGAGTCCGAACATCGCCAAGCAGATGCACGTGGGGCACCTGCGCTCGACCATCATCGGCGACTCCATCGTACGCATGCAGCGGTTTGTCGGTCACCGGGTGATCGGCGACAACCACCTGGGCGACTGGGGGACTCAGTTCGGGCTGCTCATCGTCGGCATGCGCGCCTTCGGCTCGGACGAGGCACTGGCCTCGGACCCGATCGTGGAGTTGGAGCGGGTCTATCGGGCGGCGAGCGCCCGGGCCAAAGAAGACGAGGCGTTTGCGGCCGAAGCCAGGGCGGAGCTCGCGAAGCTGCAGAGCGGCGACGCCGAGAACCGCAAGCTCTGGGAGCGCTTCATCGAGGTGAGCAAGGTCAGCCTGAACCTGGTCTACGACCGGCTCGGCGTGACGTTTGACGAGTGGCTCGGAGAGAGCGCCTATCACGACCGGCTGCCCGGCGTGGTCGACGCGCTTTTGGACCAAGAGATCGCGCGCGTCGATCAGGGCGCGGTCTGCGTGTTCTTCGGCGAGCTGGACGCCGTCGAGGGCAAGCTCAAGAAGCAGAAGGTGCCTTTCATCGTCCGCAAGAAGGACGGGGCGTTCCTCTACTCCACGACCGACATCGCCACTGTGCAGCACCGGCGTGACGCCTGGGCCGCGGACCGGGCGATCTACGTCGTGGACCTGCGCCAAGGCGGCCACTTCAAACAGCTCTTCGAGGTCGTGCGCCTGCTCGGGATCGACATGGCCCTCGAGCACGTCGGTTTCGGCATGGTGCTCGGCCAGGGCGGCAAGCCCATCAAGACACGGGACGGCAACGCGCTGACGCTCGCGAGCCTGCTCGACGAGGCGGAGGCGCGCGCCGAGGCGAAGATGTTGGAGCTGGGCGTCGACCCGGAGCTGGCGACGTCGTTGCGCGGCACGGTGGGCATCGGGGCGGTGAAGTACGCGGACCTGATGCAGAACCGGACGAGTGACTACACCTTCGACTGGGACAAGCTGATCGCCGTCGTCGGCAACGCCGGGCCGTACATTCAGTACGCGCACGCGCGCTGCTGCTCGGTGCTGCGGAAGAGCGAAGAGGATCGCGAGCAGTTGTCCGGCCCGGTGACGCTGGTCGACGACTACGAGAAAGCGCTCGCCAAGCGACTTCTGAAGTTCTCGGATGTCGTTCACGCCGCAGCTTCGTCGAACCAGCCCCACTACATCGCCCAGCACCTCTACGACCTGGCCGGCCTCTTTGCGTCTTTCTGGGAGAATTGCCCCGTCCTGGACGCTGACGAGCCACTCCGGTCCAGTCGGCTCGCGCTCGCTGATCTCAGCCGACGGCAGCTGCGCCGCGGCTTGGACCTCTTGGGAATCGAAGCGCCAGAGCGCATGTAGGGGAAACCCCCGCTGCGCGACCCCTGAATTCGATCCACGTTGCATTCGTCGGCGATTCGAGGATCCAACCGCACCCAACCCCAGGATTCTCGGGGGGGCGCCGGCACCTGAGAGCCCGCACTTCGGTGCGGGCTTTGAGGTAAAACTGGCGCCCCTTTCCCGCCGGCCCTACCGCCCTCAGCGGTACTTCTAACGGGCCCCGAGCTTTGCTATGTCCTAGGGATGAAAGCACTGCTTCGCACTCCGCTCGTCCTTCTCAGCGTGCTGGCGCTGACCGGCTGTGGCGATACCCGCGGCGACGCGGACGGATCCGTCGTGGTCGACGAAGACGGCGGAACGCCGATGGGTTCGGACGGCGGGATGATGATGATGGACCGGGACGCCGGCCCGCCACCGCCCGCGAGTGCCCTCGTGGACCCGATGTGCACGGACGGAATGTTCACGGAGGCGCTGCCGGATCCCAGCGCCGATATCTCGGATCTCGCGAGCGCCTACGATGGCTCCGATCCGCGGGCGTTCATCGAGGACATCCTGGCTCGCCGGTACTCGACCGGCGCGTTGTTGGTCGCCAACGGCAATTCGGCGTCGATCGGCGACTGCGTGACCGTGTTTCTGAGGGACGGCAGTACCCCCGAAAGCGTCTACGGCCAGCTCTCCACGATCGTGCACGAGTGTGGCCACTTCTATGATCTCGACGAGGGGTCTTTTGGCAGCAGTGTCTACGTCATCAACGACAGCCCGCTGCGCTTCACCTGCTCCGGGGGCGACACGACTGATCGGGGCGGCAACACCTTCGCGCGCAGCCGAATCCTTGGTGACATGTATCAGCCGTCGCGACCGGCCGGACGCGGCGGCGACTTCTACGCAGAGATCTATCTCGATGGAGACCCGGACGACGCGATGTTCGACGGGGGAGACCAGGGCTTCAACTCGCTGCTCGAGGAGACGACCCAGTACGTGAACTCGCTCGCCGTCAGCTATGCGTTCACCAACGAGGTGAACACCGGTGGCGCGTCGTCGCAGCGCGACGGAATCCTGACCTTTCTTTGGTACGTCATGCGGTATCTGCGCATGGCTCGCCTCGAGTACGCATCTGCCTACGAGCACATCGTCAACGGCGATGGGGGGTGCTTTCGCGACGCGATCCTGACGGTCTGGGGGCGCGCATGGCTCTACCTGCAGACGACCGTCGGGATGTCGCACCTCGGCATCGACGACGCCGAGATCATGGCGCTGGTCGAGGACCCCGAACTGCTCTCGGAGATCCAGCGGCTGCGCGAGGCGTCCGGATGCGCGGCGCCCTGATTCTTGGGGCGCTGGTCGCTCTGATCTCGGGCTGCGGTCCGAGTGCTTCGGAGGAAAGAAGAGTGAGCTCCACATCCCCTTCCAGCGCGGGCGCGGAAGCCAGCCAGGCTCCGCGACCCGAAGACGTGCCCCAAGTGGGCGCGGTGCAGGTGGGGCTCGCGGGCGCCGATCAGGCGGACGTCGTGCGCTACCTGATGGTGCGCAGCGCGTACGCCCCGCGGCTCTCGCCCGACGGCTCGAGGCTCGTCTACCGGACCTCCGTGACCGGCGCTTCGCAGATCTGGAGCGTCGACCTCGGCGCGGACCGAGCGAGCGCCGCCCCTGAGCAGCACACGTTCGGCGAGCCGATCACCTTTCACGCGTATTCGCCCGCCGGTGACCAGATCCTCTACGGCACGGACCGCGGCGGCAACGAGCGCGAGGGCTTCTATCTGATGAGCCCCGACGGCTCACGTGAGCGTGAGCTGCTCGCTCCGTCAGATGTCTTCCGCAGCTTCGGCGGCTTCTCGCGCGACGGACGCCGAATCGCGTACGCGACCACGGAGCGCGGAGGGGCGGCCTTCGATATCCACGTGATGGACGTGGCGTCGGGCGACGATCGGCTGGTGTTCGAGGGGCGGCTGGGCCTCTACGTCGCCGCCTGGCGTCCGGACGGGGGAGCCCTGGTGCTCGGCGAGACCCGCGGAGAGGACGCCAACGATCTTCATCTCTTGGACCTCGAGACCGGCGAGCTGACGACGCTCTTCGCTCCTGCAGATGATCCGAGTACCTATGACTCGATCGAGTGGCTGCCCGATGGGAGCGGCTTCTACATGGTCTGCGACCAGGGCCGAGACTACGCGGGGCTCGCGTTTGTCGACGCCGCCGGTCAGCTGCGTTGGGATCACACGCCGGAGCGTGACGTCGAGGACGTGGCGCTCTCTCCAGATGGATCGGTGCTGGTGTGGACCGAGAACGACGGCGGTTTCTCTCGGCTCATGGCGCGCCCCTTGGTCGCCGGCGGCGAGCTCGCCGTGCCCACGGACCTTCCGCGGGGCGTGTACTCCATCGGCTTCGCGGAGCACACCGCGGCGCTGGCGATCACGGTACGCAGTCCGACGGTGCCGGGCGACATTTGGCTCTGGGATCTGAGCCGAGGAACGACCCGCCGCGTCACGCGTTCGACGCTGGCGGGGCTCGACCCGAGCTCCCTGGTCGAGCCGACCCACGAGACGTTCGCTGCGCACGATGGCGTGACGCTGCGGGGACTCCTCTATCTGCCGCCGGGCGTCGAGCGCCCGCCGGTGGTGATCGACATCCACGGCGGGCCGACCGCGCAGGCGCGGCCAATGTTCTCGGGCGTGCAACAATATTTGCTGGCGCGAGGCGTCGCGATCTTCGATCTCAACTTCCGGGGATCCACCGGCTACGGGAAGGCGTTTGCTCGGCTCGACAACGGGCGGCTTCGGCCCAACGCGGTTCGCGACATGGAGGACACGCTGCGCTGGCTGGGCGAGGACGGGCGGGTCGACGCCTCCCGCGCCGCGGTGATGGGCGGGAGCTACGGTGGGTACATGGCCTTCGCTGCCCTGGTCACCTTCCCCACCGCGTTTCGTGGGGCGGTCTCGTTTGTCGGCGTCAGCAACTGGGTCACCGCCCTCGAAGGGGCGTCGCCCGAGCTGCGCGCTTCGGACCGTCTCGAATACGGCGACATCGAAGACCCCGACGACCGGGCGTTCTTCGAGCAGCTCTCGCCGATCACGCACATCGGCAACATTCAGCGGCCCCTCTTCGTGTCCCACGGCGCCAATGACCCGCGCGATCCCGTCAGCGAGTCCGACCGTTTTGTCGTCGCGGCGCGCGAGCAGGGCGTGGACGTCGAGTATGTGCGGTTCCAGGACGAGGGGCACGGCGTCCGGCACCTGCGCAACCGCGTGCACCTCTACCGCCGGGTGGCTGCGTTCCTCGAGGCGCTTCTGGACTGAGCCGCGGTTCCGGAGAGCGCACGCAGGTCCAACTCGACGAGTCGGTGGCGGTTCTCGTCGAGGGTGATCTGACCGTAGACGTGCTCCACGTCATCGACGACTTGACGGTGCACTCGGCTGAGGGTCCCTCCGAGCTCCGCCGCGCCGAGGCTCACGCGCGTGTGGTTCTCGAAGTCGAGCAAGAGCACTTCGGCGTCGTGAGCGCTGAGGACCCGCGGGCCCTCGAGGACCTCGAGGATGCTGTGCCGGCTCGGGAGCGTCGTCTCAGCGAGCACGGCTCCGTCTCTGCGACGGATGAGCAGCAGACGCGCTTCCCGGACGGGCCCCAGCGCGGGTGGGTCGAGACGGAGCAGGAGCGTGTCCGGCCGGCCGGGCACGGGGGTCAGCGGCTCGCCGTGCGCCCACCCCGGCCAGCACGCGGTCCGGGTGGCGGTCCCGGTGTCTCGCGCCACCGTCTGCAAGCAAGCCTCGAAACCTCCCGGCCCCTCCACCACGGGCTCGAAGGTGACGACGTCCAACGTGTCTACGTCGCGCCAGCGGGGCATCGACGGGTTCACCATCTCGATCATCGACCAGGCGCCGCTCCGAGCATCGACCACGCAGAGTCCGCTCCGAGAGGTGCCGGTGGAGTAGTCCGCGCACCCGAGCGCGACGTGACGGTTGTCGTCGGAGAAGCTCGGGCTGGGGTGGTTGACGAACACGTGGTCGGGGAGGAGCCAGCGCTCTCTCCGCCCGAACCGGTTGGCGACGAGCAGGCCGTTTCGTCCCGGCGCGCGCGTGACGATCCGGCGACCGTCGGGCGAGACCGCGAAGTCCTCGTCCCCCCAATAGTCAGCTCCGAGCTGGTGAACGACACGACCGAGGATGCTGACGTCGTCCCGGAACTCGCCCGAGAAGCGCTCGATACCGTCCTCGTCGCTGCCCGCGACGTGAACGCCGTACTCGCCCGTGACGCGGTTGGTGAGCGAATGCGCTCGGTAGTCGACGATGTCGATCCGCTCCCGCGCGATCCCACTCCGAGCTCCGTAGATTCCGTCGGTGAGGACAAACACCGCGCGGTGCGATTCGGCGTGAACGCCAGCGAGCGTGACGGTCCGCAGTGCCCAGTTCCAGCCCTCGGGCCTCGGCCCTGCCCGATACGTGTGCAGGACGCGAATCCCCGGGACGACAGCCGGCAGGGTCTGGAACGGGTAGGCCTCAGAGGAGTGGCTCGGTCCATCGAGGCGTGCCGTGTCGGAGAGCACCTCGAGAGCCGCCACCGATGGAGCGGAGAGACGCGGCGCCACGGCCGCTGGTTGCGGCGTCGCGGGTTGGGGCCTGGGCGTCGAGGCGCAGCCCAGCCCGAGGAACGCAAAGAAGAAGAGAGCGCGCGATGTCATGGCTCCAGGACGACGGCTGGAGCGTGGCCCGAGATTCCGGGCGCTGGAACTTACGGTGCGGCCCAGAAGTCGCCGAAGAGCGGCACGGCTCGGAGCGCGATCTCCGGGCAGCTCACGTTCCCGTTGCCGTCGTAGTCTTCGATCGCCCCGGCGCGCAGCGCGGTGAAGCGGCTGCCCTCCAAGAGCTCGATCTCGAGGGACGCCGCCGCGTTCAAGCAACGGTCGCTGACCCCGAGCACGCTCTGGTCGAGGGTTGGCACAACGCCTCCCTCGATCCGGTCCAGGTCGTCGATGACAGCGCTCATCTCCACGGTCGCGCGCAGGGCCAGGTAGAGTTCGCCCGGCGTGCGGCAGAGCACGGTGTCCGCCGCGACCGTGACCCCTGGCTGCCCGTCCTCGTCTTGATCGAGTGCCGTCTCGGGCATCTCGGTGGTGGGCAGCGGATCCCCCTCTGGGTCCGCGAGATCAGCCCCGAGCAGAACGACCGAGCGCGGCGTGGTCACCGTCGCCCCGATGGGCTCGGGCGCGCTGAGGAAGGGTCCTTCTTCCTCGATGGCGATTCCCCGCAGCACCGTCTCGAGCCGAGGGGGGATGCTCAGCGTCGCGACCGAAGGCACGGAGGGAAGCGCGAAGCGACAAGGCGTGATCTTCATTCGGAGCGTCTCATCGCGCTGCAGAATACGCATCCGATAGAGCTGTCGAGTCTCGACCTCCACCACGGCCCGCGCCGGGATCGTCACCTCGACGGCAAACACGCCGCTGAGGGGACCGGCCCCCGCGACATCCCAGTCTTCGAGCGGCTCGTCCGGGATCTCCGGCGGTCCGGCGTCCGAGAGCCCCGCGTCGGTCCCCGCGTCATCGCAGCCCATCTCGCAGCCCTCGGGGCGCTCGAAGGCATAATCGGCGCCGCTCGGTCCACAGGCGATCAGGCAGAGGCTCAAGACGGTCGAGATCCTCACCACGCCGTCTCCACGGTCAGCTGTACGCTCGGCACCAGACCACCATAGCGGTAGCCCGGCGATCCGGGGTTGGCCGCCAGCGCGGCGTCAGAGCGGAAGCGTCGCCCGTTCTTGATCTCCTCCCGATCCTCGAGCACCGCGAGGCGGCCCGCGAGACTGACCGTGAAGGGCACGTCCTCACCGTCGACGAGGGTGTCGAGATCAGCCTCGAGGCCGAAGCCGATGTGGTGGGTGTCGTTGCTCAGTAGGTTGGTGGGCCCTCCGAAGTCGTTGAACGGCGAGCGCGCGTAGCGGTAGCCGACCATCAGGTCGAGACCCGGATGCGCGCTGATCCGAACGCCGCCCGCGGGCACGAGCGTGTCTCCGAAGCGGCCCTCGAGGGACCGCCAGGTGGGGCTGACCGCCTCGCTCCAGAGCGCCCAGGTCAGCTCGGCGCTCACTTCGACCCTTTCGTGGAGGCGCCAGGCCACCGACCACGCGAGTTCGTGCGGGCGGTAGACGTGGGTGAAGCGGTGGATGAAGCCGATGTCCCCAACGCCCTCGAGGCCCTGGAGCCGAGCCCAACCCCAGTCGTCCGAGTAGAGGCGTCCCCGCCACGCGAAGGCGAACCGAAGCTCCGGAACCGGCGCGACGAGCAAGCCGAGGATGGGGCTGGCGCGGCCGTAGATGGACGCGTCGATGCCGAGCCGCGTGCCCGCCTCCACGCGCTCTTCTCCGGTCGCCGGATCGATGACGCGCCGGAGGTCGGTCGCGGCGCCGGTGATGAACGCTTCCTCGTCGAACGTGATCCGAACGCCGGCCCCGACGCTGAGCCAATCGGCGATCCGAAAGGCCAGTGAAGCATGCAAGGACACATGCGAAGTACGGTCGCCGAGCTGGAGCCATGAGAGCGCGTCATCGGGACCGATCCTGGAGCGGACCAGCCCGTCCATCGGGGCGTAGAAAGCGAAGCCGAGCATCAGCCCTGGCACCCCGAGCCCGGAGCCGATGTCGAAGCGACCGCCCAAGGTGAGGGCGGTGGTGTTCAGCGGCGGTCCAACTTCGAGCGTGCGACCGGGGTCGAGGCTCTCGGTCCACACACTCGGCACCCCGACGACGAAGCCGACCGAGAGCTCGCCGAGGCCCTCTTCGTCTCCGGGGACGATCAGCGCGGCGGGGTTGTACGCGCTGGCGGCGAAGTCTCCGCCGGTGGCGCTGACCGCGCCGCCCAGCGCGGCCGAGCGTGCGTTCAGGCCGAGGTCGTTCTCCACGTCGGCGAGCGCCGGTGTCGCATGCAGCGCGATGCCGGTGAGCAACGCCAGTGGCAGTGGCAGCGTGCGCCTCACGGTTGCGGCTCCGGGCGCATGGGATCGCCGAGCGGGAAGGTCAGGCTGAGGAGGATTTGCTCGAAGCTGCCCCGAGAAGAGAAGCCGGGGTAGCCGAGGTTGTCGATCGTGCCGACCAGGGCGCCGGGGTCCTTGGTCGCTGTCTGCTCGTGCATGATGTGAAAGCGCGCCGCCAGGTCGATGCGCAGCGCGAAGGAGACGAGGGCTTCGAGATCCAGGCCGAGTCCAAACGCGAGCTCGTGACGGTGGGCGTCGAGCAGATTGTGCCGACCGGACTGCTCGGGCGCGGGCGACGGCAGGAAGGCGTAGCCGAGGCGCGCTCGGAGAGCTCGGTGCGCGGTCCACTCGACGCCGGCTCGGAGATCGACGACGTCCGAGAAGCCCGGCTCCGGCGCCTCGTCGTGGATGGTTCGGAACTCCGACCAGCGCGCCCAGGTGGCATCGAGCGAGATGGAGACGTTGGGGACCGGCCAAACGGCGACGCCGAGCGCGAGCTCCATCGGAGCGATGATCGAGTTGAAGTTGTATTCGTCGGCGACTCGGATGGCCCCGGCGCGAACGTCGAACGTGCCCGAGGCCCGGGTGCTGCCGCCTTGGCGCCACACGAGACCCACCGCGACCTCGTCGATCGGCTGGTACCTGACGCCAGCGATCAGGGCGGGCTCGAGCCTGAGGTCCCGGTCCTGGCTGATGAACACGCCCTCATCGACAGTCTCGCCCCGGTTGGCGTCGAATCCGACAGCGGTCGGCGCGAGCAGGCTCGGCATCACCGTGACGGCGGCGCCGATGTTGATTCGATAGGGGAGCTCGACCGAGAGGGCGAAGGTCGCGGCGGTGCGCTCGGTTCGGTCGCCGTAGTAGAAGGCGTACGGCTCGTCGCGCCGAACCGGGGCGTTGACCCCGATGATCGTGCGGCCCGGCAGCTGAACGCTGGCGGCGAGGTGCACGCGGTGCAGCCAGTTCGGGCCCGGCAGCGGGGACGCGATCGACAATCCGTAGCCCGTGACGGCGCGGTCGCTCGAGGCGCCCAACTCCCCCGTGCGGGCGAAGCGATACCGACTCAGTCCCGCATGCCCGAGCAGCACCAGCGTCGGGCGGTCGAGGTCGGCGACCCCGGCCGGGTTGAAGAAGATCGCGCTCGTGTCTCCCGGCCGAGCGACGACGCTGTCGGCCAGCGAGGCCGCTCGCGCCGACTCTCCGAAGAGCGCTCCGCTGTCAGCTGCGGCCGAGCTGACGTGTGACCACGCCGTCACGAGCGCTAGCGCGGCCGTCAGGGTGCGCATTCGTCGATTCCGAGGGTCCTGACGCTGGTGGCCTCCCCGCCGTCAGCGTTCATCACGGTCAAGGTCACATGCATGGGGCGGTCTCCGAGGGTGGTCACGGAGAGGGCGGGGCTCAGCGTCGATCCGTCGATGACCGCGTGCTCGGGTCCGTCGATCTGCCAGGTGAACTCCAGTGGCGGCGCGCCGGGGTCGGGGGGCGAGGGCACGAGCGAGATGCCGGAGGCGGAACGTGAACCGCTGATCTGGATGATCGTTGCGTGGCCATCATCACGGCAGATCGATGTGGGCGTCAGCTCGATGAGGGCGGTCGGCGGCGCCGGCGGAGGCCCCGCACAAGCGCAACTGAAGAGCACCATCAGTACGAGGCCACGCACGGGCGAAGGGTAACCGCGCTGTGTCGGGAACCACGAGTTCGTGCATGTACGATGGTCTCGTGCAGAGCATGAAGAGAGCTTGGTTTGGGGCGGGCGCGGTGGTGACGGGCCTCGGCCTGGCCGCCTGCAGCGGCGGACTGGCGGCGGACGCTGGCCCCTACGACGCGGGAATCGACGGGCGGGTGTCCATGCAGATGGACGGGATGATGCCCCCGCCCATGGACGGGATGATGCCCCCGCCTCTGGACGGGATGATGCCCCCGCCCATGGACGGGATGATGCCGCCGCCTCTGGACGGGATGATGCCCCCGCCCATGGACGGGATGATGCCGCCGCCTCTGGACGGGATGATGCCCCCGCCCATGGACGGGATGATGCCGCCGCCCATGGACGGGATGATGCCGCCGCCCATGGAC
>Ga0114933_10003769_pt1 | contig 14549 bp, 15 predicted proteins | sample 4SBtaG_FD_89691 | JGI IMG/M metagenome (GOLD analysis project Ga0114933, IMG submission 89691) | Deep subsurface microbial communities from Kolumbo volcano to uncover new lineages of life (NeLLi) - 4SBTROV12_W25 metaG | ecosystem: Environmental > Aquatic > Marine > Volcanic | place: Kolumbo...
ATGGCCTATTGGAGGAGGGTTGGGACTTGTGGACCCAAAACAAGCAATAGCCACCGTACACGCTGCCATAGACTTGGGAATAAATTTTATCGATACAGCGGAAGGCTATCAGACCAGTGAATCAGTGCTTGGAGAAGCTTTGAAAGGAAAGCGAGAATCCGTCGTAATAGCCTCCAAATTATCAGGCTCTGATCACTCTGAGAGCCATATCACAGATGCAATTGAAAGCAGTCTGAAAGCGTTAAACGTGGACTATATTGACCTATATCAACTTCATAGCCCACAACCTCAATGGCCAATCCAGGAAACGATGGACACCCTTATTCGGTTAAAAAGCCAAGGAAAGATACGCCACATAGGTTTATCCAATTACAGCCCTAGCCAAACAAAAGAAGCAATGCAATTCGGCGAGATTGTGAGTTCGCAACCTCGATACAACATGCTCTTTACCCAAGAGAAAGAAACATTAAAATTCTGCAACGATAACGATATAGGAGTTATTCCTCACTCAGTTCTGGCCAAAGGACTACTCGGCGGAAAATACAGTCCCGGACATGAATTCGCTCCTGACGACGAAAGAAGATTATTCAATTTCTTTAAAGGACAACTCTTTGAAACCATATATGAGGTTACGGAGAAGCTGAAAATATGGGCTATAGACAGAGAGAGAGACCTAATACAACTAGCTATTGCTTGGGCAATCGCAAATCCCGCAGTAACATCCGCAATTGTCGGGATGAAATCAGTTAGTCAAGTAGAAAACGCGGCTAAAGCTGCCACATGGAAACTGACTCATGAGGACTTATTGGATGTTGATAACATCATAGGAGACCTTCGACCCCTGTGGATTAAGGACAAGGTAACATGATCCTATTCCCCAGATATTTTCTCCCCACCCAATCTCAAGTCAATAACAATATACAAGAAATTCGTATGATAAAATCTAAAGGTTTCGAGATTTTTATCTGAAACATGCAAATATAAAAACAAACTAACACTTCTTAGAAGATATATATAGGACATTGATCAGATGGAAGGTCTGGCTATAGCAACAGACAAAAGAGAAATTACCGGTAAGAAAGTCGCCACCTTAAGACGGAGCGGAATCACTCCTATACACTTGTATGGCAATGGTATCGAATCCCAATCTTTACAGTGTGACACTGCCACAGTAAACAAAGTTGTACTACAGGCTGGTACTAACATACCTGTGACAGTTACCGTAGCTGGAAATCCGGAAGAAAATGTTTGCTTCGTAAGAGAAGTACAATACCACCCGGTTACAGACAGGTTGATCCACGTGGACTTCATGAAAGTGGATGTCACAAGATCCGTGCGGGCTGAGGTACCTATTATCATATCTGGGTTGTCACCAGCAGTAAGAAATATGGGTGGCACACTACTGCAACCCCTTCAGTCAGTTACAGTAGAAGCACTCCCAATGGATATACCTCCCATGTTTTCATTAAACGCAGATCTTCTAATCGACTTTGATACAAATTTTTATGTAAGCGACCTTGAAGCTCCAGAGAACATAACTATCGTTAACGACGAAGAGGACCTAGTCGCGGGTGTGGTGGCACCAAGAATTGAGAGGGAAGTTAGCCTCGATGGAGATGGTGGAGAGGAACCGGAAGAAGATACGGATTCCGAAGATGGACAAGCAGAGGAAGGTGGAGATGGATCTACCGACTCAGACAGTTCGCAAGGTGATAGTGGGGATAGTTAGATAGCAAAAAGAGTCAGACTAATAAAAGCTGTTGATCTGTAATAAGAAAACCCAGCTGATCACACTGCAGATTCTGTCCTAACAATCAACCACTACGTATTAAAACTTATTTGATTATAGAATAATCACATGTGTGGCAGATTTACCCTATACACAGACCTCAAAGTCCTCGCGGAAAGATTTTTGTTTGATCTATCCGATCTCCGTGATCAGGGTGGCTTCAATCCAAGCTATAACATTTCCCCAACTCAGCAGGTTCTGGTCGTAACCCAAAAACCAAATACGAATGAAAATAAAGTCGCAATAATGACATGGGGACTTCCCTCCTCCTGGAGTAGAGCACAAAAAGGCTCACAACCTATTATCAATGCCCGAAGTGAAACAGTCTCCCAAAAACCAAGTTTTCGATACTCCTTCAATAGTAGGAGATGTTTGATATTGGCAGACGGATTCTATGAATGGAAAACCACCTCAGCCGGTAAACGCCCAGTTCACATACAACTTAAAGAATCGAAACCTTTTGCTTTTGCTGGAATATGGGAACCAGGCAGAGATAATTCAGGAAATTACGATCCACAACTAATGAGCTTTTGCACCATTCTCACCACTCAGGCTAACATGTTTATGTCCCCCATTCACAATAGAATGCCCGTTATACTCAAACGACATAACGAGCAAAAATGGACGGACCAAGACCCCACTAAACGTACAGAACTAAGTGAAATCATCTCTCCCATTTCAGACAAATATATGAAGTCATGGGATGTTTCTCAGTTTGTTAACTCACCGCGCAACAATAGCCCTATTTGCATAAAAGAGGAGTTGAGACTTTTATAGGAAGTTGCCAACAGTAGTTTCCCAAATTATCCTTGACCTATAGTTTAATAAAATTTAAAAAGCTTGAAAGTAATGCAAAGCTACATAAAGGACGTTAAAAATGGCACAGATTTCCTATAACGGGCCAGCCCATATACCTGGTGTTGAGGAAGGCGTAGACATAACCGCCACAATAGATGACTCTACTAAAACTGTCACGCTTGAATTTGATCGGGAGCTTGCCGGGTCTTCGACCTGGCAAGGAAATTCTGTAGAAATAAACGAGAGACTTAAATACAGTGAAATCGTATTCAAAACTACAAATCTCCCCCTCGACACTATTGACCTTGTATGGAAATTTAATGCGTCCAAAATAGATGACAGTCTGGCGGCCGTCATAGTGCCACAAGCCAATAAACTAAGAGTTTCGGGCGAAAAAGGATTTGTGCTTACAAAGTAGAGGTGCTAGGAATCATTTACTGGTAGATTAGTTTACCGACCTTACCGGTACGTTTCTAAAAGTTTTCCCCATCCAGTTCTCATGGCCTCATCGACCTTTTTTCTTCCCTTAAATCTATACCAGTAATCGTTATGATACAGATTGGAAGCAAGATAGGCCCAGGGGGCTATAGGTGACCTTAAAAGAATGTTTTCCAGTGGTTTTAATGGACCCCAGTAGATCATCTTTTGTCCTTTACTGGCAAATGTATTTCCACTCTTAAATCCCCAATCAACGTCAGAAATATCCTCACCTTTTACATCGATTCTAGATATATCCCCACACCCAAGACCTTCTTCATGAGCTAACCGGATAAATTCGATAGACATGGGGTCAAATCCCATCATACTTGCTGAAACAGCGTCCACTGCAACCTGGTCAGCCCCGGCCAAAATAACATTTTTTTCATGCCATTCCATGGCCCTAGGACCCGCCCCTGAACCAGCGAAGGTACCATCAGTTACAGCAAATATTCCAGGATGAATTTGCTTCTGGATCCTCAGTAAATCCACCAAAGTTTCATGAATTACAGAATGTGTCCAATGCCTCTGAAAATTCAACAACCCCCCAAAGGCATTTTTCATAGCCCCAGTTATAGTAGTGAACACATGAGTTTTCATAGTTGGTAAATGAACAACATTTTTGCCGATTAACACTTCAGGTATATAAATGCCTTGCTTATATATCTTATCTAGAACAAGGTATTTTTCTGTGGATTCAAACGGTATCCATTTCTGTTCTTCTAAGTGAATCGCACTAAGATCATGTAAGTCCTCTACAAACTTATGACCATTCTTGACTTGTCCCTCTTTTGCATCCACAACAACGGTCCCGTTATGGGTAGGAATAATATTTTGATATCCATCCTCAGCCAAGGCTCTTATAACACCATCGAGCTGCCAAGGAGAAGTGGAACACGCAGGGTAGTAATGCTGCCATGAAATATTAATCTTAAGCAGCGTGGCCAGATCATGCTGAAGGACAGACGTATATCCTCCGAGATTCATGGCAACCTTTATGTCATTCAGAACCGTCTCCGGAGACGTCCGGACAACAGCAACCACAGGATTACTTTGGATCTCTGTGCTATCTGGAGAGCTAACGGGTCTAGATTCCCCGTCGAGAAGATCAACTGCGGAGTCATCCACCATCTAGGATTCTACATCCAGATAATCCTTAAGTTTTTTTGACCGGTTTGGATGTCTGAGCTTACGCAAGGCCTTGGCTTCTATTTGCCGAATCCTCTCACGTGTTACTCCAAAATCTTTTCCTACCTCTTCCAAGGTACGACTTCTACCATCTTCCAAGCCAAATCTTAATTCCAAAACTCTCGCTTCTCTATCATTTAGGGTATGAAGGACATCAGTCACCTGCTCCCTCAAAAGTTGATAGGAAGCAGCTTCCACCGGGGCTAAAGCTGTTGTATCAGGTATGAAATCACCTAAATGGCTATCCTCTTCCTCACCGATTGGAGTCTCCAACGACACAGGCTCCTGGGAAATTTTTAGTATCTCCCTCACCTTTTCTGGGCTGATCTCCATTTCCTTACCAATTTCCTCACTGGTCGGTTCTCGTCCATACTCCTGAACTAACCGACGAGTAACACGAAGAAGCTTGTTAATAGTCTCTACCATGTGGACTGGTATTCTTATGGTCCTAGCCTGATCAGCTATTGCACGTGTAATAGCCTGGCGAATCCACCAAGTTGCGTAGGTACTGAATTTATATCCTTTTCTGTAATCGAACTTTTCAACAGCTCGTATAAGGCCAATATTTCCTTCCTGGATAAGGTCTAAGAGAGACATCCCCCTTCCAATATATTTTTTTGCAACACTGACCACCAAACGAAGATTGGCTTCCGATAGATGCTGCTGAGCCTCATCACCTCGATCTCGTTGTCTCTGAATATGCTGATGATACAGAAGCTGATATGGCTCCATCTTATCTAAAACTTCGCCTCCATCGAGCAGTTCATTTAGCTCCGTAATTTTCACTCTGGGATCAACGGATCTAACAACATCTTCTGGCATAATCCGAGTATTTATAGAAGCCTGCTTTATCATCTCCTTCAATTCATCCATTTCTGGTGGATCTTGGTCAGTTAATTCTGAATAAATAGCAGAAACCTGTTCAAGTAACTCATCTTGAAATATTCCATCTATCGCTTCACGTATATCAGGATTGACACCTGGCATTAAATCAGACAGGGTACCGTCAAATGGCACTTCTTTTGCATTCAAAATAGCAGTAATAATGTCCGAACTATCGGCCACAACCCGAAGCATATGAAGGGCTACTGCCTGAGGCTTAGGACTATCACCCTCACCATCAGAAAGTTCGTCATCAAGCCTCTCCACATAACGTTTCGCCTCAAATTTTCTGGCCAGTTCCCTTTCCTCCGGCGCTTTAAGAAGATCAACTCTTCCTATTTCACGGAGATACATACGTACAGGATCATCTATTACGTCTGGAGTTCCAATTTCCTTTTCCCACTCGCGGGTGGCTTTAGCCTTTATCTCCTCCAGACTCGGAGGAGAATCGTCATTATCATCTAGCTCATCTTCGTCATCTCTGCCAACCGGCCTAGACATTCCAAGCTCAACCACACCTGAATCTTCTTCATCTTCTTCATCTTCTTCAATTTCAACGGCTTCATTATCAGTTTCACTATCATCAGCACGGTAGCCATCTTCTTTCTGACGGCTACTACTGATTGCACCGTCCAGCAGCTCAGATTCTCCACCCAAACTCAATTTAGCATTATCCTGGTCCATTTAGACTAACTCCCTTTTCTTCCAACCCTCACTAACAGAATCCATCACATCACTACGAACAGTAGTGTTTCCTATTTTACCAAATCTCGTATATCTATTTACTGTATCTGAGTGGATTCTCAGTTTCCATTATCTGTTTATTAATACTATTTAGGGTTTCATTATCTTTATCGGAAGGTGGAGTCTCTACTCCATCCCTAGCGGTAACAATACTATGCGCCTGTAATTTAAGTTGGTTTCTAATAACCCTTCTAGCTCGATAATCCAAATCCATCTGGGCCTCAGCTAGAGTCATAGGAGGAAGCGAATTTTTCGTAAGTTGCTGATATCTTACCTTCAATATACCGTCTAACTTGGCCTCAAACTCTTCTTTTTCTTTTAAGTCTACTGACATCCAAAGACTGTAGAGTTCTTTATCTTCCGTACGGTCAAAGAAATCCGCCTCAATATTCATATCCGACACGGTCGTCCGAAGATCAGGCCTAGAAACGATTAGCCTCAAAAGATGATCATCTACACCTAAAGGCCTTTTCGAAAATATACTCTTAGATTCAACAATACCATTACGTGCCTTGTCTTCAGATTCATACGTATTTACCAAAGACCCTTCGATCCGGCTATCTATAGAATCATTTGAATCCTTATGTCCTCTAGGTGTTCTAAAGGGGGTTTTCTGCAGAGCTATTCTAACCGTCTCTGGGGACGCATCGAGGACTTTCGCAAGGACCGCAACATAGTCATCTCTATCAAACGGACTCATAGTCCGTAGAAGAGGAGCTAAAGCACCTACTACTCTCTCTTTCCCACCCAAAGACTGAATATCAAATTTTTCTACCAGCACGGGAATTAAATAATCCATAACAGGCAAGGCGGACTCTAGTACCTTTGACCAATCACCTTCACCAGACCTCATAAATTCATCCGGATCCTTGCCCTCTGGCAACGATAGCACCTTCAGCTTAATAGGGTTGTAGGCGAACATATCACGATTTCTGGTCCTTGCCCTATCTTCAAATATCTTCCATGAGGTCTCCAGACTTCTCAAGGTTGCCTCTTTTCCAGCCGAGTCCTGATCTAGTGCAAGGACATATGAAGACGCAATATTTCGAAGCTGTTGGACTTGCTCAGGAGTAAGAGCTGTTCCCATGGATGCGACAACATTTTTATAACCAAACTGATGAGCGGCAATTACATCCATATAACCTTCAACAATAACGCCCTCGTTGGAACTTCGAATAGCCTCCCTCGATAAATGAAAACCGTACAACGTTCTTCTTTTATCAAAAACAGAGGTTGCCGCCGTATTAATATACTTTGGCATCGCATCATCCAGAGCTCTAGCTCCAAACCCAACAACCCTGCCTTGACGATCGTGAATTGGAAACATAAGTCGTCCCCAGAAAAAATCTCTCGTTACGCCATCTTCCGATTCCGTTAGAAGTCCACATTCCACTGCCTTACCAAGATCAACACCATGAAAAGACAAGTGCGTTTTCAGGGAATCTCGACCACGTGGGCTATAACCAAGGCCAAATTTATCACCAATCTCAGAAGAAACACCCCGTTTGTCCAAATACGCCCGTGCAACGGATCCTTCAGGAGAAACAAGTGCTTCTTGGTAAAAATTGGAAGCTATATTATTTATTTCAAACTGTAGATTTGTGTTCCCAGTATCTCTTCCTGAATCTATATCTACCCCTGCACGCTGGGCTAAAAGTCCAAGGGCTTCACCAAACTCTATTTGGTCGACCTTCATCAAGAAATTGAATACATCTCCGCCTTCAGAACACTGACCGAAACAACGCCAAGACTGTCTACTGGGATCTACAATAAATGAAGGGGTCTTTTCGTTGTGAAAGGGACAGTTAGCTTTGTAATTGCGTCCTGCTTTCTGAAGTTGCACGCGCTCTGAAATAATCTCAACAATATCTAATCTTGATTTTATTTCATCAGTATCAGCCAACTACACTACTCTCGTCTAAGAAGGATTCTGATCATCTGCACTATATGAGCGTTGAGCTATACGCTCGATTGGGTCCTTGACACTTTGAATATGCCAAGCCATGTGTTCAAGCTCCGAACATAAATCGGCCAAACAGTCACCGAACTTATTCCAAGTATCATCTTGGGCAATTTCAATGTCCAGAAAATCTCCAAGCCGCTCTGTGAATACTAGTTGTGAACTCCATAAATCACCTAAATCAGTACAGAGTTTTGCCAGATCCTCATCATAATTTTCCTCGAGGCCTTGCTCTTTAAACTTCACTAAAATCTGATGCGCCATCGAAGATTTCTGCCTTGCCTGGGCAAGATTGGGTATAGGAAATGGTCTGTCTCCAGCCGGCATTGTAAAACTCCCTCTTTCTATATTCCAACCTGATTCCAACCTGAAGATAACTACTCTTCAGCTAGGACTGCACATCTACTGCTCCGTAATGAGTTATGTAATGGACCCAAGTCTCCCGAATCGACTCAAGAATACTCCTCTGGGAATATTCTCCCATCTGATTGATTCGTTCAAATGAGCTCTTCCAGATTTCATCTACCTCTTTTTTCCAAGGAGCAAACTCCAGTCCATGAGGGTCACGTTGCATTGCCTCTAAGTGTTCTTCTATTCGCGCAACATTATTTTGAACTATTCTTGAATAGAGTGCGTCCCGATGATCTGAATGAATTTCCTGAGAATCGTTTGATATAGGACTCATTCCCAGATTATAGCAGGGAGCAAATCATCTGAATTATCATCAAAATGGACTCTGTAATATTTAAAGAGTTCTTCCTTTGAAAACGTGAGCTATTCCTGGTGAAACAGATTCCGCAACTCTTATGGCATACTGGTCCGTCATGCCTGAAATATAGTCTTTGACGGCATCATCAAAAGTTTCACTTCGAATCTGAAAATCTTCTGGGATTAGATGTTTCTTCTGATGATAGTGTCCAAATAGTAAAACGATTATCTTCCTAGCAGTGGTTCCTTCTTCCCCTTTATCTTCTGGCACATACACATTCTGGAACATGAATTCCCGGAGAGTATAAACGGCATCTCTTAAGTCCACACCCATCTTAATTTCTGGGGCGATGTCCAAACCTACGGAGTCCATAGCCTCCTGAGAGGTGGTTACTATGTCATTAACCATGGTGTTGATACGCTGAGAGTGCCTTTCCCCTAGAATTTCCTGTATGTATCGCGGAATCGAAGTCTCCGTGAGAACCCCTGCCCTGAAAGCATCTAGTAAATCATGATTCAAATAAGCAACGGCATCAGAGATTCTTATCACTTGTGCCTCCAAGCTCATTCCTTCCGTTAAACCTGGGGAAAGAAAATCACCCCTAGGCTTTGAATGATGCAAAATTCCCTGTCGAACTTCCCAGGTGAGATTTAGGCCTTTCCCTTCTTTTTCGAGTTTATCAACGATACGAAGGCTCTGATGGTTGTGTCTAAATCCACCGGAATGAAGTTTGTTAAGTTCATCCTCTCCAATATGACCAAAAGGGGTGTGTCCCATGTCATGCCCGAGAGCCATAGCCTCTGTCAAATCTTCATTTAAATTCAATGCTCTAGAGATCGTCCTCGCAATTTGAGCGACTTCGAGGGTATGTGTCAATCTAGTAACAAAATGATCCCCCTGGGGGGCTATAAACACTTGTGTTTTATGTTTTATACGCCTGAAAGCATTGCAGTGAACGATACGATCACGGTCACGTTGAAAATCCGTCCTAATCTCACAAGGTTCTTCTGGAATCAGTCTCCCTTTAGTCTGGGTTGCCCGAGTAGCAAAAGGTGAAAGCAGTTCCTCCCTTTCTTCAAGCCTCTCCCTCACTATGGTCATTGTGTTACACCTCTACATAAGAAGGTGTTTAGCCCTATCAGGAGTCAAAATCCCTAACGACTGCTTGTGGAGCCTCACCTCTTAAAATTCTTTCCATATTTTGAAACCCGAACTGCGCGCGGCGTGCCCATGTGTCCCAAGTGGTTCCTGCAGTATGAGGCGTGGCAACAACATTGGACATTTTCAACAGAGGATTTTCTGGATCCACAGGTTCTTTTTCAAAGACATCAAGACCGGCACCTGCAATTTTACCTTCCTGAAGAACTTTTATCAGAGCACCTTCGTCGACCACCGGACCCCTAGAAGTATTAATCAAAACAGCCGAAGACTTCATGAGTTCAAGTCTTTGCAAATCGACTATATGATGCGTATCTTTCGTCAGCGGCGTGTGGCAGGAAATAATGTCTGAACTTCGAAACAACTGATCTAAAGAGACCAATTCAACATCCAACGACTTATTTGTATTGTCATCCAAGGGATATATATCAAAATACTGAACTTTCGCATCAAAGGCTTGAACCCTGCGAGCAACCTGTTTTCCAATATTGCCGATACCTAGAATGCCTACTGTTTTACCTGCCATCTCGAAAGTGTTTTGTCCTGTAATAGGTAGGCTCCAGTCCCCCGACTTCGTAGCCACGTCGGCAGCGATTAGTTGCTTATACAAAGTAAGCATGAGTAAAACAGCATGATCTGAGACTGCCCACGAGTTCGCCCCACCATTGTTAGCCAGAGGAATCTCAAGATCCTGAAGCAATTTTAGGTTCATGCGATCATACCCAGCGGCCAAGAGTTGAACCAGTTTACATTCCTGAGCACTTCGTACAACTGCATCAGTTGGCTCCATCCCATAGCACAACAGAAAGTCAGCATCTTTTACAGCGTCAATTTGATCCTTTTCAAGATCCGATTTGCCAAAAACAGTTAAGTCAAAATTGTCAGGTACATAGGAGACAACTTCATCTATTATTGCTTGATTGAGACCAGTTAGAAAAACTACTTTGGTGTTCACCATAGATATAATTACCCTTCACACATTGAAATTGACTTCAGCCTACCCGCCATAACGTTGACGAAGAATATCTTTAAGTTTCTCAGGAGAAAAATCTTGCTCCCTGCAAACATCGATTATCTCTTTTTCACCTGCCTCGACCTTAGCTATTGCAGCCGGCAAGTCCGCAACTATTTGACTGGGAATACTTATAACCCCATGCTTATCTCCTAGCAATAAGTCACCGGGATTTACTACCACCCCACCTATCTCAACTGGAATGTTGGCCTCAACTAGATGTACATTAGCCCGCGAAACAAGTTCAGTAGTCGCAAAGGCATTAAATCCCCATTCCTGCATTTCATCTAAATCCCTAACTCCCCCATCTGTCACCACACCCGCACAATCAAGCGAGCTGTGGATTGCACTTTGCACTTCGCCCCAGAAAGATCCAATCACATTTGGATGATCCAAATCCTTCATGACTATAACCCGAGGCCCTGGAATTTTTAAGATCTCGTCCACCCAGGTCACACGTGAGAAATTCATATTGTCAGAAGGCGGGGTAGAGGCCTTGATAACCGCTGTTACAGCGTGACCAACCATAGTTCCCATATTCGGAAACATACTCTTGATGTTCGGTCCCATAAAACCTTCTGTACGAGACCGAATATTCAATCCCTCAATTGCGTTGGAAACTGCACAGGTTTGCATTTCACCAACAGACTTGATTTGTTCTGATGTGAGCTCCACCACTACATCACCTCCTTAAATTATTACCTATATATTTATTATCAACTTACTCCAAGACTAAACCATTAGGATTTGTTGGATGCTCATGATATCAGAGGTCTTTTTCCTACATTGGATATTACCTACATAGGATAATTTCTTGACCATATTTAACTCCCGCCTATAATCTACGATGAGGGGAAGTGATCTAATTACATACGTTTTAGTACACATCCATAGTTTTTGTGCAAAAAATCAGAAATATATATTAGGAGAATTTAGAGATGGCAAGAGGTGAAATAGGTTTTGTCGGTCTAGGAATCATGGGAAAGCCAATGGTCCGAAACCTAATTAAGGCAGACTACAGTGTGACCGTATACGATATCGTGGCGGAATCAGTTGAGGAACTGGCAACAGATGGTGCAATCGCAGCATCATCAGCGGCAGAAGTGGCATCAAATAATCCGATAGTCATAACTATGGTCCCTGATTCCCCCCAATCAGAGGCTGCTATTCTTGGTCCAGGTGGCGTGTTAGAAGGGGCATCGGAAGGTGATACAGTCATCGATATGAGTTCCATAGCGCCTGCCTCATCTCAGAAGATAGCGGCAGCGTGCGAAGAAGCGGGCGTGAATTTCCTCGATGCTCCTGTAAGTGGCGGAGAAACGGGAGCAATAGATGGAACACTGGCCGTCATGGTGGGAGGAAAGAAAGACATATTTGACGCTAACTTTGACATCATCTCAGCAATGTCAGGAAGTATCGTTCTCTGTGGACCCTACGGAGCGGGAAATACTACTAAGCTTGCCAATCAGATTATAGTAGCCGGAAATATCGCCGCACTTGGTGAAGCAATGGTACTAGCACGTAAATCTGGGATTGACCCCCAGGTAGTATTTGATGCAATTAAAGGTGGTCTTGCAGGTAGTACTGTGATGAACACCAAAGGACCTATGATGATTGAAGGGAATTTTGATCCTGGGTTCCGCATCGTTCTCCACCAAAAAGACCTCCATAATGCGATATTGACAGGAAAAGAAGTGGGTGTCCCATTGTTGGTCACAAGCTTATGCCAACAGATTATAGGTTCCCTTATGAATGATGGAAAAGGAAATCTTGACCATTCAGCAATAGCTAATTTCATGGAAGATATGGCTGGTGTAACAATTTCAGGTAAATAAATTCTTATTGTGAAGGTTTCATAATTCTGAGACAGATATTCAGACCCAGAGTAGGATGCGTACGCATAAGTGACAGAATGAAAGGTCGATTACTTGAATTAGAAAATGGCTGTGCGAAGAAATTGACCTAACTCGACATGAGGTGACATGAAATGGCCGGTAGGAACGTACCTAGTAAAAAAGAGGTTGATGGGTATTTAAGAGATACGAACTGGGGACGGTGGGGAGAGAATGGTGGTGCAGGAGCACTCAACCTAATTACTGACCAGAAGCGATTGGATGCTATCGGTCTTGTTAAGAAGGGTCGATCTGTATCTCTGAGCCGGCCACTCCCTGTTGTCCCTGCAGGAGATAATCCTAGACCGGCACAGCACTACATGCACAAAGAAGCCCGCCCCTTTGAAGGCGGCGCTGCTATGGACTACTATGGGGTGTTTTATCATGGCACTGCCACAACACACATAGACGCCCTGTGTCATGTTTGGAACAAGGATGGGATGTGGGACGGAAAGAACCCTGAAGAAATAATAAAATTCGGAGGAGCTACCTACGGTACTGTTGATGAATGGAAAAACGGCATACTTACCCGTGGGATATTACTAGACATACCTCTCCATAGAAATAAACCATACGTTACTAAGGATAATCCTGTTCACGGTTGGGAGCTTGAAGATGTAGCCAAGTCTCACGGTATAGAAATCCTGCCGGGAGATGCTGTATTTGTCTACAGCGGAAGAGAAAAATACGCCGCTGCCAATGACGGGAGATGGGGAACTCCAGATGGCAGACCAGGTCTACACGCTTCGTGCTTGCCATTTGTTAAAAACAATGACATCTCTATATTGGGCTGGGATATGATGGATGCGTCTCCCAATGAATATGACGTTCCCTGGACAGTTCACGGGGTAATATTCGCATACGGGGTTGCACTTGTTGACAATTCTCTTCTGGAACCTCTCGCCAATGTTTGCGCTGAGGAGAAACAGTACGAGTTTATGTTAACCATCAACCCACTCTATGTTGAGGGTGGAACAGGGTCACCAGCAAATCCAATTGCTGTTTTTTAAAGTGCTAAATCATTAGAAAAACCAGACGAGTATTGACCAAAGATTCCTTCGATCTCAATAAAACATGCGAATTCGCTTCATTTTATCGCGGCAAATACGCAACTGACATTTATGACAACCAAGTCTACAAACGTCTCATTGATACCCCTTCAGGACCAATTCTTGCTTCAGCAGCCGCAACTGGCACATCTTCGTTAGAAATAACCATTAAAAGTCAAAATAGCGATATTTCTGCCGAGAATTTCGCGTGTTCTCAGCTGTTAAGAATTATTGGGGCAGACCAGAACCCTTCTGACTTCTATGAATTTGCAGCATCCGACGATATCTTGAAGCCCCTAGTAAATCTTTTTAAAGGCCTACACATCCCCCAAACCCTAACCGTCTATGAGGGCTTGATCACGGCAATTATCGGACAACAAATTAGTACCAATGTGGCTTCTATGCTACGTTCACTAATTATCGAGTTATATGGGGTTTCCACCAACATTAACGGAGGGACCTTCTACTCATTCCCAACTCCGCAATCTATAGCGGAGATAGGGGTAGAAGAGTTGGTTAATAATAAATTTAGTAGAAGAAAAGCAGAGTATATTCACAGCATTTCGGAAAAAGAAGCTACTGGACAAATCAACCTTGAATCAACTAAGAAGATGACAACTGAGGAAGCTACTGAAACACTTACTTGCCTGCGCGGTGTAGGACCATGGACAATCCAATGGTTACTGATACGATCCCTTGGTTTTTCTGATGGGTTCCCCTCTGGAGATTTAGCTTTACAAAAAATACTAGGTGAGAGTCTTAGCACAAGAGAGAAAATGACAAGCGAAGAGGCCCTAGCTTTTTCCCAAAGATGGGCCCCCTATAGAAGTTGGGCCACCACATTTATATTTGCTGCGCTTAGAAATGGAATAAAACTGTGATGATTTCCAG